>Ga0193743_1002658_pt1 | contig 12391 bp, 8 predicted proteins | sample L2c2metaG_FD_143038 | JGI IMG/M metagenome (GOLD analysis project Ga0193743, IMG submission 143038) | Soil microbial communities from a riparian zone of the East river system, Colorado, United States - L2c2 | ecosystem: Environmental > Terrestrial > Soil > Riparian zone | place: USA: East River... | reverse complement strand
GTTGATGATATTTTAGCGGCGGCCTGACTTCAAAGGTTGAAAAACGTTGAATGTTGACCAGTATGAGTATCTTATCAGTCTTCCAACCCGACTCATAAAACAACCACCTTTGCAACTCTGCCGATTACAATTACCGTCCGACATCAAGGAAGAGGCATCCTCCACTACTAGCCTGGAATTAGGATGTTGGTGTCAGTATGCAAACCTCTCCATATCTCTGATCCGTACATCAATCCCTTGTTCCTTCTTTCTGACCATTATGGACAATTCCACAAGCTGACACCACTCCTCACTCTCATTATCTCCTGTTAGCAATAAAGTGCCTATAAAGTACCTTTACATACTCCCACCAACAGCCACCACCAACTAGATTGCTCCTAATCGATGATCCATCATCTCGCAAATTCTCCCATTATTGATGAGGATGTTTCGAGCAGTCAAGTCAGAGTGACTGGAGACCACTGGTGAATACTAACCCCAAGCATTCTAGTTGGAACTTCACATTCTGCCAGCGGTTGAAATCCATTTTTATAAATTTGGTGCCCATAGGCATAATTCTCATAATAAGTAGTACGCTCAAGAGTATTCATTTTTATCAACAAGTTGGGTCGTAAGCATCGCATACAACAAGTTCTAACCACCTCTGTTTGTCTGTCGCTATATGAGGTGCTGCTGCTGCATTATGGTTGTCAATGTCCCCTCGTATATATAAGAAGCAATTATCGTACCGAAAGGACCGCCTGCCTGAGCAGAGTATCTTGGTCCATTAGATACAGAGATTCTTGTTGAGTTCCCAGATCTTGCGAAACTGCCTGTTCTGCCAGAGGCCAAGGAAGGCTGTGTAGAAGTCGAAGAGGGAGCAGACATGAATATGCCATCACCGCCGTCGGAGGAGGGCAGGCGCAAAGATAGATCTGGCAAGGTCGTTTTATCAACTGCATGTTCAAATATTCGGATCTGTTGCGAAGAAGAGAGTATAGGCGCCAGTTGGGAGAGGACGTTGAGTTGGATTTCAATTGGAAGACGGGTGAACGGGAAATGCGAATTTGATGCAGGGTGAGGATTGACATGAACTGAGGAAGGCATCCCGGAATGAGAATTGCGGAATGTGGGCAAGCATTCACAGTTGTGAATACATCTAGGATGCTGGGGTGCCTCCTGTCCCACAAGGGTTTCTAACAAGTCTAACTCCGAGTGTAACTGACCATGGTCGGAATGCCGACTTAACAGGAGAACTCTTGAACACCTTAAGAGCTCGAAAGCTTGGTCTCGGACCGCGTGCTTCAGATATAAGTTCCTTGAAAGAATGCGTTGAAGCTTGCATTCGAGGAGTCGCCATCTACTTCCACCGGCACCCCTTAAAGCGAGAGCTGGATCTCCCGTGACCCATCCTTCATACTCATACTCGTCACTACTCTCACTCTCATTGTCACCCCTATCACCAACATCATTGGCATACATATCGACTCTTTCCAACGTCCAACACTGCTTCATGGCCTTCAGGATCTTTTTAAGGCCGCTGTACCCCATGTTATTGGCGCTCGCATTGAATTCAGTTAACCTGCATTGACCAACGTAGGCAGCTAACGCAACCGTGTCGGTTTGATTGAGCCCGGTCATGCTGAGAGAAAGCACACGAAGGGATGGAAGGGAGGCAAGGGAGGAAAAGAGCGCTTGTTTGAATTCTAATGAAAGAGGATTGGAAGAGAGATTGAGGTAGGAAAGACAGGAAGAGATATAAGGCGGTTCTATCTTTTGAAACGCGAGTGCCGAGACGAACAAAAGAGCTAGTTCTGAGGTCCCTTCGATATAATTCTGGAATTGGGTATCTGTAAATTTAGAGTAAGTCTAAAAATTGGAGGTATAAACGCACATTCTGTAAAGATAGTCCACGTATGCTGTCAGGAACCTTTGATGGTGAAATACTCATGTTCATCTGCTGCCTCTTTTTCAAACGTTCCAACCACCCAACAAAGGCGCTCAAACCCATATTGCCCAGGCAGACGCCAGTCAGACTAATATTCGTCAATTGCGGCAGGCGTAGCGAGAGACAGCTCTCCTTGTCATTGCTTTCTTCATAAACGCCATCTTCGTCGCCATACGCTAGCCATCGGAAAAGCACTTTGGACCCTTCACCCCCAAGAGCACTGTGATTGAGATTTAAAGATTTCAAATTGGGGCGAACGCGTAGTTCCTTGATGATCTCCTTAGGATCCAACGCTGCTCCTTTAATTTGCCAACCTATCAGACAGGGCAAGGGCAACCTTCTAGAGAAACGATGAAATACACACCATTTGCTGATGTGACGAGTTCTGTCAAGCCCGTCCCTCGTGTTCGGACGTCCACACTCGCATGAAACGACATAGTGCCTTGAGTGCCCGTGGTTCAAACGAAAGAAGCGCCTTGCTCCGGAATAATAGTCGGAAACAATGATTTGAACAAACGTCCGCAACGACTTACTTGTTGGATCATTCGTCCTGGTTTCCAACATAAGGCATTACTGATGGCGGTAACAAGCACGCGTTGATGTAAGTAAATAAAATAATAAAATAATATTTAGGTAATCGGTAGAAGTTTTTTACTAACTTTTTATTGAAGCCTTATCTATAATAAATCATGTCAATATCCAAGACGACACCAGCAACAGACAAGCTATTAACCGATCTCCATATTTCCTACATACAAGAACTTGGGAAGGCGAGTGTTTCTTCCTGTGCAGGTTTTCATTGTGAACTTATCTGATCCATTTACTGGCTGATATCACCTTTACAGAACAAAGATGACCTCATCTACCATCTCACTGCTCATTTGAGACTTAATGCTGTTTATTGGGGATTTACTTCGCTTTGTATTCTTGGTCACCCTGAAGCACTGAACAGAGATGAGATGATCGACTTCGTGATGAGTTGTTGGGATGAGGAGGCAGGTATTGTCATTATTTTATTCCTCCAGAACTATCTGCACCTCTATGGTTCCTGATTATATTGCTGATATCATCCTTCACGCTGTTTTTTCATCATTACAGGAGCATTCGGTGCCCATCCGGACCATGATGGCCACCTACTCTCTACTTTGAGCGCGATTCAGATACTGATCACACAAGATGCATTGGATAGGATGGACAAAGGTCGAGTGGTCAAATGTGATTCCATCCAACACGCCTTTTCCCCTTATTTAATCTAATATTACATACAACACCAGTCATACTGTCACTACAACAACCCTCTGGTGTTTTCGCAGGCGACGCTTTCGGGGAGACAGATACGCGGTTCCTGTACTGTGCTGTCAGCGCTCTATCCCTGATAGGTCGGCTGGATGAAATGAATAAAGGCAAAGCGGTGGAGTATATTGAGCGGTGCAAAAATTATGATGGAGGGTTTGGAAACAGCGTTGGCGCGGAGAGTCATGCTGGGCAAGGTGCGCTACCATGTTACGAACTTCGGTCACTAATCTCATATCTTTTTTCTATCTTGTTTTACGGTCCTTGACATCATTCAGTATTTGTATGCGTAGCAGCCCTTGCGATCCTGGACCGGTTAGACACGGTAGATGTCGACACTCTTACTTGGTGGTTATCCGAACGACAGATGCCAAGTGGAGGATTGAATGGACGGCCAGAAAAACTTGAAGATGTGAGTCATATCTTCCTCCCTCTAGTCATTTCTGCATGCCGGTGGCATGCACCATTGTGGCGGTGGATTTCTACAACAGTGGGACGCTGATGTTTATCATACGTTTCATTAGGTTTGTTATAGCTTCTGGGTGCTCTCTGCGCTGTCAATTCTGAATAAGGTGTCATCTATCAACCCGGACATGTTGTCTTCCTTCATTTTATCTGCTCAGGTGGGTGTGTTATGACTCGGTGCTCTTCACACCTGCAGCCCACGTGTTCGCCGTTCCACTTTCATTTCAGGATCCCGAGGGCGGTGGTATTGCCGATAGACCTGGGGATATGGTGGACGTGTTCCACACGCTTTTCGGTATTGCGGGTATGGATGAGTCAATTTTGTAGGGCTGGTGCGTTCCTTCTGATATGTACTGCACAAGGACTATCTATCCTGGGATATCCTGGTTTGGTTGATTTGGATCCTGTTTATTGCATGCCTGCGAGCATTATTGAAGCCAAAGGTTTGCGGAAAGCGTGGAAAGCCCTTGAAAGGAGACAATCACAGGTTTGAGAGCATCAGGTAAGAGGACCGCGACCTGAATTGTCTAGAAATCTTCGCTGATTTTTTTTCTGTTTTTCAAGTCATGAAGAATGTCAGTTAATGTTCGAGAGACATCATAGTATCTAATGAGTCAGTGTTCGAGGTAACCTCACGACAAGAATTTGGACAGCGAAAGAATCTCCAGGGACAAGCTAAACTGTATTAACATTTGGGTACATGTCCGAAATTATATCGAAAACCTGATTGTGCATATGTAGAAGAAATGATGTATACCTACAAAGTTATCCTACAAAGTTATTAGAAGTTGAGAATATAATAAGTACTGGGATTTGAAAAACAAAAAATTGATTCTGAAGTCCGAGTTGAAACCCTTGTTTATAGCCTATAGGTCGGAGATGACGATTTTCTTCGGTGTGAGTTCAGGTAGGGTCTTTGGAAACGTGACAGTCAAAAGGCCATGTTCCATTCTCGCTTTGATCTGTTCATCCTGTGCCATGTCAGTCCGACATTCATTCCTGGAGATTCAGAAAAGAACCGCATACCTGTACACCTTGTGGAAGCTGAAGGGTACGCGAGAAACTTCCATAGAAACGTTCGCGTAAGGCATAACCATTGTCCGTATGCTCTTCAGACTTCTTAGTCTCAGCAGAAACAGTTAACTTTCCATTCTGGAAGTTGAGCTGTACATCGTCCTTTGAGACGCCGGGGAACTCGAAGGTTGCCGTTACAAGGTTCTTTTCCGCGTCTTCGTGGAGATCCAGTCTATATTCACCGTCAGATTAAATGAAATATAAATGATTATTTTTGATGTGTACTTACCTTGGTTTGAAGGATCTAACTGGGCCTGGTGCGCCGTTGCGTGCTGATTTACCCTGCTTCAAGAGTGAGGGGTCGTTCAGGAGACGCTCGACTTCAAAGTAGAAGGGCTCGTAAAATATGCAGTTAGACATTGTCGTAGTAATTGTGTGGTTTGGGTTTCTGAGTCGATGGAAGTTGTGTTTATGTAGATATTGGTGTATGAGACACTTCGACGATTTGTAGTATTTATACCTTTTCGAAAAGAGGATTACTCATCGAGCGCAGTTAGACTCGTAATACGAGAAGTTACGCCTAAGTTCTGTAATGATTGGGATAGTACGAGTGCGTTGTGGAATTTTCGAGAATGGGATGATTTCCATAAAAGGAAAGTGTGGCTCGTTGCTGGAAGGAACATGGCTTTGCTGGAACTAGTCAAAACAAGTACAAGGCGCATATATTACACATTGACAGATACTGTGAAACTGTGAGGAATGCTCAAGTAATTGAAAAAATAGTACCAGTCGAACAGTTATTTATCTGACCGGCGAGTCTAGACTCTAGAGTGCAATTCTAGTGAACAATTTTAAATTGTTTGCATCGCAATTTCTCCTTCCTAATAATGTACAATTTTTTCTTCAACTCTGAACATGAATATTCACGTCTTCAAATGAAATGTAAAACGAGTTTCGCGACTAAAAGTCCATTTAAATTTGGAAGCAAGAGAGGATCGGGATAGCTGCTTCTTACGATGTACATATGTGGTTTGAGAATCCTAAATTCTTCTGGCCATCTTTGAATAACACTGTTTATGCATACGGCCCATGAATGTTAAAATTCGGGCGGAAGTGTAGTACTACTAAATTGTATTTATCACTTGGGTACTACACGTTCAAAAAAAAAGCTTATTGCTCATATGTGACCAGAAGATAAGATTAGTCTACAAGTTGTTAATGTTGAGGATACCATTACAATACTAGGGAGTTGGGGAATGAAATTTGTGGTTGAAGTCCAAGTAGTAACACTCGTTACAGGTTTGAGATGACAATTTTCTTTGGTAGGAGTTCAGGGAGGCTCTTGGGGAATGTGACAGTCAAAAGCCCATTTTCCATGCCCGCTTTGATCTGTTCATCCTGTTCAATGTCAGTTCGACATTCATTCCTGGAGATTCAGAAAAAAATTGCATACCTGTACACCTTGTGGGAGCTGAAGGGTGCGCGAGAACTTGCCATAAAGGCGTTCACGTAAGGCATACCCATTGTCCGCATGTGCTTCAGACTTCTTAGTCTCAGCAGAAACAGTTAATTTTCCGTTCTGGAAGTTGAGCTGGACATCATCCTTCGAGACGCCAGGGAACTCAAAGGTTGCTGTTACAAGGTTCTTCTCTGTGTCTTCGTGGAGATCCAGTCTATATTCACCGTCAGATTAAATGAAATATAAATAATTATTTTTGATGTGTACTTACCTTGGTTTGAAGGATCTGACTGGGCCTGGTGAGCCGTTGCATCCTGCTTTACCCTGCTGCAAGAGCGAGGGGTCTTTGAGGAGACGCTCAACTTCAAAGTAGAAGGGCTCGTAGAAGATGAAGCTAGACATTGCAGTTTATGTTATCTGGTTTATGAGTGGGATGTGGAATTATAATTTGAATTGCAGGAGGAAGTTATGTTTTGTGGATGTTGATGAATGAGACGCTTCGACGATTGGAGTATTTATACCTTTTTCCAAAAGAGTATTACGCGTCAAGCGCAGCTAAACGCGTAATATCAATGAAAGCTCTGTCATGATTGGCTAGTACGAGTGCGTTGTGGAAACTTCGAGAATGGCTGATTTCCATAAATGGAAAGTGTGGCTGACATGGCTTTGCTGGAACTGTCGAGAAATTCTTAGTCAAAATCAATGATTTTGACTAAGTACCGCGATGAAGGCGTACATAGTTAAATTAAAATATTGAGCGATACTGTGAAATTGTGAGGAAATGCTCGGGTAATCGAAAAAGTAGCAAAAACAGTTATTAATTTAACCGGCGATATCTATAGTGTCTTCTTTTGGAATTTGACATTACTGCTTCCGCGTTTAGTAGTATTACATAATCACAACCTCATCGGACTATGTAGTTTTTTCACGCGTTTCTCATTCGTTTGCCTACGAGCTCCCTAGGTCAAACGTTAATATAATCTTCTTTTTACCTTCCTTCGTTGTTGGTTCTTCAAGTTGGTCCCCGCTTGGTTTGTTTCGACACTTCTAGCGACCAGATTTTAAATTGCTTGCATCACAATTTCTCCTTCCTAACATCGGGTTTTCGGGGCGACTGGGGTAAGGCTATATAAGGCTTTAATATATATCTACAACACAAGCCACGGATTCGAGGCTTGTTGGACGATGTATCTCGAGTCCAATCCATTGATCTCTGAAAGCGTCCAGTTGAAACCAATTAAGTCAATTTTGAGTCAGTGGCCCATAAACCACAATAGTGTTGAGTCGTGTTACAGTAGCTTTGGTCGGACAATGGCATTTCCATAAAAGGAAAGACTGGCAACCACCGCCGCACTTCCACACGCTCCGCCTCTCTTATTCTTCCAGCCCCTCCACTCAAGAAGAAACGGTTCCATGTCTGCTATTCTGAGGAATCCTCCTTCTCCAGCAGCGACCGAGATCGATGACCCAGAATCACAAGATATCATGGACCAAATCCAGATAAAAGGAATCAAAGTACATGATTTCGCTTATCCCCCTGCCTCCGCAACGCGCCTGTCTCCCGTCCCCGAAATATTCGACCAATACAAAGGTCTCGCTGAGGTCGAGTACAGGTGGACACAGTCACACCGCACCTACCCTATTCAAGGAAAGACTCTCAGCAGACTTATCGACCTGGGTTGGATCGGTCAGGAAGAGTTGTCGGCTCGGGCGGCCCCTATGGACTTGGAAGAGTTGCGGAAACACAATGCGAGGCAGCCTATGTACCCGTGGAAACCATTTCACTGGACGACGATTCCGACTATGGAGGAGAGAAAGGCAATGACCCTTGCGAGGGCATCTTATCTTCATCAATGGGATAGGATCAGGGCTGACGCGGAGTTCCAGGAGATGAGGAGGTTAAAGCTTGAGAGAGAAACGGAGGAAGTGCAGGAGAAGATGAGGGAAAGGGAAAGGCAAAAAGTGTTGGCCCTGTCCCAAGCGAAAGAGAATGGGAAAGGGAAAGGGAAAGAGGTTGGAAGCGTGGGTCATAAAAGGCGGTTAGAAGCAGATGACGACGACGATAGCGTGAACACTTTGAGTGACTGGGAGTCCGATATCTTGGAGGATGGGACCGAACCCAAAAAAAGAAGACTATCTGAGGAGCCCGAAACTCTGTATCCAGCTTTTCTCATCCCATCGAAACAGTATCCCGCTCCTCTTCACACCTACGACCCTGAAATTTACCCAGAGGCCGCTTATGCTATCGGGTCGTCCTCTCAGTCGCAACCTCGGCCGGTCGTGCCACCAAGAACCGATACCCCCCCTCTCAGTGATGACGAAGACACGAAACATTCTCCTGGAAGAGGTACAAAGCTAGTACATCCGAAGCAGGGACGAGCTTTGAAAAGGCAGCTGAGTAGGACGCAAACTTACACGCAGCTATGATGGTCATGGTGCCTTTTTCGTTCTCTTGTGCTTTGTGAATTACCTCCTTTTTTTTAATTCTTTTTATTTGGATTCAACAGGAAGGCACATAGATCAGTGCTTATACGATACTTTCTTCAGTGTTTGTGCAAATATGGGTTGGACATTATCACAATTTGACATCGGGTTTACCGTTTACGATAACAACATCGCATCAAAAGCCCTGGACAAAAGTTATTTTGTTGTACATACTTGTACTTGTAATTTTTGTTTCTTTTCTTCATGACGGGCTGTATTCTTGTTCTCTCTTGCATAATTTTGGAATGCGATACCTTTGGGAGCTTGAACGTTGTCAATGAAGGTTATCATGATTCTACAATGAGTTACTTATAATCGCTAGGTAAAGATAGTATCCCAACAGCAGTCTCCCATACGTACTCCAACTTAACGCACCAGCAGCCACTTCGAGTTCTCCCAGTCATTCCCTGCGCAACGTTGCCAATCTACACGCCCTACGCAGACTACCTAGTGTGAAGCTTTAACTCAAATCACTGAGGTCAGTAACCTGTGTTGGCGGCATATGTTAATGATACTCATCTAACCTCGTGAATCATGGATATTGTAAGCACAGCCCGGTTCACCCACGTAATTTCCGATAGACTCTCTCTGACTCGTACTGCATTCAAGAATATTGGGCTATCACAAACCTGTACCTGTTGTTGGGCTAAGTATATCCCATCGACCTTCAACGGGTGCGGTGAAATCGACGGTCTCACGTGAATCAACCTTCAAAGGCTTCAAGTTGTGATAAGCGCCGATTCTGTACAACTTGAACTTGAACGATGTCTGAGGCTTCAGCTTCCTCCTTCATAACACCTGTTCCAGGACCAATCAGTGGCCGAAGCTTATCAAAGCCTTATCCTTCGTTCATGTTTAGGTCACAACTCGAGGGAGATAATGCACAGAGGACTTTGCACTACGAACAGCAGCTGGATGAGATTAGCTTCATCTCTAATATACCTCTACCCCCGAGTCCGTTAGATGGCCCATTCATCCAACCACCTTCCAAGTTCTTCGACAAGGTCAACACAAACTACATCCCAACTCTGGCTGAGACACAAGAAATAAAAGATTACGTCTCCATCGTCGACCAAGAATTATCCGAACTCAATGCCAAGATAACAGAGATGAGAGTCGCCCTTATGAGAGTCACCAGGACGCGTCATCGCCTGCAAACAGCAGCTGATCAACACCAAGCTCTCATTTCCCCTCTACGCCGTCTTCCTCCCGAACTCCTACAGGTCATATTTGTATGGTGCCTACCATCGCACCGTAACGCCGTCATGCACTCCTCTGAAGCACCTGTTCTTCTTGGTCGAGTATGCAGTGAATGGCGCCGAATATCACTCTCTACCCCGGAAGTATGGTCATCTCTTCACATCGTACCGCCCAGCGTCAATTTCTCGAATCTCAAGTCCTCCACAACCCGCTTCGAACGTAAACGCGAAGTGATCGAGATGTGGCTCGGGCGCTCCGGGACATGTCCACTCAATATCTCCTTCGTCTGGTTCGCTAGTGATTCAGAGGATGAAACTAAACTGTGTGCCAGTTTGTTGGAAGCGTTGGTCCCGATGTGCGGAAGGTGGCAGATGTTGGATTTCCAAGTTCCATTGAAGATGTTCCAGCCTTTTATAGGATTGATGGTTAAGGACGTGCCGCTGTTGGAAGGTTTATCATTGATGGACAACCGGACGGCGTTGAGTGCCGATGTTGTGGATAAATGGCCTGAAAGTCTGGTTTTTGCAGAAAGTGCGACGAATTTGAGGAATTTCGCATTAACTTTCTTTTCTGGTGGCCTTCGGTTGCCTACCATCCCCTGGCATCAGCTGACGACGCTTTATCTGGAATCCAATATCTCCTTTTTCTTCCAAGATTCACGAGAGATGTTGTCCACTTTTTCCCAATGTGTCCATCTTCAAAGCTGCACCCTCAAATTTCCGCTATCTCACACAGCTTTTATAGCACCTTTCAAGAAAGTGAATCTGCCTATAACTCTTCCCCAGCTACAGGTGCTCTGCCTAGATGGAGACCAGCATCTTCACAACACGTTCCATATGTCAAATACTCTCATCAACATCTGTACCCCCAAATTACGCAAATTGGAGATCCTCGGGCGGTCTGGACGACCAGAAGGGAATGTCGCTCCCGAGCCTTTGATAGCGATCAGAATGTTGTTGGAACGAAGCAAATGTCCACTTGAAAAATTAACGGTGGAATCGATGTCACTCCTACCCGAAGAGTTTATCGCTTGTTTAAAGTTGGCACCGACCCTGGTGGAACTGGTTGTGCATAATTGGGCTGTGCGTGTATACCTTGGACCTCAAAATGAGGATGCCGATTATGAGTATAATCATTTGGCTGAGAATCGGATATTGAGGGCGCTCACTATTGCTGCTTCATGTCCTCAACGGGTTCCAAAGAGTATTTTACCGGCTGTACAACAGAAGCAAAGGAGAAGACCAGGCAGGGTAGACGAGGAGGAGAAAGGACTGTTAGAAGCGGGTGAGAGTAGTCGATCAGATACTTCTGGAATAAAGGCTGGCGAGGAGAACCTTCTTGATGGCCAATGGGAGGTGGTAACACCATCACAACCACTACTAACACCGGAAATTCTTGTCGAAGCACCATCTGAATCCGAAGATCCCGTTCTCTCTCTGTGTCCCAACCTCCAACGTTTCGATTTTACCCTCTGCGACGCCTCTCAAGCCGTTTTATGTGACTTTGTCGAATCACGCTGGGTATCTCCTCCGCCTGGAGTGGCGCACATCCAATCTGTCAAGTGTAGTTTCACGGCGTTTGAGGATGAGGCTGTGAAGTTGCGGCTAGCCGACTTTAAAGCGGGGGGGTTGGATGCGTTTGTGACTTATCAAATGCCTGTCAGTGATGATTTGATTCCTTCGCCGTGGACTGGGTTAGAAGCGCTGGGAATAGCGCAGCCATAGTTCATAAACCTGGCGTAAGTTGGCGATGTGGCCAAATGACATTTTCATTAATCTATGGTTTTTTCCTTTTCTTTTTTGTTTTGTTTATCGTTCTATGAACTTCTATCTACTACATAGGGATCGAAAATAAGCATATGTAATGTCTAGGCGCTACTTCCTACTCCTACCTGCAGGTTAAGTTGATAACTCGTGGCAGGTAGGCTTCGCATCCGTACTGATGTGATGATTGGAGAGAGACAGGCAGTGGTGGCTTTCAACGATGTTGTTGTAACACTAAAATGATGTTCATATTGTGGTAAATAGAGTTCTTGTGTGAGTTGACGGTAGAAATAAGAAAGGAACCTCGTTGATAGTACCGTCGGGACCACAACATTTTCTCACGATGAAAAGCAGGTTCTACACACATCGGTATGGATTTGATATCAAATACTAAAGGGTGCCCATGGATTAAAGGGGAATGACTCCTACTGTCGCTGTGGACAGTGGAGGTGGCTCGTTCCTGTCGCGAGTACGTCCTCTACTCTTCGTCTGGTCTGCTTTCGGAATTCCCCTATCAAGCAACCCATGTTGCAGTCAATACTGATTAGATGTCATAGTCGGTCGAACCCGCAAATTGGCGATATAAAACGCGGATGTTGCTAGAGTGGGAGAGCTACGGCGTGTGATGGAGGGCGAGGTTGAGGGTGGCGTCGACAATGTTATGTTGATGTAGTAGTGAGTAGTCAGGTCGTTGGTTAACATACTGAATTGCAACATTCCTCAAAGTCAAAATTACCTAGGGTGGAAGGTGAGAGGGGAAGGACTGATGGTAAAGGATGCAAGGTG
>Ga0193743_1002657_pt1 | contig 12395 bp, 10 predicted proteins | sample L2c2metaG_FD_143038 | JGI IMG/M metagenome (GOLD analysis project Ga0193743, IMG submission 143038) | Soil microbial communities from a riparian zone of the East river system, Colorado, United States - L2c2 | ecosystem: Environmental > Terrestrial > Soil > Riparian zone | place: USA: East River... | reverse complement strand
GACATCGACGGCGGCGCAGGCTGCAGCGCCGGACTGATCGTGTTGGGGAGCGTCTTATGCGTATCGCAGTAGTCGGAGCGGGCGGCGTCGGTGGCGGCTATGGCGCGGCGCTGGCCAAGGCCGGCGCGGACGTCACCTTCATCGCCCGCGGAACGCATCTCGCGGCGATGAAGAGCAAGGGCCTCAAGCTCGAGAGCCAGCGCGGCGACATCCATCTCGTGCCGACCCAGGCGACCGACGATCCCAAGACCGTCGGCCCGGTCGATATCGTGCTGTTCTGCGTGAAACTTTGGGACGTCGAGAGCGCCGGCGAAGCGATCAAGCCGATGGTGGGCAGCGATACCGCCGTGATCCCCCTGCAGAACGGCGTCGACGCCGCTGACCGGCTGGCGCCGATCCTGGGCAGGCACGCCGTGATGGGCGGCGTCGCCACTATCAGCGCCGTCATCGCCGAGCCCGGCGTGATCCGCCAGACCGGCACGGTGCTGCGCATGGTGTTCGGCGAGCTCGACGGCGCCAAGAGCGCCCGCGGCGAAGCCGTCGCCGCACTCTGCACCAAGGCCGGCATCGATGGCGTGCTGTCGACTTCGATCCAGACCGAGCTTTGGATGAAATTCATCCTGCTGGCATCGAACGCCAGCATCATGGCGCTGGCCCGCCTGCCGGTCGGCAAGCTGCGCGACGATCCTGACATCGCGCCGTGGTTCACCACGGCCTACGAGGAGGTGGCCGCGGTCGGCCGCGCCGCGGGCGTCGCCCTGCCGGCCGACGCCGTCGAAAAGACCCTGAACTTCAACCGCAACGCGCCGCCCCACCTCATCCCTTCGATGGCTGTCGACCTCTTGCGCGGCAATCGCATCGAGTTGCCATGGCTCTCCGGCAAGGTCGTCGAGCTCGGCAAGAAACACGGCGTGCCGACACCGACTCACGCCTTCATGTATGCGACACTGAAGCCCTACATCATGGGCAAGCCTGCGTAGGAGAAGACCATGCGCGCCTTCCTGATCGCCGTCGTGGCGCTTGCCGGCATCGCCCCGGCCTCCGCCGCCGACCTCAAGCTCCTGACCGCCGGCGCCTTCAAGTCGGTGGCGCAGGAGCTCGTGCCCGAGTTCGAGAAGAAGACCGGCCACAAGGTCACGATCGAGAACGACACCGCGGGCGCCCTGGCGCGGCGCGTCGCCGCGGGCGAGTATTTCGACGTGGTGGTGATGCCGCCCGGTGCCATGGGCCCGCTGCTCGGCAGCAAGCTCGTCGAAAGCAGCGCCAAGCCATTGGCGCGTGTCGGCATCGGCGTCTCGATCAAGCAGGGCGCGCCCGTGCCCGACATCTCCACGGTCGACTCCTGGAAGCAGAGCCTGCTCAAGGCGCGCGCCATCGCCTACACCGATCCGGCGTCGGGCGGCACCGCCGGCACCTATCTCGCCAACCTGTTCGAGAAGATGGGAATCGCCGCCGAGCTGAAGCCCAAGACCGTGCTGGTGAAGGGCGGGCTCGCCGGCGAGAAGCTGATCACCGGCGAGGCCGACATCGCCATGCAGCCATCGAGCGAGCTTCTGGCCGTGCCGGGCACGGTGCTGGTCGGGCCGATCCCGCTCGATGTGCAGACCTACATCATCTATTCCGGCGCCGTCAGCACCGGCGCGCGCAACCAGACCGACGCCGACGCATTGTTGAGGTCGCTGTGGGGACCTGACAAGGAGGCGGCGCTCAAGAAGAAGGGGATGCAGCTCCCCTAGGCTTTCAGCTCCTTCACCGCCTCGGTCCACGCCCCGATGGTGTGGTCGATGTCGGCGCGGGTGTGGGCCAGGCTGACGTAGTACTTCGACTCGCCCTTCATGATGCCGCGCGCGCGCAAGAGCTGGTTGAAGCGCGTGGCCAGCGCCTTGTCGCCCTTCAGCGTGTCGCGATAGTCCTTGATCGGCTGGTTGGTGAAGACGACGTCGAACAAGGGCGGCTCGCCGATCACCTGGGCGGGAATGCCGGCGTTCTTCAGGAGCTCGTCGAGTGCCTTCATCAGCTCGCGGCCGGTGGCGAATACCTGGTCGTAGGCGCCGGGCCGCTTCAGGATTTCCAGCGTCGCCAGGCCGGCCACGGCGGCCACCGGATTGCCCGACAGCGTGCCGACCTGGAAGATGAAATCCTCGTCGGCCACGGCCAGCCGATCGAAGTGCTTCATGATGTCGGCGCGGCCGGCGATGGCGGCCAGCGCGAAGCCGCCGCCCACGATCTTGCCCAGGCTGCAGAGATCGGGCGTAACGCCGTAATATTCCTGGGCGCCGCCATAGGCGAAGCGGAAGCCGGTCACGACCTCGTCGAAGATCAACGGGATGCCATGCTTCCGGGTGACGTCGCGCAGCGCCTGCAGGAAGCCCGGCTTGGGCGGGATCAGGCGCTGGAACGGCTCGACGATCACGCCGGCGAGCTCGTCCTTCTGCTCCTCGATCAGGCTTTCCACCATGTCGATGTCGTTGAAGGCCGCGACCAGCATCTCGTCGGCCACCGACTTCGGGATGCCCGCCGAATCAGGCGTCGGCCGCGGGAAATTGCCCGGCCGCTTGGGCGCCAGCGACATCAGCGCGTAGTCGCTCATGCCGTGATAGCCGCCCTCGAACTTCAGGATCTTGTCGCGCTTGCGGAAGGCGCGGACCGCGCGCATGGCGTAGAGATCGGCCTCGGTGCCCGAGCAGACGAAGCGCACCTGGTCGGCGCAGGGCACGGCGTCGCAGATCGCCTCGGCGAGCGCGATGCCGTGGCGGTTGTTGCCGAAGAAGGTGGTGCCGAGCGGCACCTGCGCCTGCACCGCCGCCGTCACCTCGGGATGGGCGTGGCCGACGAACATCGGCCCCGAGCCCAGCAGGAAGTCGACATATTCTCGGCCGGCCTCGTCCCAGATGCGGCCGCCCTTGCCCTCTCTCAGCACCACCTCGGCCGGCATGTTGCCGAAGCTGCCGCCGGGCAGGACGCGCTTGGCCTGCTCGACGAGATCGTTGGTTGGATCAAGGACGGTCTGGACGCTCATTGTTCAATCCCCGGATGATGCGATCATGCCCGATCATGCATGAGACAAGCCAAAGGCGCGTTGGACCCGGTTCAATATTTTCTAACCGGGCGATCGCTCCGTCATTCGATGGGCACGAAGATGGAATGGCGCATCTTGCCCGAGACCGCCTTGGAGAAATGGCCCTTGCCCGACGTGTCCTCGACCAGCAGCACTTCGCCCGCGCCGATGATGCGCGTCTCGCCGTCGCTTGCCTGGATGCTGACGCCGCCGTCGAGGTTGATGATGTATTGGCGGCGCGGCGCGGGATGCCATTCGTAGTCGTAGGTGCCGGGCGTCTCGCGGAAGATGATGCCGGTCGCGGGGAAGGTTGCCGAGGTCTTGCCGCCGCGGCCCTCCTGCTTCCATTCGACCTCGATGTCGCGGAAATGCGTCTCGCCCTTGTCGTCGACATAGAGATTGTGGATGCGCATGAATTTTCTCCGGCTTGTCGTTTCCCGGCCAGAGCTTAGAACGAAAGCATGCTGAGGAAACCCGTCGAGGCCGCCCTTTTCGACATGGACGGTCTGCTGCTCGATACCGAGGTCATCTATATCGAGGCCATGCAGGCCTCGGCCCAGGCGCTGGGCCGCGAGATGTCGCTGGATTTCTGCCATTCCATGATCGGCGTGCCGGGTCCCGACTGCAACGTCATGATCGAGGCCTACTACGGCGAGGGGTTCAGCCTCACCGAGTTCCGCGAGCACTTCTCGGTCCACCGCAGCCGCCTGATGGAGAGCGGCATCCCGGTGAAGCCGGGCGTCGTCGAGCTGCTGGATTTCCTGGCCGGCCGCGGCCTGCCGCTCGCCGTGGCGACGTCGGCCGCGCGGGCCACGGCCGAGCACCATCTCGGCAGGGCGGGCCTGCTCGACCGCTTCACGGCAGTGGCGACGCGCGACGACGTCGAACGCGCCAAGCCGCATCCCGGCGTCTATCTCGAGGCGGCGCGCCGGCTCGGCGTCGCCCCCGAGCGCTGCCTCGCCTTCGAGGATTCCAACATCGGCCTGGAGGCGGCACACGCCGCCGGCGCCATGGCCTTCATGGTGCCCGACCTGCTGCAGCCCCTGCCCGAAACGCGGACCCGGTCGCTCGAAATCTTCCCCGACCTGCACGCCGCGCTAAAGTTGCTGCGCCAGCACCTCTAACTCTTCCGGACCGCCGGCATCCTGCCGGCATCATGATCATGAGCCGGCAGGATGCCGGCGGTCCGGAAAACTAGAACTTCTCGACCCACGGCCGGACCTCGACCTCCCAGCTCCAGGCGCTGCGGTGCTGCTGCAGCGTCGCCCAGTAGGTCTCGGCGATGGCGTCCGGATCGAGGAGGCTGTCGGGCGCGTTGTCGGGCACCGGACGGGCGGTGGCACGGATGCCGCCGTCGATCACGAAATGCGCGACATGGATGCCCTTGGGGCTCAGCTCGCGCGCCATCGATTGGGCCAGCCCGCGCAGCGCGAACTTTCCCATGGCGAAGGTGGCCGAGAGCGCAAAGCCCTTCACGCCGGCCGTGGCGCCGGTCAGGAAGATGGCGCCATGCGACTTGGGCAGCATGCGCCTGGCGGCCTGTTGCGAGACCAGGAAGCCGCCGAAGGCGCTGATTTCGATGGCGCGCCTGACGTCGTCGGGCGGCAGATCGACCAGCGGGCCACGCACGCGGTTGCTCGCGTTGTAGACCACGACATCGGGCGTGCGGCCCTTGGCGTCGAGGGCCTCGAACAGGCCGGCAACTTCCTTCGGATCGGCGGCGTTGCAGGCATGAGCCTCGGCGCCGGTCTCCTTGGTGAGCGCGGCGAGCTTGTCGGTCTGGCGGGCGGCCACGGAAACGGTCAGCCCCTGCTTGGCGAACAGGCGGGCCAAAGAGGCGCTGAGGCCAGGGCCGGTGCCGACGATCAGCGCAGAGCGGTATTCAGGCTTTTGCATAGGGTCTCCTCGTTGCCGGGGATTCCCCGCAGGTATAGGCTTCTGCGACTAGGGAAGGAAACAACCATGGACCAGGCAAAGCCGGTCGGCCGCATCGACGTCATCTCCGACGTGATCTGCCCATGGTGCTACATCGGCAAGCGCCATCTCGAGCAGGCGCTGGCCATCCTCGGCAACCAGGGCCTGCATTTCACCGTCGCCTGGCATCCCTTCCAGCTCAATCCCGACATGCCGCGCGAGGGCGTCGATCGCGCCCAGTATCGCCTCGCCAAGTTCGGCAGCGCCGAGCGCTCGCGCCAGCTCGACGAGCGCATCACCGAGACCGCCGCCACCGTCGGCCTGGAGTTCCATCTCGACAAGCTGACCCGCACGCCCAACACGCTCGATGCCCATCGCCTGATCCGCCTGGCCGGCCAGCGCGGCGTGCAGGACGGCGTCGTCGAGGCGCTGTTCGAGGGCTATTTCTGCGACGGCACCGACATCGGCAACGCTGACGTGCTGACCCGTCTCGGCATCGAGGGCGGGCTGGAGCGCGACGACATCACGGCCATGCTGGCGAGCGACGCCGGCCTCAAGGAAGTCACCGCCGCCGACCGCATGGCGCGCAATGCCGGCATCCAGGGCGTGCCGAGCTTCGCCCTGCAGGGACATGTGCTGTTCTCCGGCGCCGTGCCGGCCGACGAGATGGCCCAGGCCTTCCGCCGCGCCTGGGAGATTTTGAAGAACAGGGCGGCTTGAGTCGTCGCCGCACAATTCCCTCCCCCGTATGACGGGGGAGGAAAAGAAGTGGCTCAATTCCCGCCACGCGTCGTCATGGTCGGCGACGACACCGGCCCCTTCACTGTCACCACATAGTCCGCCGACCCGCGCCGGCCGGTGTCGAGCGCGATCGTCGTGTCGGTGGTGGCGGCGGCGAGGCTGGTGCGGCTGGTGATCTGGGCCACGGCGTTCTGGCCCTGCACCGTGTGGTTGTTGAGCGACACCGTTCCGTTGGCGATCGTGATCTCGCCCGCGATGCTGCTCTGATGGTTGATGAAGGCCGACAGCACGGCCGAGCCAAAACCCATCTCGGTGCTGAAGATGCTGCCGACCCCGGTGGCGAACGACGCCAGGCCCAGCGAGCCCTTGGCGACCACGGGATAGAGCGCGCCGCTGACCTGGCCGTGGCCGGTGAGCGAATCGCGGATCTCCTCGGTGGTGCGGCCGCTGCCCCGCACCGAGATGTCCATGACGTTGATCTTGCCGTCGACCGCCACCGTCAGGTTGTCGTTGCCGAAGCTGTTGGTGCCGGCGGTGCCGCGCAGCATCTCGCCGAAATAGATGCCCTGCAGGCTGCCCTTGAGGTCGACCACCAGCGCGTTCTTGGTGGCGTCGACGGTGCCGCTGAAGTCGACGGCGCCGCCATAGAACTGGCCGGTGAGCTTGGAGATCGTGCCCATGCCGCCGCGCAGCGTGGCCTCCAGGTCGGCATAGGCGATCTTGATCGAGGCGACCTCGACGGCGCTGGTCTCCAGCTTCACCGTGGCGTCGAAGGCGCGCAGGGCGGCGAGATCGATCGGCTTGCCGGTTGCCGTGCCCGGCGCTCGGGGTGCCGGTGTCGGGGCCGGTGCCGGACTGCCTGCTGCCGGCAGTCCCGGCGACACGCCTAGCCAATCGTCGAGATCGAGCGTGCCGGGCACCCTGAGATTGAGGTTGATGTTGGGCCGATCGCCCAGGGTGGCGTCGACATGACCGGTCATGGCCGTGCGCAGCGCCGTGAGGCTGCCATCGAACGTCACGCGCTGGCCGTCGCCCTTGAGGGCGCCGGCCGCCGACATGGCGCCGATGGCGGCGGGCGGCTGGCCGGTCGCGGCGGCCACCAGGCGGCCGGCCTCCGGCGTCTGCAGATTGAACGTCGGGAAGTCGAAGCGGACATTGCTACCCAGGGCCAGCGCACCGGTGATGCCGACCGTGCTGCCCAGCAGCGTCGCACTGACGTTGCGCAGCGCCAGCGCGTTCAGCGTTCCGACCGCGCTGCCGCTCAACGATGCCGCGCCGATCTTGCCTTTTGTGAGCTGCGGCAGGCCGGCATAGCCGATGACCTTGTCGGCATCGGGTAGCGTGGCATTGAAGGTGAGGTCGTAGCGCGGTGCGGCAGCGAAATCCGTCACCGATCCCTTCACATCCACCTTGGCGCCCAGAAGATCAGCGACCTTGAAGGCGTTCACTTTCAGAAGGTTGCCCTGCACCGAGGCATCGCCCTCGATGCCGCCCAGGGTCTGCTTGCGGAAGGTGAGCTTGGCCACCTTGGCCTTGAGCGCGAAGACCGGCGTCGCCGGATCCGGTGGCGGGAGCGCGGCGGGAATGAGCGTGGCGATCGCGACCGGCGCGGTGGCCGCCGACGGCGCGGCCGCGTTGCCGACCAGCGGCGTGAGGGGCGTGCTCGGCGCCACCGCCGGTGCGGCCGGCAGGTAGGCGTCGAGATCGAAGCGGTCAGCCTGCACCGTCGCCGCCAGCGCAAGCGGCGTGGCGAACGTCACGCTGCCGCTGCCCGTCGCGCGCTGGCCGTCGAGCTCGGCCACCAGGTCGGCGATCTGCACGCCGTTGGCCGTCGCGGCGAGCTTGCCCTTGAGGTCGAGCCGCTGCAGCTTGTCCGATGGCACACTGGGAGGATCGATCTCCAGCCACGCCAGCGTCTCGCGCAGCCGTGGTCCGGTGACGCTCAGCTCACCGCTCGCCTGGACCGTCGCCTGCACGCGCATGTCGCCCGGCAGCACGGCGCTGAGCCGCGGCACGGTGATCACGCCCTTGTGGATCTCCACGGCCACGGCGAGATCGCGCACCGTGCCCTTGCGGTAGACGACTTCGGCGACGTCGAGCGCCAGCGACACGTCCAGCGCCGCCGGGAACGGCGACAGCGAAGCGGGCTTGGGCTGCGCCGGTGCCTTGTTGGCGGCCGCGGCCGGCTGGAAGGCATCCGGCCTGGCCAGCAGCGCCAGCCATTTCTCCAGATCGATCTTGGGCAATGCCACCCGGCCCGTCAGCGACGGCGTGGCGTCCTGTTCGAAGGCCAGCGTGCCCGATGCGGTCTCAGCGCCCATCGTCATCTTGAAGTCGGTGATGGCAAGCCGCGTCGGCGTGAGCTCGACGCCGCCGTCGAAGATAAAGCGCCCCACCGAGGAGTCGAACTTCGGCGCCGCCTGGCCGCCGGCGCGCACCATCGCGGCGATGAAGTCGGTCAGCACACCGGTCGTCACGGCGAGGTGACCCTTCAATTCGCCCTTGGCGTTGAGTTCGCTGATGCGCCCGTTGAAGTCGAGCTTGCCGCTCAGCACCTGCAGGGCAAAGGACAAGTCGTGACCATCCGCCTTGCGCTCGCTCATGCTGACGTCGAGCGCCAGCGGCACGCCGTTCACCGTGGCCTTGCCGGAAATCGCGAGCGGTCCCTGCAGTGAGCGGACTTGGGCCGTCGCATCGACCTGCTCGGCCTTGATGGTCTGGTGCGTCCGCGGATTGGTGTAGCTCAGGGTGCCCTGCACGACCCTGAGCTCGCCGATCGCCAAGTGGAAGCCCTCGGCGGGCGCTCCCTCGGGCTGGCTGGCGCCCGCGCCCGGCTTGAACTGCCAGTTGGGCACGCCATCGGCGTCGGTCTCGAGCACGATGGTCGGCTGGTAGAGGGTGAGTTGGCCGATCTCGACCTGGCCGCGCAGCAGCGCCCACCACGACGGCGAGGCGCCGATCCACCGCACGTCGAGCATCTGGGCGCCCTCGGCGCCCGGCGCATTGGCGAAGTGCACCCGTTGGGCACTGACCCTCGGCACCGGCAGCATCCTGAGCCGGATCGGGCCATCGATCACCAGCTCGCGGCCGGTCGCGTCCTTCACCGCCTGGATGAGGGCAGGCTTGTAGGCCTCGACGTCGACGAGGTAGGGCGCCGCGACGGCGGCAGCCAGCAGCGGGCTGAGCAGCGCCGCAACAGCCCACGCAATCCTTCTGCCCACCGACATTGCCATCGACCCGGTACAACGCCCGGCCAGCCACCGGGCTGCCGGCCGAAGCGGTCTTCAGCCTGCCGCATGCGGCGATGGCCGTCTATTCCGGAGATCGACCTCGACGTCCATCAATCGGCCAAAATCATCAGGCGAACGGGTCGCCGGACGATAACGAGAAAGCCTGCTAGCTTTGCATCAAACGGAACGAACACAGGAAAACGCGCGATGGGTGATATTGCCTTCGGCTTTCAGGCTGCGCCGGCCAGCGACGTGCACAAGTCCGACCAGGCGTTGTATCGCGAGGTCATGGAGGATTGCGCGCTCGGGCAAAAGCTCGGCTACGACGCCGCCTGGCTGCTGGAACACCACTTCAGCGACTACTACCCGACGCCGAGCCCGCTCTTGTTCATGGCGCACATCGCGGCGGCCTTTCCCGACCTGTCGCTCGGCACATCGGTGCTGGTGCTGCCGTGGTACCATCCGCTGCGGCTCGCCGAGGAGATCGCCATGCTGAACGGCATGACGACGGGCACGCTGCATCTCGGCATCGGCCGCGGCACGGCCAAGATGGAATACGACGCCTACAACGTCGACATGAACGAGGCGCGGGCGCGCTTCGCCGAATGCTATCGCATCGTCGAGAAGGGCCTGGCGGGCGAGCCGTTCACCCATGACGGCCGTTTCTGGAAGATCGAGCGGCCGGTCCGGCTGCGGCCCGAGCCGGGAGCGAAGAAGGTGCGCTTCTACGGCGCCATCGGCAGCCCGGCCAGCGCCGAGGTGATGGGCGACCTCGGCGTGGCGCCGATCTGCCTCTCGACCTTCCCCGACAAGCTTCTCGCCAGGATCCTCGAGCGCTGGTCGGCGCGCGCCGGCACCGCCGCACGCGACGCCATCCTGCCGATCTCGGTCAAGATGTTCATCGCCGACACCGACGAGGAGGCGCGCGCGCTCGGCCGTCGCTACTACCCGCCCTACTTCGACCTGCAGTGCGCCCACTACGAGTCCGACGCAAACCCGTGGGCCGACATTCCCGAGTACCAGGACTTCAGCCGCATGTTCGCCAACCTGCGCAAGCTCACCGATCCCGATGAGCTCGGCCCGTTCATGGACTCGAACCTGGTCGGTAGCCCAGAAACGATCTGCCGGCGCATCGATCAGCTCGCCGCTCTCGGCTTCAACTACTTCATGGTGTCGTGCGCCACGCCGGGCACGCCCATCGGGTTGCGCCAGCGCATGATGACCCGCTTCGCCGAGGAAGTTTGCCCGAAGTATTCGCAGTCGATGCAGCGCAAACAGGCGGCCTAGCGTCAAGCGGAAGGCGGGCCTGGAGGCCCGCGGTCCGATGACGACTATGCTGCCGTAGTCTTCCCCGCTAAAGTCCCATGCGACGCTGCGGCTCGACACGCGGCGCGCTTGGGAAGGGAACGACAATGCGTAGAATTACCTTGCTGGGTGGCCTCGTGGCCGCCCTGGTTTGCTGTTCGGGCATGGCGCTGGCGCAGAAGAGCGGCGGCGTGCTCAAGATGTACCATCGCGACAATCCGCCGAGCGCCTCGATCCACGAGGAGGCGACCAACTCGACGGTGGTGCCGTTCATGTCGCTGTTCAACAACCTGGTGCTCTACGACCAGACCAAGGCGCAGAACAGCGTCCAGAACATCGTGCCCGACCTCGCCACGTCGTGGAGCTGGAGCGCCGACAACAAGAACCTGACCTTTAAGCTGCAGGAGGGCGTGAAGTGGCATGACGGCCAGCCGTTCACCGCCAAGGACGTCGTCTGCACCTTCGACCTCCTGACCGGCAAGGCCGAGAACAAGCTGCGCCGCAATCCGCGGCAATCGTGGTACGGCAACGTCGAGGGCGCGACCGCCAACGGCGACCACGAGGTCACGCTGCACCTCAAGCGCCCGCAGCCTTCGATCCTGTCGCTGCTCGCGTCGGGCTATTCGCCGATCTATCCCTGCCACGTGCCGGTGGCCCAGATGCGCACCAAGCCGATCGGCACCGGACCGTTCAAGTTCGTCGAGTTCAAGCAGAACGAAGGCATCAAGATCACCAAGAACACCGACTACTGGAAGAAGGGAAAGCCCTATCTCGACGGCATCGAGTTCACCATCGTGCCCAACCGGGCGACGGCGATGCTGAGCTTCGTATCCGGCAAATTCGACATCACCTTCCCGTGGGAAGTGACGATGCCGCTGTTGAAGGACATCAAGACCCAGATGCCCAATGCGACCTGCCAGGTCACATCGATGAACAACAGCACCAACCTGATCGTGAATCGCGATGCACCGCCGTTCGACAACGCGGACCTGCGCCGCGCCCTGGTGCTGGCGCTCGACCGCAAGTCTTTCGTCGACATCATCAACCAGGGCGACGCCCAGCTCGGCGGCACCATGCAGCCGCTTGCCGACGGCGTGTGGGGCCTACCGCAGGAGTCCTACGACTCGGTGCCGGGTTACGGCTCGGACGTACAGAAGAACCGCGAGGCCGCGCGCGAGATCATGAAGAAGCTGGGCTACGGGCCCGACAAGCGCCTGCCGCTCAAGATCGCCACGCGCGGCATCTCGCTCTACAAGGACCCGGCGGTCATCCTGGCGAGCCAGCTCAAGGACATCTGGATCGACGCCGACGTCGACATCATCGAGACCTCGCAATGGTTCCCCCGGGTAGCGCGCAAGAACTACTCGGTCGGGCTCAACACCACGGGCAACGGCGTCGACGATCCCGACCAGAACTACTTCGAGAACTTCTCCTGCAAGTCGGAGCGCAACTACACCGGCTACTGCAATCCCGAGATCGAGAAGCTGTTCGAGGTGCAGTCGGCCGAGACCGACATCGAGAAGCGCAAGAAGATCGTGTGGGAGATCGACCGCAAGCTCCTCGAGGACGGCGCGCGGCCGATCATCATGTGGAACCGCGCGGCGATCTGCATGCAGCCCTACGTCAAGGGCTACGTGGCGCAGATCAACAGCGTCTACAACGGCTTCCGCTTCGAGGACGTCTGGCTGGACAAGTGACTCTTGCCGGACCGCGGGCCTCCAGGCCCGCTCATGTTCATAGTCATGCTCCTCTCCCCCGCTAGGGGGAGAGGCTGGGTGAGGGGGTTACAGACAGCCTTCGACCCCCCCTCACCTAACCTCTCCCCCTAGCGGGGGAGAGGAACTTGAGTCGCGTTGGTCAAGATGCGTTACATAGCAAGGCAGGACTTCGGAGACATCGATCCATGACACAGCGCACCCTCGGCCTCATCATGAACGGCGTCTCGGGCCGCATGGGCGTCAACCAGCACCTGATCCGCTCGGTGGCGGCGATCCGCGCCCAGGGCGGCGTGCTGATGTCCGACGGCTCGCGCGTCATGCTCGACCCGGTGCTGGTCAGCCGCACGGGGGAGAAGGTGAAGGCGCTGGCCGAGCAGCATGGCGGCCTGCGCTGGACCACCGACCTCGATGCCGAGATCGCCAGCCCGC
>Ga0193743_1002656_pt1 | contig 12395 bp, 6 predicted proteins | sample L2c2metaG_FD_143038 | JGI IMG/M metagenome (GOLD analysis project Ga0193743, IMG submission 143038) | Soil microbial communities from a riparian zone of the East river system, Colorado, United States - L2c2 | ecosystem: Environmental > Terrestrial > Soil > Riparian zone | place: USA: East River... | reverse complement strand
ACCAAGGGCGAAGACTCCGTGACCTGGATCGGCAGGGTGAAATGAAAAGTTGCGCCCCCTCCACTGTTGGCGCTTGCCCACAACTGCCCGCCATGCGACTCCACAATGGAACGGCTGATGGCCAACCCCATGCCGCTGCCCTGCGGCTTGGTGGTAAAGAACGCAGAAAAGATCTGATCCATCTTCTCCATTGGCAATCCCACGCCCGTGTCACTGACCGAGAACTGGAGTTGACCGTCCTGCAGTTCCGAATTCACCATCAGCTCTCCGCCTGAGTCCTTCATGGCTTCGATGGCGTTGAGCATAAGGTTCATGAACACCTGCTGCAGTTGCACGCGATCCGCGGTGATTTTGGGCAGTTCAGCGGCAAGTTCCGTGCCCATGGCAACCGAGTGTCGAGTGGCCTCACCTTTCAGCAGCGTGAGCATTTCCTGGATAATTTCGTTCACGTCGACCAACTCACGTCGAGGAGGAGACTTCCTGTAAAACGAACGTCTTATCGATTCTGGCTGCTGCCGCACAGGCCCCGTCGGCGCAAGAGATGGATTCGCATCCTTTGCAACCTTCGGGGCCAATTCGATTAGAAGGCGAACTTGAGCCCTCCCTGCATCACGCGCGGAGCGACAGCACCGATCCCGGTGATCTGTCCGAAGTTCGAGTCACCGGGATTGGAATCCGGTTGGCCGAAGCTGGGGTGGTTTAGCGCATTGAACGCCTCCCAGCGGAATTGCAGCTTATAGCGTTCCTGAATGGTCCAATTCTTGATGACCGCCAGATCCGCTGTGTTGATCGGAGCTTCCTGGATCATGAATTTCTTGGAGTTTCCGGGAGTGCCATAGGCGTTGTTCGTGAATGCGGCTGGATTGAGGTAGGAATTGAGCCAGTGACTCTTGCCTCCCTGGCGAACTCCGAGTGGCTGACCTGGAACCTGGTCTGCGCGGTCCTGGCCAACCAGAAATCCGGAGTTGTTGTTCCCCTGTCCGCCAGTGACGGTGAAAGGTGGTCCGGACTGCGCGGTGTAGAGGCCTGAGATTTCCCAGCCGCCAAGGACGTTCTTCAATACGACGTTCTGGTTTTCAAGTGACGGTAACCGATAAGTCAGGTTGGACACCGAGACGACCGGATAATTCAGACTGGACGGTCCACGATCGTGACCGACATCATGTGGATCGCTGACGCTGGACTCGAAAGACGGATCGCCGGAGCCGCCCACATCGGTGTCGTGCGACCAAGTGAAGTTGGACTGGAACTGAAGTCCGTGAGAGAAGCGCTTTTCGATTCCCGCCTGCAGCGCATTATAGCTGGAAGTCGCGGCAGGCTGGACCTGGATGATCTGGGAAAAATTGGTATAGGTGGATCGCACGTCGGTGCAGTTCGTGGGATTGACAGGGCTGCCCAGCGGACAGACAAATCCGCCTGGGTTCTGGTCGACGGTGGTGGCCTGGTGAAAGGACTCCGCGCCGACGTAGGCCAGGTGTAGAACGAACTGGTTACCAAACGACTGTTCGAGCGACAGATTCCAGCTTTGCGTGATGCCCAGCTTGAAGTTGGGGGAAAAAACGGCAGGGACGGCGATGGGAGTAATGAACGTCGCGCCCGAGGTTGGAATCTGCGAGGGCGATGCGAAGGGCGGGAACGGGCTCTTGCCGCCGGTCGAGGCGAAGCTGCTCCATGGATTGTCGAAGGAGAGCGGCGTGGTGCTGCCTCCGTTCAAACCGTAGGATGGCGCGAAGGGTGCAGCATCCCAGATGTGGTTGTAGAAGGCATCTTCGAGCGGAGTGGTGAAGAGGCCGAAGCCGGCGCGGACAACCGTCGAGGGATGCACCTGCCAGGCGATGCCGATGCGCGGCTCGAAATATCCGTAAGTGGTCGGCATCAGGCCGTCGTTGACGCCCTTGTCTCCGGGAAAGACGAGGCCGAGCGGAGCGTTCGGATAGCGCGCGCTTTGCTGACCGGGAGCGAAGACCGCTCCTCGTCCGCCAGCGACCTGCAGCGGGAAGTTTGGATCCCAGCGCAGGCCGGCGGTGAAGGTGAGGTTGGGACGCAGCTTGATCTGGTCCTGCCCGTAGAGGCCGAGCATGTAGCCGTTCTCGCTGCCGCTCTCACCAGCGCCCTGTCCCAGGTTGCTGAGATAGCCAAGAAGAAAGTCGGCGAGGGGAAAGCCCGTGTATTGGCCGTTGAAGTTGACCGACGCGTTCACGCTGCCGCCGTAGAATTCGAACCCGTAGCGGTGCATGAAATCGACCCCGGCGGTGATGGTCTGCTTGCCGATGGTCTTGGTCAGCGTATCGGTAAACCACCAGTAGCGGCGGCGCGTATCGTTCGGGTCTCCGGTGAAGGCATTGAAGCCGAGGCCGCCGCCATAGAGCACGTTGCCATCGAATGCCGACAGCCCGCCGATGTAACACTGGCCCGCGGGGTCGGACACATTGATGTAACGTGACAGGCAGATGGGAGCTCCATTGGCGTCCTTTTCGATGGTGCCAGTGGAAAAGTCGAGCTCCGCCCAGGAGAGCGTGGCGCTATTCAGCAGCGTGGGATTGATGGTCCAGGTATGGCCCGCGACCAGGTTGAAATAAGTGCCGTTCTGGCCGTTGACCCCAGCCAGGATATCTCCAGGGATCGAGGCGCCGGGCTGGTTATAAAGATAGGTGAAGCTACGCAGGAAGACGCGCTGATTGGGATTGATGGTGTAGTCCAGACGGCTCGTGTTCTCGTTGTAGGAAAACTTCTGCGCGGGCGCGACGTAATTGGTCTTGCCCGTCGAGGGATCGAGGCCCAGTGGCAGAGACTTGGAGATAGCCAAAGCGCCGGGACTGAATAACGCCGGATTTACCTGATTCGGCTTTCCGTTCACGGTCTGAAAGACGCCGGCGAGTGGACCATTGAGATCGGCGGACGGCACAGCGCTGAAGTCGCCGTTGAGCATGGCCTGGGTAGGAGTATCGGTGGTGTTGGTGGATGCCTGATAGGTGCTTCTCGTTCCCTGATAGTTGGAGAAGAAGAATAGCCGGTTCTTGAGAATCGGGCCGCCGATGTAACCGCCGAATTGATTGCGCTTGAGGGGATCGACGGCACCCGTAAACCAGTTCGACGCATTCAGGTCGTTGTTGCGGATGAATTCGAACAGGCCGCCATGAAACTGATTCGTACCGGACTTGGTCTGAATGCTTACCACTGCGCTGGGCGCGAAGCCATAGCGCGCATCGAAGTTATTCGAGATGACACGGAACTCCTGGGTCGCGTCGGCATTCGGAAAAGGCGCAGCGAGCAGGGCGAAGGTATCCATATTCGCGACGCCGTCGAGGAGATACCATGTGCTGCCCTGACGCTGGCCGCCAGCGGATGCACCAGACTCGGTTGGAAAGGAATTCGAACCGGGCAGCGTCGATGCCTGCGAGATGAGCTCGTTGGTAACTCCCACCGATAGATTGACCAGGCTGGAGGGGTCGCGGCCGTTGAGCGGCAGGTCTTTGATCGAGTCTTCACCGATGACCTGGCTAATCTCCGCAGTGGTCGTGTTGATCAGCTCTGCTCCCCCGTTTACGGTGATCGTTTGTTGCGTCGCGCCCGCCTGGAGCGAAATATCCAGCGTGGCGGACTGCGCAACGGTAAGCACAATGCCGGTTTGAATGCGGGTCGAGAAGCCGGGAGCTTCGGCGGTCAGGGTGTAGTTACCTGGAGGCAATGCCACCAGGCTGTAAACTCCTGAATCATCACTGGACACAGTCTGGCTGAGGTTGGTACCAACGTCCTTGGCGGTCACGCGGGCATGCGGCACCACCGCTCCACTGGAGTCGATGATCCTTCCGGTGAGGCGCGCGGCCGTGCTCTGCGACCATCCGGTCGCGCTCAGGCAAAGCACAACCAATGCTGTGAGCGCGACGTGTATGTATGCAGTTTTGCGTCTGCGCTCGAGTGGCAGAAGCAGCGAAGCGCGGCTTCCCGTACTGGAAGAGCTGCGCTTCGATAGGCTACTTCCCATACTGCGAAAGTGAAAACGCTTAAGAAGTTTCGTCATGCTTAGGACTCCTTTTCAAGCCTTACTTGAGGTTGTCGATTTTGTTCGCAGTATCAACTCAGGGGAAGCATGCACCACGTGTTAGAGCTTGATGAAAATGTGACGGCGATACAGCAGCCATGCAGGCACCCAGCAGATCGCCGCAAAAACAATGGAGTAAACGAGCGAGCCGAACGCGGGCGAGCCGATGTGGTAGAAGAAGCCCGAATAGACGAACTCCTGAAATGACTGTCGCGGGTTCACATGAAAGACTGCGACGGCGGACGAGAGCAGTTCGGAGAGCACATAAGCGGTGATTGCATTGGTGCCAAAGACCAGCCACGGATACGTCCAGCGCCCTTTCCACCGCCTGATCTCCAGTGCGAAATAACACGCCGCAAGAATGAGCACACTCCATCCGCCGGCGTACAGAACATAGGAACTAGTCCATAGTTTCTTATTCAGTGGAAAGCTCTGCGCCCACAGCAGACCGGCGGCAAGGAGTAGAACGCCACTGATCGTCAACCCTTCCAATTTCGCCAACGCCGACTGCGAACTCTTCAGATACCAGCCGGCGATCATTCCCAGCAGCGTGCTCGCGAACGACGGAAGATCGCTCAACAGTCCCTCGGGATCGCGCGTGCCTTCGAAGAGGCGATGGGGAAAGTCATGACGGTCGATGTAAGCGGTCAGATTGATATTCGGGTCGAGAAGCGGAAAGTCTCTGCCGGGCATGCCTTGGCCGGGCACCGGAACCCAGCGCAGTAGAACCCAATAACCTGCCAGCGCAAACGTGAGGAGCGCGATCCTCGGCGCGAGTCGATCGGTCAGCAGTTGCAGCAGGCTGGCCAGCAGGTAACAAACCGCGATGCGCTGCAATACTCCGTAGATCCGCAGGGTTTCGAGATGAAAGTATGGGAAGCCGTTCACTACGAGGCCGAGCAGCACAAGGAGGACAAAACGTCGCAGGATGTGAACCAGCAACGTGCTCTTCTCCGTCGCCCGGGCTTTCCGTGCACCGAACGAGAACACGATCGAGATCCCCATGATGAAAAGAAAAGTCGGGAAGACCAGATCGGTTGGCGTAAAGCCATTCCACGGAGAGTGGTTCATGGCGCGATAGGCCATGTCGTTCTGCCCGTTGTTGTTCACCAGGATCATGAACCCAACGGTGATGCCGCGCATGACATCGATGGACAGCAGCCTCGACGACGGATCGTCCTGCGATATTGCAGCGCCGGGCGTCGTGGATGCCTCCACTCGTCGAGTGCCATGAAAGGTGCTAAGAGACATGGCTGCGACACTCCTCCAGGAGTTGGTGCGACGCCGCTGTCAGATCCGGGACCGGCGTGGGTTTGCTGGGCTGATAAGGGGACGATAGCCAGGTCTGCTGCCACAAATCGAGCGAGAAGGGGGCGCCGCCTCGGCGAGCCTCAAAGTATGCTCGCCATCGCGCGGCATAGTAATCGCGGGTCAGCCCCGACCAGACACGGGATGCGTAGTCGGAGAGCTCAGGCCATCCCCAGGTGGTGATGAGCCGGCGGGCATTCTCGTCGTAGTATGCAGCCTCATCATCGCTGCGAGCCCAGGAGCGCGCGGCATCCGTCCACGACTCCAGGCGGCGATCCTGACGGAGGTTCATCAGGGAATCGATGCGTTTCATCCAGGCGATCGCGCGGCTGGAACGCTCCTCGGCGGCGTTATGCTGTTGGGCATCGGATGCCTGGGCAGCGGCTGCAAGCGCCTTGTCGACATGCCCGCCCGCTGCCTGTGCCACGAGCTCAATCAGATCATTACGGTACAGTTCGGCCGAGGACAGCTGTGGCGCGCAGGAGAGAAAGAGATCTACGGCGCGCTCGAAGGTGGCATTGGAATTCACCGAAGCGGCCATCGGGTGATTACCGGGCTCAGCCTGCCACGCCTGCTTGGTCATCCAGATGTGGCTGCTGTAAGCGCTCTCCAGGAGGAGGGTCCACGCCTGGCGCATGGCGTCTGGACAACCGCCATATCGCGAGGTGCAGTATTCGGGGATCCAGGTGGCCAGGTCAATCGGGTCGCTGCGCCAGCCAGCGTCGGTCATCAGTTCGTAGACAACTTCATTGTTCTCGATTCCCTCGGGACACATGCCCCAGCCGACCAGGTTGCCGCGCTGATCGCTGTGCAGCACGGCAGACGGCTCGGACGCCATCAGCGCCAGATTCCCCTTGATATTGTTGTTTCCGCCAAAGGTGTGCGCCATGCCGTTGATCCACTGCTTGCCGAAGAAGGCCTTCTGCAGCTTCCATTGGCCGGGAGCGTATTTGCCGCGCACGTCCGGCGCGAGATCATTGGAGTAGTCGATGATCAACATGCGATCGTTGGGGACGCCGCGCAGCAACGCCTCGACTGAGCTGGTGTCCCAGAAGCGGGAGTCATAGACGAAGGTCCAGCCCTGCATGACCCAGGTGCCGTTCGGGTCGCCGGCCAGGATGCCTTCGTAGACAGTCCGTCCGAAGCGTTCAAGATCCTCGTGGCGATGGTCTTCCCTGACCGGCACAGCCAGCTCGTTGAAGGTGTCGGCCAGGTAGTATTCGACCTCGCCGTACTCGGCCTTGTACTCCTCGATGAACCGCTTGCCGATCTGCTGGTAGAGCGAACGCTCGCCGGGATGAAGAATGAACGTTCTCGTACTACGCGGGATGGTCTTGAACTCCTCCGGAAGCCAAAGCCGGGTGAATGTTTCGGCTTTGGGATTGAGCCTCTTGAAGCCTTGCGGAACGAATCCGGCAAAGGCGGGCACCACCGGCTTCATTCCCAGGTCGCGCATGCGGTCGAGGATCCTGCCCTGGAGGATGCGCTTTTCCTCGATCCAGTGCAGGGGCAGCGGACCGTCGAAGTTGTTGATATTGCCCATGCGATGCCAGGGCAGGTGGCCGGGACCTGAGGAGAACTGGTCGACCTCAGCCCGGGTGAGGCCGAGCGACAGCCACACGCGCTGCCAGATCGCCTCCTGACCTTCCATGGCGAGGGGCATATTGATGCCATGCAGCGCCATCCAATCGAGCTCGCGCTCCCATCGCGCCCAGTCCCAGAACGCCATCGTGTAGCCGTAGGTACATGGGTTCAGATACTGGACGAACTTGTACGGGCAAATGACGCGCCGGTGAGCCAGTGCAGGCCATTTCGCCGGGAGATTCAGGTTGCGGCCGCTCCAGGTAATCATGGAGTTGCAAGACTCGCGGAGGTAGCTATAAGCGGCGCGACAGATTGCGACCCCGCTGCTTCCGGAAATCCTGACCCGGCCGTTCGCTGCTTCGATCTCATAGACCTCGCGGCTGTCTTCGCTTGGAATCCATGCCAGATCGAACTCCGCCGCCCGTTCGCCGAGCTGGCGGCCAAGCACCTCACGAGCGGACCTCGCGGCGGTCTGTCCGGAAGAGTGCTCGGAGCGCGGGGTTCGTGGAGGCGCGGGTTTCGCAGTCTCTTGCGCAGAGCCGGTCAGGTCGATCGCGGTCAGCGCCGCGCCGATTCCGGCACAGGATGCTTCAATGAATCTTCTTCGTGTCCACACAGGTGGGGGGATCCGGGCCTCAATTCGAGGAGTATTGCGCGCCCAACTGCGACCGCGAAGCGAATTCACCGTTCAGCGGCCCGTTTTCACGGTGAATTCGAGGTTTAGGGACAAATTCCGCGCTCTAAGTACAGTCGAATCAATAGTTAATGTCGTTGGCAGGAACCGTCGCGTCCCCGACGGGCGTCAAGGTGGAAGCCAAAATTCGAGAGTTATCCAGGGATGAGCCCAGAATGGGCCAGGGAATATGGCGATTGCCGGAGCCGATGAGAGGCGGGTTTAAGGCTTGATCAGGCGGTAGGCCACCAGGCGCGCCTCGGGGGCGTTGCCGCCGACGCTGGTGGTTTCGAGCAGCGCTTCGAAATTGGGCATCTTGCCCGGGGTCGCTCCGATCTGTCGCGCAAAACTCTCAAAAGAGTTGGCATTGAACGGGAAATCGGCCGCCGACTCCGTTCCAGCCATGCCGGTTCCCTCGAAGAGCAGTGTGCGTCCATCGTCTTCGATTCCCGGCAGCAGGGCAAGCACCCCGTAGCTGCGCCGAAAACCATCGGAGACGGTATCCCGGTAGATCGCACTCTCGCCCTTGGCGGGATGCTTGTTCAGGACATACCCCTCGGAGGTCTTCCAGTCATAGTTGATATCGAAGTTCAGATGCTGAGCGAACAGTCCAACCCAGGGATTGGCTCCAATGCCTCCGATCAGGATGACATTGCAGCTCTTGAGATCGGCGATACGCAGGACTCGGGCGTTGCGAGTCTCGACGTTCACCTTCGCGGCTTCAGGCAATCTTCCAAGCCGCATGGCGAGATTCAGATCCGCGCTGCTGGTGTACTGATGCGCGGCAAACCAATCGAAGGTGAGGGCCGCCGATCCAATATGGGGGCTGAACTTCTCCAGGTAACTCCCGCTGAGGTACTCATCGAGAGGGATCGCTGTCTGGATCAACTCCTGATAAAGGACCAGCGCATCGTCGGACGGAACGATAACGACGGTGCGGCCGGGAGAAAAAATGCTCGACCAGAGCACATGAGACGGACCCTCGTTCCGGTCATTCAGCCAGAAATAGGTGGCCCACACTCCCAGAACAAGAAGAAGCACGACCCCGGCGGCGATGGCGAAATACTTCCAGGTCGACCCGCGTCGAAGGTCGGCGGGGGCTGCTCCCCTCTCCAGAACGGCAACCGCAGCCTCAGGCCCGGCAGTGGGCGGAGATGATCTAGGAGTGGGGATTGCTGCGTCGGAAGCTCCGTTTCGCGGCTCGAAGACCGGGACATAGCCCCCTTTCGGGATCGAAACCACCATGGGAGAGCTCGGACACTCATGCTCGAAATACTCTTCAAGCCTCAGGCGGAGAAGACGCGCCTGGGTCCGCACGATACTGTCGTCCGAGGCGTTATACGCCGGCGAACGGGAAAAAACGTGTATACCGATCTGCTGTTCATTGATCTCTCGAGCTTTGCCCTCGATGGTGCGCAAGCAGATGAACTCGAGGAACCGCATGAGCCGCACGGACTTGGCAAAAGTGCGGGAGGACAACACCCGCTGGAGGAGCTCCATCCGTTCGTCGACCACCCCTGCAGGTTCTTCTCCCGCGGGGGAAAGGTCTGGAGCCGTCTTGGAATTCATCTCAATCACGATCGGTTCCTGCCCAGATGATAGCCGATACCCCTCCCGAAGCGGGTAGCGGCGATGCGTGGCGCCCTTTCAAAACAGTCCGAGTGTTGCTAGTTTTAAGCAGCGAATCTGACTACAAAGGCGATTAAAATGCTGAGAAAAAGCCGCGTCTGGAATGTCTTACTGTGTGGATTTTGCGCCCTGGTCATGATGGTCGCGAGCACTACTGCATCGGCTGCGAACAACGGTGCGACGGGCACTCCGACAACCGCGTCTCCCAGCTATTCCCAACGGGCGACGTATGGTGTCCAGGCGCTGCAGGGTTGGTATGTTCAGAGTTCGGGCCTCTATCAGAAGCCTACCGACTGGTGGAACTCGGCCAATGCAATCACCGTGCTGGTGGATTACTCCAGGGCAACCCACACCACGCAATATCTCAGCGCGGTCGCAAATACCTTCCAGAAGGCAAGCAATGCATACGGAATCAAAAACTTCATCAATGATTCGAACGATGACGAAGGCTGGTGGGCGCTTGCATGGATCGATGCCTACGATCTGACAAAGACGCCAGAATATCTGGCCATGGCACAAACCATATTCGCAGATATGACCACACAATGGGATACGACGACATGTGGGGGCGGAGTGTGGTGGAGCAAAGACCTCAAACACTCAGCATACAAGAATGCAATTACGAATGAGCTGTTTCTCGATATCGCCGCATCTCTGGCGAACCGCACCACGCGTAGTACGCAGAAGGCAGAGTATCTCTCATGGGCGCAGAGAGAGTGGAAATGGTTCCACGCCTCGGGCATGATCAACTCCGATAACATGATCAACGACGGTTTGAATGCGACCAATCCTGCGGCCTGCACCAATAACAGGCAGACAACCTGGACATATAACCAGGGAGTCATTCTGGGCGGATTAGTCGAACTCTCGCGGGCCGATCATGACGCCGCATTGTTATCTAAAGCGCAGGAAATAGCCGCCCCGACCATGACGAAGCTGGTGACCTCCGCGGGGATTCTCAAAGAGCCAGCTAGCGGCGGACCGGATCTGCCGCAATTCAAGGGCATCCTCATGCGTAATCTCGCGCGGTTGAATCAAGTGGCTCACCGGGCAGAGTACAAACGTTTTGCCGATTCGAATGCCGACAGCATCTGGAGCGACGATCAAGGAGCGAACTACAAGTTTGGCAGTTATTGGCAAGGGCCGTGCGACTCTTTCGATGGCACGCGGCAAACCTCCGCACTGGATGCTCTGATTGCTGCAGTCGAGATGCAGTAAGGTTGCGTCAGTCCTGTCGATTACGTGAAGGAGGGCCGTCACAAAGGTCAATACCCCATGGAAGAGGGGGTTTCGGGGATTCTCGCGAACAGATTCCGCCGTTTATTTTTGAGCGCGATTTCAAAGCGATGTGTACGGGGTGCAGTAGCCAGCAACTCCTACTCGGAGGAGGAGGCTGCGGGTGGTGCGGGCGGTGGGTCCCCCCATTTCTCTTCTATCTATGCGAAGAAGAGATGGCTATCAGGAGGTATCAGGAGATATCATTTGGAACTCTTGCTCAAGGACGCGGTCGGATAGTTGTCGCTTGAGCCCCAGCATGTGACGGGCGAAGGTGAACGCATGGCTACTTCATGCTGGCGGTGAAGAGCACATCCGGTATCCATCGAGTTTGATCTCGTACGTCCACTGTGAGCCCTCGAGAATCTTCGTGACTGGCAGCACTCCATTGGCTCGACGAAGGCTGCAGTCTTGAGTCTCTGGGCTTCACTCGCCATCCGGTGAGTCTAACGGGCGTTTGCCTACGCTCTAGGATCGGGCGACCAGCGCCTTTTGGAAGAATGGCGTCCCTGGATTCTACTCATTTCACAGCGAAGACCAGTACCTCCGCACTCGTTGTCCCATGCGGCGGCACGGCCACTAAATACTCTTTCAGTTCCGGCACCAATAAACCGGTCTTGCCCAGCGGGCCGGTGGGAATCTTCCCGATGGCCTGATAGTGGTCCGCGTCGATTTCCTTAAAGACGTTTACGAACCCTTCCCCTGCGGCCACGTAAACTCTTTGGCTTGCGGGATCGAATACCATGTCGTCGACTCCAGTAGCGATCGGAAAGTTTTGCAGCACCTTTCCGGTATCGGAATCCAGCACATTCATGTTTCCATCACGGCACGCGGCGAAGAGTCTATGATTTTTTTCGTCCATCGCGACCGCCGCATTCACCTTACACGTGAGCGGCCAGACGGCGGCTACTGCCTGCTTCTCGCGATCGATCACGCCAATAGAATTTTTCTCAGTCATATTTAGAAATAGTCTCGGGCCTGCTTTTTCGACAACCATGGCCTCCAGGCGATTGGAATCAATCTTGATTTGACCCACCTTCTCGCCGCTATCCGTGTTCACGATTTCCAGGAACGTGTGGTCCAGTTTCGCATCCAGGCCGCCGTCAGCAATGTACAGATTATGCCTCACGGGGTCATACCCGGTCGCATCCGAATCGGCCAAGAGCTTTACGGTCTTCAGCAGTTTGTACGTGGTTCCGTTGAAAATTTTCAAATCGCCGTTGGAACCGTCGGTCACGAAAATTCTGTCAGTGTCGGCACGGTATACCACCGAATGGCCGACGCCGATTCCCTTGATGCTGTGCACAAATTTGCTGGTGCGAATATCGTAGACTTCGATTGTCCTATTATCTTCCGGGACGACGAAGAGGCGATTGTTTTTCAGGTCGAGTGTCAGGTGGTCGAAATGGTTCTGAACGCCGACCATGCGCGTCGTGGTCAGATTCTTGGCGAGTTGATCCGCCGAAACGTCGGGTTCGCTGCAGTGAATCTCCGCAATCTCGATGGTCTTGACCAATATCAGTGGCGGCGTATTCTCGGCAAATACAAAAACTAGCGGCGCTGTCGACGCAGCGATAGCCAGTGCGGCAACCCAGACGATGTACTGTTGGTACCAACGCATCAATCCCTCCCACCCTTCAAAACTCGACCATTAGCAGTGCGGCACTTTGGAAGTAGTCATCGTTTCCACCACCAGAGCATTGGGGGGCGATAACCGCAGAACCGGCAGGCACCCGCTCAGTGATCAGACAGGATGAGTAGTCATGACTCATTCGCTAGAGGCTGTTCTTAACTTTGGTTGAGCAGGGAGAAGATTTTGGCGAGCATGATGCAAGCGAAGGCGAAGTAGTGGAATCCTGCGAGAGTGTCGGAGAGGCGTTCGTA
>Ga0193743_1002655_pt1 | contig 12400 bp, 8 predicted proteins | sample L2c2metaG_FD_143038 | JGI IMG/M metagenome (GOLD analysis project Ga0193743, IMG submission 143038) | Soil microbial communities from a riparian zone of the East river system, Colorado, United States - L2c2 | ecosystem: Environmental > Terrestrial > Soil > Riparian zone | place: USA: East River... | reverse complement strand
ATTGTTTGGTAATCTTTAGCATCCAACTTGTTGTATGGGTAATGCGCCCGGAGTAAGTCGTATATTATATCGCTCAGGTTCTGGTGGCCGATGTCATTCTTCAGGCGATCCAGCCGGTCGATCTCGCGAACAGCGTCATCACCCCTCCCAGCATCCAGCTCTACAGCGGCGAATACAACGTCGAAGTTGCTCAAAACATCAATATCACGCTCAGCGAGGGCAAGCTGGCCAGCTTCAACTCGCAGTTTCAGAGCTGCACTCAGAACGCCAGCGGCAATTTCACGCTGGTCTTCGCCGCGGCAAATTGCTTTGCTGATTACAGCTGGCATGAAACATATGCTGACGTTGAGTACGGCGGTTTTACGCACCATACGCTGAGTAACCCCAGCAATACTTACAACTACAGCATGGGAATTGGCACGCTGACGATTAACGTGCCGATGACGCTTGCCACGACCACTGGCGGCGGCTACGAGCTCAGCGTCGGTACAGTTAACGCAGTGCCCGCAAACCTCAGCGCCAACGTGCCGTCACACAACGTGATCCAGCAGTATTCCGGGCTGCCGTGCCTGAGTTCCACAGTCAATTCCGCTACCACCGCTTCCATCGAGAACGTCAACTTCTCGCAGCCCATCCAGACCGCCATCAATCCGCTGTTCGGCACCATTGCCGACAGCGGAACGCTGCTGCCTTCGCCCACTCAGGTTGTCTACGAGTACGGGGTCGGCATCAATGGTCTGAGCTTCCCGAACAATCAGGGGCTGACCCTTGGCGTCACAGGCCAGGTGACCTATCAGGGAACTCCCTTCTCCGGACAGGCGGCGCCGGACGTGCACCTCCCTTCGGTTCCCACAAGCGAGCATGTGCACTTCAATCTCGCCGACTATGAATTCAACGCGCTCTACTGGGCCTTCTTCAGCGCGGGTGCTCTCCAAACCGACATCGAGCCGGGCAACCTACCCGATCCGGCCATGCTCAACACCGCTACTTACAAGGGTACTTTCCTGCAGGCTCTCTACGCTGCCTATCCGAGCGTTCCCATGAGCGTCAATGTCACCGCCACCAGCGCGCCGACGCTCTACTTTCAACAGGTCTACATCCTCACCAGCGCAGCCTTCACCTCGCTCGGGCAGCAGAGCGTGCCCTCCCGTGTGCTGACTCCGCTGCAGGTGCTGAAGAACCAGGTCTTCGAACAGCAGACCGAGTTCGTCGCCGCTGTCGAGAAGCATTCGCCCGGCTCTCCCTCTTACATACAGCAGATCGAGACCGCCTCTCAAGTCTACGGAGCTACCACAACCCATGATGTGCAATGCGCCTTCAACGTGGTTCCGACCTCCACTCCCATCGAGGTTTTCACGGTTCAGTTTACGAAACCGATTTCGTCTACAACCTTGCTCTTGGCGTCACTCCTTCGAGTGGGAATCCGTCGAAGCAGGCGCAGACGGTTAAGTTCGCCTTCCAGTTGCTCCCCAGCGCGACCTCAGCTACGCTAGTCAGTTCAAACATTTCAGGCATCACGTCGTCGAACTTCCCCATGATCTGGAACCTCGCGCTCCAGCCGGAGTACGCCAACGAGATGGCCAAGATGGGGCAGACCGGCGTGCCCGTACCGTTCATACAAGGTTTCCAGTTCCTGTTCGAACAGGCGGTGGTGCAGGTGCAGGCGAATTACGTTGATGTCCTTGCGAACGTCCAGTACAAAGGCGCGGGCCTGGCCCTTGCCAGCCACGCCTAGCGCTATCCGGAGGATGGCGATGGCATCGCATCTCGCGAACCCCGTGTTCATGGGGAAGTATGTCCTGCAGTCCACGAACACGAGCGGTAACCAATACTACGTAACGGCGCTCCAAGTTTCGGGCTTTTGGGTGGTCGCCGCCGATGGCTCCGTCATAAGCGATGCTACTCTGTGGACCGCCTACGACGCCGGTTCCGGCTCAATTTACCTCGCCGCTGAAAACGGCATGTTCGTCTCGGTCGATAACTCTGATGGGGCCGTGCTCCTCGCCAGCAACGCCTCTGCTGCTCAAATCCTTCAATTCAGCTCCCTCCCCACCAACGTTTCGACAAGTGTTATAGCCACTTGCAGCCGCTCGACGCCAAGTCAAGAGGAGATGTTTTACACGGTAGGCGGCCTTAGCCCGTATCTCCTCTTCCCACTGAGCGGGCACTCGCCGCCAGCCGGGGTCCTCACAAGCCTGAAGGTCTCGTTAATCACACCAGCGCTCTCCGCAATCCAGAGTTCGCTTAACGCCGTATCCTACGATCTGCGTGCCGTGGACCTCACGGGCGCTAATCTTGCCGGCGTGAACTGCACCGGCGCGCAGTTTCAGGGCGCCACTCTCCAGAACACCAACTTCGCCGGGGCTAACCTTGCCAGTGCCCACTTCGCCGCGACCGATATTCGTGGGGTCATTTGGGGGGACAACATCCAAGCTGCGGGCGCGGATTTCACGGGCAGCATCGGCTGTGGCATGGTTGTCATCTCGACCGGCACTCCTCCCGGCGGACCGCAGGCCACCTTCGATAACGCAATCTTCACGAATGCCGATTTCGCCAGGGCCAGTCTCTCGAATGCTTCCTTCGTTTCCGCCATTTTCTACAATGCTAACTTTTCCGGCGCTGTTCTCGCCGGCGCCAATCTTAGCGGTATTTCCGCCGGGATCAGCTCCTCCGGAAGCCTTCAGCCGGCGGATTTCTCCGGCGCGCTTTTGGCCGACGCCGATTTCAACGGCGCTCATCTCGAAGGCGTTGCCTTCGCTGGCGCTCAAATGTACTATGTCGCCCAAGGTAATCTGAACAATGCCTTCCTCATAGGGACGGATCTGAGCGGCGCCGATCTCACCGGCACGCCCCTCAACAAATCGATCGTTCAGGGCGCCAACTTCGACGAAGCGATCCTCATCGGCTGCATTGTGACCTCGGTCAATTTCGTTCCCTCATCGGAAGGCGAGCCCGTTTCCATGGTCGGCGCGCATTTGGAAGGAACCAGTTCGTGGGCTCCACGAGCTTTACGGGTGTCCGCCTGAGTGGCGCCGCGGTCGCAGTCACCAATGGCATACCGCTCTTCGCCGCCGTCATGTTGCAGGACTGGTCCGCCTCGCTCGACGCGCTCACCGTCCCTGCCGATCTTATAGAGGCTTTCTCCAATTCCGGTTATTCATTGTCGTCGTCCTCCTCTGTGACCGTCATGCAGCAGAGCGCCCAATGGACGCTGCTGCAGGATCCGGTGAACCAGTCTCCCGGCGTCGTCGAATTGGTCGGCTTCTCCCTGTTTGTTTCGGATTCCAGTCTTTCCGTCTATGGATCTTCGATCTCGGTCAATGAAGTGCAGACGGGGGGCTACACCATTAACTTGATTCTGCCGGTGGAACCGAGCGCGCTCGCGCTCAGCCAGTTGGATCCACCACCCGATGTCTCAATCAATTGACTGTTGCGGTTAACGGCGCCGACGGCCTGACCTGGCCCCAGATTCTGACGGTTCCGAAGTGGCCTCTTGCGATTTAATCCAGGGAACCATCTGGATTGGGCCAGTGGCTTTCCCAACGATCACGCCGATCAGCTGGCGGGAATTGGCTCGACGCGCATCACGTCGGAGTTGGATGCGTCGCCTCTGACGCAGAGCAGGTATCTACCGTCAGGCGACAGCGAGAAAGGTCCACCGCCGAGAGGTGCTAAGCGCTCGGGGAAATCGCACACTTCGTTCTCGGCGCCGCTCTTGCGGTCGTGGAAGTAGATGGCTTGGCCGGTAATCGATCCAGGCTTGCTTCCCAGATAGTAGACGCCCAGTTTGGAAACAGCCCAGCAACTGGAGCAGTAGGGAATGAGTCCGGTAAGGAACTTTGTGGTGCGATGTGTGGTTGTGTCCAGATGGAGCAGATTGGTATCGGCTGCTTCCCGGACAAAGAGCACCGAGTGGTCATCGAAGGCCGTTCCAAACGAGAGACCTTGGGTGGCGGCAAGCTGATTGCCCGGGGTGAGCGTGAAGCGGAGCTGGAATTGGCTAATGCCGCCCGGGATGCCGGCAATGACAGTTGTGCCGTCTGGCAGGATCACTGGATGAGTGCCCTTCTGTCCGAGCGGACGAACCGACCACTCTCCGTTCCGCTCGCGCTGAGCGAGATACATGTCGCGGTCTCGCGAGTCGTTGAAGATGACGGCTTGTCCATCGGGCGCCCAGCGTCCGACCGAGGGACGCTGGACTCCTTGCGTGATCTGCCTCGCGTTTGTACCCTTGGCATCCGATACCCAGAGTTGCTCCTGTCCGGTGCGGTCTGAGCGGAAACAGATCTCGGAGCCATCGGGTGAATACTGCGGGGACGCGTCTTGTGCGGAAGAACTGACGACACGGCTCCATCGTGTCTCTTGCTTGTGCTTAGGACGCAGATCGAGGCTCCAGATGTTGAAGTCCTGGTGCAGAACCGAGTAGACTAGACTGCCACCTAAACGGGCGGTAGCCACTTGAAAGGGAGCATCGGCATAAATGCCGGTAGGATCAGGTTTTGGCTCCCGACTCTTAGCGAATGCTTGCAGGCGCCACAAACGGAAGTCGCCCGTTCCATTGGAACTATAGACGACTGAGGTTGGATCGCTTGCCCAGTCGCACCCCCCGATCTGGAAGTCCGAACCGGTCAGTTGCTTCAGTTGGAGGTTTGCCAAGTTGGCAAGCAACAGGCCCTGGCGGCTGCGGTGGAAAATACGGATGAATAGAAGGCTTTTGCCGTCCGGAGAGAATCTTGGATTGACATCGCCGATGGTGTCCGCCGGCGGTTCGGCAATCTGTCTCAATTCCCGGCTCTCCAGAGTGAGCAGAGATAGCGCTAAAGGTCCGTTTGCGGAAGGCGAGTCCGCCACGGCGAGCGTCCGCCCATCAGGAGACCAGGCAAGACGTGCATCGGCAAGACCGAAGTGCGGACGGCGTATGGCCGTAACCACTCGCTCGGTATGCTTACCAAGATCGGTGACGATTGCCTCACCTCGGTCGAAACGGAAGCGGAGCGCGGCAACCGATTTCCCGTCGGGAGCCCAAGCCGGACTCGAGTACTCCCATCCCTCTTCGCCGAGCTTGGATAAGAGACCCTTGCCATCCGCAACCCAGAGCATCGGAGGCTGGTTGTCAAACCGGTCAAGGATAAACGCCACGCTCTTACCGTCTGGTGAGATGGCGGGCTGGTACTCCTTACCGCTGAGCCTGGCGACGGCAGCTCTGCGATAGAGCGGAACGAAAGCCGCCTCCCGCACCTGTCGCGGACGAACCGAAGCCCAGATCGTGATTCCCGCTACAACAACCGCAAGACCAGCCAGGAGAGCCAAAGTGCGAGGACGAAAAGTCCGCGGTCCAGCCGGGGGCGCGGAACTTGCCGTTTCGAGAGCGGCTACGATGACTTCATTTTTTGGAGCCGCTTGATCGTGAGTTTTGTCAAGCGAAGGAACGGTCTCCTCTTTGAAGTGGATCGGACCGACGAGGCGGTAGCCACGGCCGGGGAAGGTCTCGATGTATCCCGGCTGGCCGGGCGCCACGGCCAATGTTTTCCGGATGACAGCGATGTTCTGCAGCAAATTCGCTTCATCGACTACTCTTCCCTGCCAGATGGTCTGGATGAGTTCTTCTTTGGTGAGGATCTCATCGGGATGCTCAGCGAGGGCGAGCAGGGTTTCGACGGGTTTGCGCGCCAAACGGACCGGTTGTCCGTTGCGTAGCAGTACGCACGCGTTCGCATTTAAACTCCATTCCCCAAACCGATAGATTTGCCTGGTTTCGAGAATCAACATAGAAATCTCTTAGGAACTTTTGATCCGCTACTTATTGAAAAAAGTGGGTTAATCGACTAACAATCAGCATCAGTCTATCGCACGCAAGCTGAGCTCGGAGCAGACGAGGCCGCGTAGGAGGTGCTTGTTGTTTTTTTATCGAAACTGGAAACCAATCGGTGTGATCGTGGTGACCGCGTTCGGAGCCGTCGCCAAGATACAGGCGCAGGCTCCTCCGGACAGTTGGGTGGACCCGGATACACACCACCGGGTGGTGCGATTAACCCGGGAACCCGATAGCGCCAGCCTTTATTTCAACCAGAACGGATACACCGCGGATGGGAAGCGCATGGTGTACACCACCCCTGATGGCATTTCGGTGGTTGACTTGAAGACACTGCAAGCCCGCCAATTGGTGCAAGGGAAAGTGCGGGTCATTGTGACCGGCCGCAAACACAACCGCGTGTTTTACATCCGGAACAAGGAGGTGTTCTCGACGGACCTGGACACCAATCAGGAAAAGCGGTTAGGCGCCGTGCCAAAGAACGGGTCTATAGCGACAGTGAACGCCGATGAAACGCTGCTGGGCGGAACCTATATAGAAGGAGAGGCCGGCAACACGCCCTATACGCCGTCTGCCGCTCCGGCCAGATCCTCAGCTACATCCAGCCAGGTACAGACGCTCGACCAACCAAAGAACAAAGGGCAGATGATGGAGCAACGCTTGGCGGCCCACCTGCCGATGGCGATGTTTGTGTTGAACACGCAGACCGGCGAAACCAGAGTAATCCACCGCAGCACGGATTGGCTGAATCACCTGGAATTTTCTCCCACTGATCCTGCCCTGCTGATGTTTTGCCATGAGGGCCCGTGGCACAAAGTGGATCGCATCTGGACCATCCGTACCGACGGCAGCGGCGTCAAGAAGATTCATACGCGCACGATGGAAATGGAGATTTTCGGGCACGAGTTTTGGAGCGAGGACGGAAAGACGATCTGGTATGACCTGCAGACGCCGCGTGGGGAAGACTTCTGGCTTGCCGGATATGACGTGGCTACGGGGGAGCGGAGGCAGTATCACCTGCAGCGCGATGAATGGTCGATTCACTTCAATGTGTCTCGCGACAACACGCTCATGACTGGCGACGGCGGAGACCCCGGCCAAGTGGCGCACGCAAAGGACGGACAGTGGATCTACTTGTTCCGTCCGGAGTTGAACAAGAGTACCGGCGTCGCAGGCAACGGCTTGATCCGCCCCGGTGTTCTGCACGCCGAGCGGCTTGTGAACATGTCGAAGCACCAATACCGGCTGGAACCAAATGTCAGTTTCACGCCGGATGGTCAATGGGTTGTTTTTCGATCGAACATGTTCGGTAAGACCTATGCATTTGCCGTCGAAGTCGCCAAATCCGGGGAACAGGCGAGCCCGGCTTCGGGATCACGTTAGAGGTGTGGAGAAAGTTTGTGAATAAGACAGCCTCCGAGCGTTTTGGCTGGCGCGCATGCTGGGCGCTGGCGTTGGTTCTTTCTCTTACCGGTGTGCCGCTGAAGGCACAAATCGGCGGCAGCGGGTCTATCCGCGGCGTCCTTACCGATGAGTCCGGCGCCGTGGTGCCCGGGGCTACCGTGATCGCGAGAAATACAGGAACAGGAGTGGAAACCAGCCGGCGAACTACAGAAGCAGGCCTTTACTCACTGGCTCCGCTGCCGGCGGGAAAGTATGAGGTTATGGTCAGCGCGGACGGTTTTCAGAAGCTCACACAACAGAACGTCACCGTGGACGCGCTGGCGGAAGTAGGATTGAATCTAAGGCTGCAGGTGGGCCGGAGCAATCAGGAGGTGACCGTCTCAGCTATCGCCCCGCAATTGAACACAAGTGACGCAAGCATGGGCCAGACGGTGCGAAACGAGACCTATTCGGCGTTGCCGCTGGCGATGGGCAACGCGCCGCGCGACCCAACGGCGTTCACGAACCTGATGCCCGGCATGTCGACTAGCAGCCAAACCGGCAATACGGCGGGCAATGCGCTTGGATCGCAGGATCACTCGGGCGAAGTCTACATTGAGGGCTTGGCCGCGACCAATCCGGTGGTGCAGGGCGAGACGAGAACGCTGGGACTCGGTGTTTCGGTCGAAGCAGTCGATCAGTTTCAGATGGAAACCGCAGGCACGTCAGCGCAGCTGGGAGGCCAGGGATCAACGAATTTTGTCGTCAAGTCGGGTACCAACCAGTTCCATGGTTCTGTTTACGAATACTTCCGAAACACGGTGCTCGATGCGCGCGGATTCTTCTCGCTGCGACGGCCGGCAGAACATCAGAACGAGTTCGGCTTCACGTTTGGCGGGCCCATTGTCAAAAACCGGCTGTTCTTCTTTACCAACTATGACGGATTTCGGTACACGCAGCAGACGCAGGGCAGCTTAGCATCGATTCCGACATTAGATCAGCGCAAAGGCAACTTCAGCGCGCTGCCGGTGGCCATCTTTGACCCGGCCACGACGTCGTGTCCGGCTGGCGGCGTATGTACCAGGACGCCATTTCCTGGCAACATCATTCCTTCGGATCGAATTTCCTCAATATCGCAGAATTTGCAGTCTTTCCTGCCGCCGACGGCCAACAGCTCTTTGCAGAACAATTTTCTGACGTCGAATCCGATCGGCTATAACAACGACAGCACAACGAACAAGATTGATTTTTCCGCGGATGAAAAGGACACGTTCAATTTTCTGTTAAGTCACGGCCACAGGTCGCAGAGCAGCCCGTATAGGGGTGATAGCCTGCCGCTTCCTTATGCGAATACTCGTCTGGTGGATGAGATTCCGTGGACCGCGCAGGCGAAATGGACGCGGGTGCTAACGCCAACGATAGTGAACCAGCTGAGCTATGGATTCTCGCGTCTGAATGTACCGATAATCAACGCCACGATTGATGGGGACTATGCGACAAAGGCGGGATTAGGGCCGCTACCCGCGGGAGAGGCTGCTTCCGCATTTCCGGAGATCAGTTTTGCAGGTCCGAATGCCCCGGGCAATTGGCGTGGAACTGACTCGCGAGCATTTATCGATGTGAGCAACACGTTTACATTGCAAGACAACGTGCAGTGGACGCGCGGCAAACACTCGCTGACCTTAGGGGCGCAAATGCAGTGGTTGCAGGTGAATGAGAAGCAGCGTGCATACGGAAGCCTGGCTTCCTGGGCTTTCAGTAATGTGCAGACTGCGGGATTCAGCCCCACGGGAGCGGTGCAGGCTTCGACAGGGAATCCTTATGCGAGCTTCCTACTGGGAACGCTGAACCAGGCGAATATCATTCAGGATTCGGCGATCGCGACGGGTGGACGTTTTAAGAACTTTGCGTGGTGGATTCAGGACACATACAAAGTGACTCCACGTTTGACAGTGAACATTGGTCTGCGGCACGACATTTGGACACCATATAAAGAAGTCGTGAACAGGCAGTCGTATTTCGATCCGAACCTGCCAAATCCGGCGGCGAATGGGTATCCGGGAGCTTTGGGGTTCTACGGTAATGTGCAAAACGGATGCAACTGTTCATCGACGATTGACACGTATTTGCGGAATTTCGGTCCGCGCATCGGTATTGCCTTCAGCTTGAACGACAAGACAGTCATTCGCGCGGGCTATTCGATCATGTATACGCATCGGGGCGCGGTCGGCGGCAGGGGCGGCGGCAGGTACGGTACCGACATGGTTGGCTATAGCGCCAACGCGGTGATTAACGGACCGAACGATGGGTTCAGTCCAGCCTTTGATTGGGACAATGGCGTGCCCGCCTACCAGCAGCCGCCGGTGTTCGACCCTTCGTATGGTACCGGTTATAACGGCACCGGTAATGTACCGGCAGGTCTCACATACGGCGATCCGAAGATCGGAGGACGTCCGCCGCGTTATCAGAACTGGAATTTTGCGATTGAGCGCTCTATTCTTTCTGACCTCACACTGGGTGCGGCCTCTATTGGCAGCAATGGCCATTTCTTAGGTGGCGGCGGACGCGGTATTTGGTCGGATCAAATCGATCCGCGTTTTCTCGCGTTGGGATCCTTACTCCAGCAGACTGTCACTCCCGCTGTGATTGCGCGGGCGAACGCAATCATCCCCGGTATTCGACTGCCTTATGCATCGTTTTCCGGAGGTTTGCTCTCGCAGATGCTACGTCCTTGGCCACAGTATTCAAACGTAACCGACGTGTGGGGCGACGTAGGGAATTCGAACTATAACTCGTTGCAGGTTTATGCGAATAAGCGGCTGAGCCACGGCCTGGCGTTCAACTTTAATTACACGCTTGCGAAGGCTTTTGACGATACTGCTTCGAATGTGATTGCGGCGCAATCGTTCGGGACTGGAACGGCGTATAACTGGGGAAACATGAAGGCGGTTTCGCAGCTCCCTCGCCACACGCTCAACCTGCTGACAACCTATGAGCTTCCATTCGGCGCTGGCAGACCGTTTGCAAATAGCGGCGGAGTAGTTTCACGCATCGTTGGAAATTGGCAGGTCTCTGGCATTGTGACGTATCGATCAGGAATGCCTATCGGCACAATCGGCGCGGCTTGTAATCTTCCGAATGCGGGTTCGTGCTTTGCGAGTTACGCCAACGGGTTCAATGGCGACGTGCGAATCAACGGAAACTGGGGCGATGGCAATTTGACGGGCGCGAACACGACCGCATTTCTGGATAAGGCGGCGTTTGTGTCTCCGGCTAGTTTTACCTATGGAAACACGCCTCGGACATCAGTCTATGGAATCGAAAATCCAGGGACGCGTAACTTAGACGTGAACGTCCGGCGGGATTTTGCGATTCGTGAACAGGTGAAGCTGACGATGCAATTAGATGCATTCAACGTGTTCAATCTGGTGAACTTTTCGGCTCCGTCCACCAACATTACTTCGGCGAACTTCGGTAAGATCACAGGCCAAAGCAACACGCCGCGGGTATTCCAGATCAGCGCACGCATAAGGTTCTAAGATTAGGATCGGGCAACCTGTTCGGGACTCTCTGATAGTCGGCGTCTGTTGACTCCGAGCCGGAAGCGTAAGCGCCCACGATGCTCCATTACTCAGTAAACGACATTTCTCAGGCGTGCAATAACTCCGTACCTGCTAGACCCGCCACCTGACTCTTTTCGAATGCCTGTTCAATCGCGTCCGCGGCCAGGTCCAGTCCGTGCGTCTGACCAATCACCTTCTGGAAGTAACGGGCTCTCTCGCGGTAGCTTGGGTTTGTTCGCACCCTCTGAATCAACTCCGAGAGACGCTCCACTGTCAGATTTGCGATTTCCACGAATTCACCGGTCCTATGGTATGCAATCCTGGCAGCAACGCCCGGTTGGTCGTATCCTATCGCAATCGCCACCATGGGCACCCCTTGTGCCAGCGATTCCAGCGCTGTATTCAGCCCGGCGTGCGTAATACAAAGCGCAGCCCGCCTCAGCAATTCAATCCGAGGCGCCGACCCGGAGAAATCGATATGAAGTACATTCCAGATGTGCACGTAAGGTATGCCCATGCTCATCGGTACGAGTTGGAGGAAGGTATGAATGGTGTCGAGCACCAGAGCCTGAACGCCTGTCTCCGCCAACTTTGCCGGTAGATGCGCCGACGTCACTTTCAGGAAATCCGGAGATATTTCCCCGCAAGTATACTCCGTGATTGCTTCGCCGAGCAGCTTCGACACGGGGGCAAAGGCTTTAGCTATGGAACCGATTGGATACTCTTTCTCGCAAAAGGGCACGAAATTCAGATTGGCTGCGCGAACGCTGGGTTCCGGCATCCGGAACACCAATAAACGTAATTTCGTGTCCGCGCGATTGCAGCTTGCGCGCAAGCGCCGTTACAGGATTCAGGTGCCCCCGAGAGGGGCTGACTCACAAAACCAATTTTCATAGTTGATCTTTCTCTCGCCTGCACGTGAGCCGTTTCTCGACATGCGCTCAGACAGCAATCGTCAGGGACAGAACTATGCCCGTAATCCGTAACCCGCCTGATCCGGTTTTATCCCTGCTGTGCGTAGAGCGTAAGCCGAGGATGGCTACGAGATAACTTGTTTTAACTGATCGCAAACAGCCGGCGGGCCGGACCGGGCACGTTCCCGACTGTGGCATAGCAGAATGGCTATTTTTGCCCAACGCCCCAAACGCCTAGCGCCTGCACAGGCATCCGGCTGACGCGCCCGGCCGCCTACGTTTTTACGGACTCCCAAAGTAGTGCGTGATTACTATGCCCTTGGGCCATTCCGGGCTGTTTCGGCTAGTCTGTCCTGCTTGCGAATTGCGGTTCGATTCTGCCAGTTGTAGAGAACTTGATCGGCGGCGATCAGAACATCCTTCATCATTCGCCGGAAGTGCTTTTTGATCCACAAAAGCATCAGTGGGTAGGCTCTGATTTTGTCGGCGAGATGAAGGGGCGCATGGTGAACGGAAGCTGTGTACTCTGTCAACTGCCGCCACTCGGGAAACATTAGCTTCTTCGTCAATTTCGGATCCCACCACTCCGGAGAGGGCAGCGTACCGTATCGGCGGGTCAGACGAAAGCCGTTGTGCTTCACCCGCGTGGGGACCGTTTTGCTGGACTGCCCCGAATGTCGCGTATTAATGAAAAGCCGTTCTGGTATTTCGTAGTAGCGGCCAAGCAA
>Ga0193743_1002654_pt1 | contig 12401 bp, 8 predicted proteins | sample L2c2metaG_FD_143038 | JGI IMG/M metagenome (GOLD analysis project Ga0193743, IMG submission 143038) | Soil microbial communities from a riparian zone of the East river system, Colorado, United States - L2c2 | ecosystem: Environmental > Terrestrial > Soil > Riparian zone | place: USA: East River... | reverse complement strand
GTTCCGTCTAGGCATTCATTTGTCCTGTTTTCTTGAAAATTAACGCCTTTCCTGAAGATGGTAGTTGTTGTGGAACGAAATGTCCAAAAGCAAAATGCCTGAGCGATCGTCCAGCGTCCCTCCTGTTACGCCATTTATGTTCATGAATCACGACTCGTCCATGTCTTTTCTCTAATTTTTTTTTTTTCAATTTCTAGTCTATCAAATCTATGTAGTCCTATCCAAAACACGATGAGCTTTTATGAAATCTGTATTCAGTATATGGTACTTGTAGTAGTATATCCCCCTCCATTGAAGTTGGGGTGAAGTTCCTGGCAGGGTATGGCGGAGGTTCATTCAGATAAACAAATCATTGACACCTAGGCAGTGTACTATTAATACTACTTGCGTACCTATCGGTCTTTCCACTGTCAAATCGGACTCCTAGAAACACACTAGAATATATTCTAAACCATCATACACATTTTTCGGGAAAGGCCACCGACGATATAGGTATATCCAAAGTTATACTGTATGTTCCAATAATGTTGTGGCGCCGGTATATATAATATATGTACTTCCTTCCTTCCTGCTAGTGTAAGAATAAACTCATACCGAGGGCCGAACCTAAAACTGCGACAACTGAGGAGGGTTCGATCCTGATTTATTGTGCAGTTCGAAGAATCTCGAGTTATCATATCCACATCCGAAACTGGCCACTAGGTTGGCGCAAAGATGGCTCCACTTGCAGGCTAGTCCGAGTAGTTCACTGTAGCACTATTCCCAAGACCAGAAAATACACCTTCGAATATATATATACAGTGATCTAATATGACTATTGTTAATGACATTTGGGTTTGGTGATAACAAAGGTTCGTTCAGGCCGTTCAGAACGTGACAAGGCCCGCGATATGCGCGATCAGAATTCTGAGAATTGAAAGTAGATATTATCCGCTTCTCAAAGCACGTTTAATATGATCATCTATAGGGGAAACGAGAACGATAACAAGAGTGGGTTCAAAAAAAGAGGAGGAGAACACTATGAGTGGTATAGATAAAATATGGTCAGAAAAAAAAAAGGATACTAGAAAAAGAAAAGTGGGTAAGGTTATAAATCACACGTTCAGATAAGCCGGGGGAGAGAGGACAAACTTATGATTCTCGATCCATTCCTTCAAGTCCTCCTTTTACTGCCAGCAGACCCCGACCCCGATGCTTGCCTAGGAGTCGTCACATTCGCATTCGACTGAAGTGCCCTCGCAATTCCAGAAGCCATAACCCCAGGAGTCGTAGGGACAGGTGGAGCAGCCAACAATGGTGTTTGATGTTTCGGTCGTTTCGAGTCTTCTTCGTCTTCTTCGTCTTCGTCTTCCTCATCCTGACCATTAACACTAATCACCGATTCATCGACAGGTTTCATCGCATCTCGCTCACTCTGATCCAACAATCTCGACGATTCCCTAGAATCTGGCTGCTGTTGCTCTCTCTCTAAACCTATCCTTTTCGCGGCTTCATCCATCTCCAATCGTCTAATCACATCAATCTCTCCCTGGACAAGAACGCCTTCCAACCAATTATGATGGATGAGATCGGAAGCTTTAGCTCTTTTATCAGGATGAAGACGGAGCATCGGAGTTAAGAAGGCGGATAAGGCATCTGCGTCTGGTTTGGGGAAGAGGTATTTATCATTTAATACGGATTCCAGAGGCCAGTAGCGGAGTTTGCTGATATGTCGTAGTTCTCCTGTAAATCAGGTTTAATGAAGTGTCAAGAACTTTCCAATAAATAAAACCTTTACCTTTCCGATTGAAGAATTCGTGTGAGTATTTACCGGAGAATGCTACGGATTTGGGGATTTCTCCTAAAAGCTCGATGATTTGAGCGATGTGATCGTCGTCTTTGCTGTATCGGGTTCCTGATGCTGGATCGAAGAGATAATCACCTCCGGTGACGAGTTCGAATAGCTAGATAGCTAGAAATCAGAAAGGAAAATTGAGATGTCGGGAAAGGAGCATACGATACACGCCACGCTCCATAAATCTGAACTAGTTCCCCATTTTGCGCCCAAGATGACTTCTGGACAACGGTACTGTCGTGTTTGGATATCGTCTGTGAAGTGGTGTTCAATCCACGTGGCTGAGTGATGGTGAGAAAACAAAGAAAATTATAAGAAATAATGAATATTTGCTTACCATTCCCAAGGTCAGCAATCTTGACGGTGATCTTGGAGGCTTCTAGTTGAACTGATGATTCGTCTGATTGATGATCGATAGACATAATGGAGTTTGATACTTGTTCGAGTTCCCCCGATCTGCCTGATCCAGGTACGGGTACGGGTCGAGTGGACGAAGGTGGGGGTTGAGACATGAGAGAGGGTTCACGTCCTACATAACCGGCCTTCGCATCGAGAGAGACATTGCCTACCTCGGCTGCGAGATCAGCTGAAGGACCTCGCTTGACAGTGGAAAGACCAGCTTTCTCTACTGCGGGTGTGGCGTCGTCACCGTCGATCTTGGACATGGCGAAAGCCCATTTGTCGAGCATTGGACTGCTGCCAAACGAAGAGGAAGGTGAAGGGAGAGGTTGTGATCCGGTGATGAAAATGGACTCGGATCGTGGTGTTTGGTTCCCGCCACGCCCTTTTGAAGGAGGTACGCCGACTAGTCGGGTAGGAGGCGTGCTGGCACTAGCTGAGGACGTAGCTAGTTCGGCGGATATGATAGATTCCACATCGTCAATACATATTAGTACATTCTCGGGTTTCAGATCTGACGAAAAAGTTGGCACGAAAATCGATGAATAACGAAGGAAAAACTCACCCGTATGAATAACACCACAACATCGGTGCATGTAATCTAGACCCAGCAATATCTGTTTCGCGATCTGTTTGACAAGCGGCGTGGGAACGCCTTTATTCTGGTGACGCTTGATGAGACCAAGGAGATTTTCGCCCAGGACATCGAATACCATACAAACATGAATGCCATTAGGACCTTTATGGCGAAAGTGATCAAGGAACGAGACGACATGGGATCGTCCAGCATGAGTATGTGATGGAGAAGGGGGAGGGTTCGGATTTGAAGGAGACGGTGCGACTGGGGGAGTTGAAGAAGTTATGAGACGTTGGAGGAGTTTGATCTCGTCAAGGGCGGTTTCTGTGTAACGTGGAGCAGATTTGACGACTTTGAGGGCGACATGTCGATTCATTCTGATTATATATATATATATGAACAAAAAGGTTGAATTGTGATTTTTTTTGGGTTTGACGACATACTTTTGGTCTTTTGCTAGCCATACTGTTGAGAAATGGCCCCATCCAAGCTTGCGTACGACAATATAACGCTCGTCTGAAAATGTATCGCCGATCTTAACCGGATGGTAACCACCTTTGACATAGTCTTCCCAATCTTCCTCATCCTCCGTCATGATGGATGCGGATTGCGAAGAATAGGAACCGTGAGACATAGCCTGCCAACTGGATTTGCTTCCTGCGCGTCCTTGGTCCCAGTGGCACCGAGATAAGCAAAAGTAAACTTGGACAGAGATAAGCACGGGTCCAGGGTTAGGTACCGATACTGACTAATCAACAGCTCCTTGTTGTCGTTTGATGAGACCTTGAGCTTGAGTGTCGACGATGAAGAGATAGATTGAATTAAGCCACGATTCGCTGGTGATCCACACGGTTAAGATAACTACACAACCAGAAGAAGAGAATATAAAATAAAAAAAAAGAAAGGAGCTGACTAGCAGTTTATTATGTAATTCGGAAAATGAACTCCGCGCAGTTTAGGTGGACTATATTTAGCAGTGAATAGGAAGTCTGCAATTATTAAGGTTAGAAAGAAACAAGTTGACACAAAGGATGGAAATCAAAAAATGTAGCTCCAGTGTTCTGTTCAAATATAATATTAGTATGCTTCTGCACAAATACGCAAGCTTAACTTGAACGTCGAAAAAATAAAAATTTCTTGTGATAAAAGGGGGACCCAAGATTATAATAACAAGTTCAACACAGGTAGATTTATTCTTTCAACAAAGAAATCTTTGCCTGCATCGTCTACTTCATTATCATATATAAGTGAATCAGTCCTTGAAAGATGAGGAAGGTGGATGCCCTCATTCCTTGTGACATTTGGCTCTAGTTCAACTCCATTTCTTTTTTGATATTTGGTGGATATCTTAAACTACATTTGGACAATACGTAGAAAAAATAAGAATATTTGGCTGAACCAAAACGGTGCTACTACGACTTTTGACTACCCCGAAAGAGTCAAATATTGGATATATTCACGGGCATCAGAAAGCTCAACCGGAACGGGAAGGATTAGTCAGCACAATAGGAAACCTGTTACCGTAAATTTTCCGTTCTTCTTTACTCGTTTGCAAGGCGCTAGTCCCGCGCTGGCCAAACGAGGAATCTTATTATTAGTACTATCCAAACCGAGTCCAGTAAATCCAACATAAAATCCTGCTAGTGGCCACGACTTGCGGAAATTTACAACGGTATGTATACCATAATTATCTCTCTTCATACTGAGTACCTTGCAACGTAGTAATTTTTTTTAGAACCTAGTCGGAGCACATGTTAGCTGTGACCGTGACACGCACATCCAAATTTGTGTCTCCATTCCTCGAACGATTATAGTATATCTTCTCCGTGTAGTAGAGGTGGGGCGCTTTCCGTAACAATGAAACTTGCAAAGTATCCGCATTACAGCAAGGCAGATTATTTCCGTGAACCCGAGATCGACAATATAAACAAGCTAGTTAAAAAAGTGGGTGCAACTCGTATTATCAAAAGTTATATGTGCTTCACTCGATTCACAGACTTAAACAAACGAAGATGTAATAGGCTCCATTTATGATGAGGGTCCGAGCGTTTTTAAAATAAATTGGATATATTTTAAAAAGCCGATAAAAGTTGAGTCCGGTTCGCGGCATGGCCAAGGTTTTTACTTCGTATCTTTTTTTTGCATTCGATTTGATCCATCAACGTTCAGGAAAATAGCTTGGTCGAGTCTGTCGCCCTGGTCAACTCTTCGACCTCATGGCCCCAAGTTGCTTCTCGTTCCTTCTTAATCTGCGTTATCTTCTCTGGCAAACCTGTTTTCCATCCTTGTTGCACTCGTGCTCTGTAGTAGCCGTATATCTGTCATTCCGGTCTTTTTCTCTGGCATCTTCCTTTCAGATTCAGCTTAGGTTCTCTTTGGCACCGCGAACTCCGATCCATAAATAAGAACGTCCATTAGGGCATATCCTATTCTACTAGTGAACTAGCTGTTACAACGGAGGTATGATATATTTACCCTACCTACTTCTTCTGTGTAACCATTAATCTACCTTTGAACTCGCGTGTATGTCTCAATGCAGTTCTGCCGCCGGTAATCGTCGCGTTTATTAATACGTCCTATGATTTTACACAGCACAGTTCCTGGTATCATTGCTACTGAACACCAAGAATGCCGCTGATCTGACGGCGAAAATACTCACCGTCGCTTCGCTTGCTATATTCATCGCTAGTTGCCTGATCCTGGCTCGTCGATACCGGGATTGTGAAATATTTTTATTCCGAAGAGGTACGTTTTCCAGTGAGTTATTCATACGATGCCGACTCTGAACGCGTCTTGAAGGGGATAATCCAACCCTTGAGCGCCTACCTGGAGAATGGGAAAGAGTCGAGGCCGTCGTCAAAATAAACGACCATTTTACTCTCTTAGACGATACGATACGGCTTGGACTGATATTATAGCCGGCCAGGCGTGGTTTCGTTCGCCTTGGACCTAACGGCCGCCCATTCGCGATATCCCTTTATTGCCAAATTCGTTGTGTCAACTCTTTACGTTCCTCCTCTTAGTACACCGTCGCGAGAGAGATGGCATCGTCACCGACCCAGATATTTTAAAGAAGATACCACATGATAACCACTGCTTCCAGTTCATCCGATAAAAACACCATCATGCCGGCCAAAAGGAAACACTATCTGTGCTCAGGGATTCGGAAGCACTCATCGCTGCGGTAACTAACTGGGCCTCAAATTCGGAAATTCGTTCTCAATAACAGCGCATCTTGAGAAATATGTAGACAACCTTTGATCAAGATATTGAACCCACCAGCTGAATTTAATTTCTGCTGCAAGATCGAAAATCTTGAACCTTAGCATACCTCCCACTATATTTCTTCGGAGAAATGGTTACACAATGTACATAAGCCGAACCATCGGTTAGCTTCTAGCGGAGCGGAGTCAGATGCGGTTAACAACAAATACGATCTGTGTCAACGTTCACGGAATTTGAATCACATTGGTGACTTTTATTTGGACTCAAGGAGCATATTTTAGAGCACGAGTTGGAGCGATTGTCGTGCTCAAAGTAAACTCACGCGGGTTGCATGAGTAAAAGCCGTAAGACCAGGAAAGTGATGAATACCAGGGATTTCGATGTATGACACAGCGTGAAGGTAAAAGGATGTTGTGATAGTAAAGCTTTCATTGCAATTGTCCCGCATGTGCTGGATGAATTATACTTGCCAAAGTTTGACACCGTTGAAAGGGAGTGCTTGGGTCCAACAGTAAGTGTGGCGTGGCTCCTGGCCCGTGACGATGATGGGATTCGACCGATACCATGGCATAAGAAAAACATTGAATTTCGTATATATCTCACAAGTGATTTACAACATGCAAATGTCAGACAAAGGGTCTCAAGCTCGTGACAAGGTTTTCCTAGCCTCCTCACTAGCCTTCCTGGCACTTGCAAGTGAAGGACGGGCCATACCACCCCCATCGTGATTGTCCGGTATCGTGCCTGCATTGATAGAAGGCGTGGATTCTATCTGGGAATCTCCATTATCCAACACCTGGCTAACAGTCGTCGACGTTGAAGATATTGTCCCTCTTCGTCCAATGCTGTTAGCAGCGGCTGTGGCTCTCAGTAGAAGGCCGCTGCTAGGCCGTCTCTTTCCTCGTGAAGCAGTAGAAGTTGTAGAAGTCGACGTAGAGGTAGAAGCACCAGGAGCGATAGCCGTGAGATTCATCATAGGCCCAACGGCCCCCGCCGCTTTGACTTGAAATGAAAATTTCTCATTCTTCTTCAAAAACGGACTAGGCAAGTTCTCTTCATCGTTGAAATCATATTCCGGGGGTGTGTGGTGATGACCTTGATAAATAGGCCCAGCTGGCATTGGCATTGTAGTAGCTCGAAATGTGGCTGCAGGATTACTGGCAAGATTTGAATTGCTCTTCGAAGGACGTAGATGTGGATGAGGAAGTGGTTTAGGCTGCGCAGAGGATGATGATGACGTCGTCGGAAGTATAGGTTCAGAGGCTGACGTGGGAAGAGTACCGGCTCGATTGTGGGTTGGACGTGTTGAGGTGCGGATAGAAGGTCGACGTATTCGGGTAGGAGGAGCGGCAAAGGCAGCTTGTGACGTGATGGTTGTCGACAATCCAGAGGAAACAGAAGAGGCAGACGAGGATTCCGACGGCTCGTCTCTTTCCTTCTTCTGCTCCTTTGCTTTTCTGGAACTGGGACTAGGAGGTGGACTATCGACTTCCTCCTCGTCTTGGCGTTGTCTAGCTGGCATTCCTTCACGATTGCCACACTCGAAGTCGAAAATCTTGGCGAAATTTAGCCCAACTTTAGGTGAGCACTTGAAAAGATTGACCAGTTCCGCTTGAGAAGGTGTTGCTAGGGTTTCTCCTGTCGACGTCAAAACAACACCTTTCATAGCGGATGGCATGAAGTCGATGTAAGCTGATCGGCTCATAGGTGTTTCGAGGGAAGGTATCATGATAGTAGACGTTGGTTTCGGCGTTGGTTGCGATGCCGATTTACGACGTAGGTGCTGGGTTGGTGTCTCTTGCGTTATGCGATTCATGGGTTCTAGGCGATTTTTGACCTCCTCTAGAGGGTTCTTTTCTTTTCGGACTGCATTGAGGCGAGTTAAGAAAGAACTATTTCAGGAGAAAAAAATAGAAAGACCTTTCATGACGCCTTCGTCTATCTTCCTCATCTTCTCTTCGAGCTCGTTTCGGACTTCATTTAGACGAGTTGCTTCCACCACAAGCTCATTTTCCCTATTGACCACCCACTGGATCCTCACCTCAACCGACTTTAAGCTTTCCTCTACTTCTTTCCTAATTTCAGCTTCTCTCCTTGCCCAGGCGTCAGAAAGCTGCTCTTCTCTATTCCGAACCGCTTCCATAATCTCTTCTTCACGTTGGGCCATCGCCAAGGCTACCTCTTCCTCCCGTTTACAAATCAGCACTCTAAGCTCCTCCTCTCGGCTAATGATGGCCTGCTTGACAGACATTTCTAGTGCTTGCTGCGAAACCTGATGCGACTGTCGTAGTTGGCTCACTAGTTGGTGAAGAGAAGCAATTTCCTGATCTTTGTGGGATAAGAGTGATGCCATTTGTTGCTCTTTCTCAGCAATTGCTTGTTCTCGAGATAAAATTTCACGTTCTTTGTTAGCTAAAGTAGATCGATGCCCTTTGACCATAGACAACCTGTTTATTACATTTGAGAAATGATCAAACCCAAAGATGAACCAGAAAAGGAACGTACATTTTCTCCGTTTCAGCTACGTTGGAGATAAATTCGAGACGTTCATGTTGGAGGAGCTGGGCGGCTGAAGGACGCATTGCAGGCTGATAACATGAAACGTTAGACGAAGAATTTGAAACTGATAAAATAAGATAAATCATACATTCAAGTTTAACATTGATTTGATGACGGAAGTCAGAGCTTGTGAGTATCCCCTGGGAAGTGGCGGTATGCGGCCATTGCTAACGGGGATGAGACTTGGATAATCGCAGGTAACATTTCAACACACCGTATAAATATACTCAGTTCGGCGTGCGTCTTGGCTTCGTGAAAAGGAGGCTTCAGGGCACAAAGTTCATAAATAAGGCACCCAAGTGACCAGATATCTGACTTGGAGTCGTATGCCTTTTCCTGCATAAGTTCAGGCGACATATAATACGGTGTCTGCCGAGCAAAGAGTCAGGTTTATATCGCAATGGAAATGCAAGATCACTAACTCCGACGTATGTGTTGGCGAAACTAGCTTGCGCCAGAGCTTTCGAGAGTCCAAAGTCACCGAGTTTGACAGTATTGTTTGCGTCCAGAAAAACTAGAATCTATCCTGAACATCAAGGAACCGGTGTTGTTATAATTCTGACGTACCATTATCAGGCTTCAAATCTCGATGCAGAATTTGCGTCCTCCTCGAGTTCGCATCTGCGTCGAAAGGGACGGTAAGATGTGCGGGACCTCCGGATGCATTCCCGGAATGCGCATTCGGATGATGACAATGGTGTAAAGCGAGAAGTATCTGGAGGAAATAATTCCAGATAGTATCTTCTGGTAGAGGTCTACTCTGTTTCGTGGCTTGCTTTATGATCGTTGAGAGGTCTCCGCCGCCGCAGTATTCCATGAGAATATAGAGAATTCCAGCTTCTCTATCAACAAATCGGTCATGATATCGTACTATATGTTCGTGATGGAGGTCCTTGAGAATATTGCTGCGGGGGGTGCAAGTAAATCAAGTGTCAACAATCCGGTCTGTGATGATTGGCTTACACTTCAGATACAATTTGCTTTCTATCTCTCTCGCTCATTCTCTCAAAGTTCAGCTCCTTGCGTGCGAAAACCTATTGATAACCGAAATAAGTGTCTGTGAAGTGGCTTCCGACTTTGAGAGACGCACCACTCCATCCGTTTTCCGCCGAACTTTACGAATTATTCCGAAAGAACCATTACCAATGATGTCTAGAGGTTCGTACTGATCCAGAAATGCAGAGGAAGACATGATGAACAGCGAATGAATGGACTGGCAGTATTACACTTGAACAAAAGGCAGAGTCGAAATCCTTCCAACATCATGTGATCGTGACCGGGTGATCACGTGGCTATAAATTGGTGGTTATTACATAACGCTTCACTCAATGTCGAGGAAGCTGTTTGTCAAGGCCGTGTCGTCGCAGAGATCACAACCATAGTCCGGCTGTCAAACTCCGCACCCTCAATACCTAACCCTGGGCCGTGACCATTCTGTGACTGGGTGAAAAGTGGTTGATGTGGGTCAAATGGTCTTCCTTCGTTGATGGTCAAGTCAAAATGTCGACACACTGTGTCTCTTTGACCTTTTTCTATCTACACATTCATTCTGCTGTGATCTTCACACACACTGGTTCTTTCTACAAGCTTGCAATTACCGCCGCCCTATCCAGATTCTCTCTCAATCTCTCACCTCGGTCTGATCGATCCCCACGCCAGCTTCAAGTCTCCATACCAGCAACCGGAAGTTTGACCGTCGACCATTTGCCGGTTCTCGGCCACCATATAAGCGCCTTTAAATTCGTCGGTGTCAGTAAATCAAATCCGATGTGTAGCTATGGTTCTGATCAACGTATTTGTAAGTAGATTAGGTACTGATATGTTAATGAGCGTCTTTATTTTTCGGAATCGCTTGCCACTTTCAACTTCTGCTTCTGCTCCTGCTTCTTCCACATCCTATAAAAAATCATTGTCCCATGAAATTGCGCGGCCGAGAATAAAATATGCAGTATAGGTGTAAGGATCTTGAATGCAAGAGGCCATCTATTCCAAAGAATTCCGAATATGTACATGGTGAGGATCGTTTCTGAAATCGTGCCAAAGAATGTGGTGATGCAGGCGAACTTGAAGACATTGGCAAGGAAGAAGTGCGATGTAGGATATACACGGTAGAGGATTAAGGCGAGATGGGGAAGGAATTCAGCGACAATATCAAATGCACCTATAGGAAAATTCGCACACATCGAACGAGAACGGTGCTGTAGATAAAAAAAAAAGCCTACTTACCCCAGACGGTGCAAAGCATGAATTCTATGCTCGATTCTCGGTCCCCTTTAATGCTTATTGTAATCGCGGTCTGGGCTACTATGATGCTTCCGATGTGATGAGCCACTGACACTGGCGAAATTTTGACTCGATATATCAGCTCGAACAGGAACATGCCTGTCAGCATCTGGGCAGCAATGAGCAGGATGTCCCCCATCGTTACTCTGGACCCTCGGACATACGGCGCATAAAAGCCCGCTCCCCCAAAAGCCACAGAACCAAATGGGTAGACGCCAATGATGAGGATAGCAATTTTTGTGACGCCAGCAATATAGTGATTAAGAAAGCTGCGTCGCTCCACATCGTTCAACCGGGTATATTTTGAACCATGAAGTTTTTCTAGTAGGAAGCGCTGCAGGATGTAGAATCGAATCAAAAATAAGACGACTAAAACAATGGAGAGGATGAGGGCACTGTAGCGCGCAAAATTTGAGATTGATGATATTGGAGAATGTCTAATACGGTCGCCGACACCGTCGTGGGGGGGAGCCATATTGAAAATCTTGAGGGAGCTGTGGGAGGAGCAGGTTTTAAAGGGTGTTGAATCATCGGAAAGCTAAAAATACGTAGCAAAGTACCAGGCACCGGTCACCGTCCAAAAAACTCAGGGTCCTGACGCCGCAATTGCAAGACCCCGAATCGTACTCGGCGAAGAAAATGGTGATTTTTGTACAGACAAAAGATTAGCGGGCTCGAGACACGCGGCACACAGAATAGCAGCATGAGCGTATTTATCAGCACCAATACTGAGAGACTGATATAGTAGTCGGATTATTGGTAGAGGCATGCCATTTTGGCTGTACTTAAGTTGAACAGGAGGGACCAATAACACCAATAATTCCAACCAAAAGTGTTTTGAACGACCTTCATTATATGGTATCTCTAGAGGCGGATGTGTCGCGTCGTTGCTAGCTGCCTCAAAAAAATAGAGTTTCGAAGGCTGAGGTTGGTGAGGTAATAATACCTATATGCACGTTCGTATTGTGTCCCGCACTAAGACGATGCACTGAGTTGATGATCATTTTGATAAATACTTTCAAATGTCACTCACAGTGAGAAGTCCAGATCACCGTGTAAAACATCTTCAAACTATATTTGGCTAACTTAGAGCCTGTTCAGCTGTGCCGCAAGTTTCCGATTCTCAAACTAAGATGTTTGTACCTGCTGGGTTTCCCGTTGCCGTTGCCGTCAGACTTTGAATTCACATCAGCATGTATATGTTCACCATAGATAACAATCATTCACCATTGATAACTACATCGCTAATGCAATGGACCAACCTCAAACAAGGATGCATCTGCATACCATCCTTGTTGCAATCACATTGCAACTGTCACTTCTCATGCCAACACTTGTGCGTCTGTCATGGTCCGTGCTCGGTCACGTTCTTTCCGAAGAACAATCAAAGGACGGCTCCAACGGAGTCTCCGATGATGGCCGCCTCACCATTGTTCAGTGCCACCATTACCACTGGCCACCTTCATCGGACTTATATCGGAGCTCCGTCGGAATACTCCCTCCACTCCGCCACCACCAAAACAA
>Ga0193743_1002653_pt1 | contig 12405 bp, 11 predicted proteins | sample L2c2metaG_FD_143038 | JGI IMG/M metagenome (GOLD analysis project Ga0193743, IMG submission 143038) | Soil microbial communities from a riparian zone of the East river system, Colorado, United States - L2c2 | ecosystem: Environmental > Terrestrial > Soil > Riparian zone | place: USA: East River... | reverse complement strand
CCGGGTCTCGCTGGGCATGCAGTCGGTCGCGGCGGGCGTGCTGCGGGTGCTCGACCGCAAGCACTCGCCGGGCCGTGCGGCGCAGGCCGCGACCGAGGCCCGGGAGGCCGGCTTCGACCACGTCAACCTCGACCTGATCTACGGCACGCCGGGTGAGTCCGCCGACGACTTCGCCGCCTCGCTGGCGGCCGCGATCGGTGCCGGCGTCGACCACGTCAGCGCCTACAGCCTGATCGTGGAGGACGGCACCCGGCTGGCCGCCCGGATCCGCCGCGGCGAGCTGCCGCAGCCCTCCGACGATGTCGCCGCCGACCGCTACCTGGCCGCGGAAGACGCGCTGACCGCGGCCGGGTTCGGCTGGTACGAGGTGTCGAACTGGTCCGCCACGGAGTCCGGGCGCTGCCGGCACAACCTGCTCTACTGGACCGGCGGCGACTGGTGGGGCGTCGGGCCGGGGGCGCACAGCCACGTCGGCGGCGTGCGGTGGTGGAACGTCAAGCACCCCGCCGGGTATGCACAACGGCTCGCCGACGGCGTCTCGCCGGGCGCCGGCCGGGAGGTGCTCACCGCCGACGACCGGCACACGGAAGACGTCATGCTGAGGATGCGGCTGGCCGGTGGCCTGCCGCTGGACGTGCTCGACCCGGCCGGCCGGGTTGCCGCCGAACGGGCCCGGGCCGACGGGTTGCTCACGGTCGACGACGGTCGAGCGGTGCTGACCCTGCGGGGCCGGCTGCTCGCCGACGCCGTCGTCCGCGATCTTCTGTCGTAGTGGCCGCGAGCACGCTGCCCGCGGCCACCGGACAGTCCGTTACTTGATGATGCTCACGCTCAACGGGTAGCGGTAGAGCTGCCCCTCGTTGGCCTTGACGCCGGCGATGATGCCGAAGATCACGGCGATCAGCGTGGCGATCGGGAAGATGATGAAGCCGATGACCAGGCAGGCCGTCGCCCAACCGATGACCGCGACGATCGCCCAGACGATCTGGAAGTTGAGCGCCGCGACGGCGTGTGCTCGGACCGTCGGCGAGGTGTTGCCCTTGGCCAGCAGGGAGACGAGCGGCGCGATCCAGCCGAGCGTGCCCGCGCTGAAGAACGCGAGCGCCGCGCCGCCGAGGTGGGCGACCAGCGCCCAGGTCTTCTCTTCACTGTTGGCGTAGCCCGACGGGGCCGCGCCACCGTAGTAGCCGCCCTGCTGGGGCGGGTAGCCACCGCCCTGCGGCGGATAACCACCCTGCTGGGGCGGATAGCCACCACCCTGGGGTGGGTAGCCACCCTGCTGGGGCGGGTAGGCGCCGCCACCTGAGGTGGGCGGCGGGTAGGCGCCGCCACCCGAGGTGGGGGGCGGTGCGGCGTTGGGATCCGGGTAACCGTCACCGGGCGGCCGGGGTGGCTCAGTCATGCCCGACACCGTAGGGGTATCGATCAACCCGCGCCAGATGCGACTTCTGACTTGTTCTGGACAGCTGGGGCCACGGCAAAAGCGATCATCGCTTGGTGGACCGGTGCGTCGTAGACTGGCACTCGCTACAGTCGAGTGCCAGAAGGCTGGAGGGGGTGACGCATGGCTCTCGATGACCGCAAGCTCGACGTGCTGCGAGCGATCGTCGAAGACTACGTGTCCACCCAAGAGCCGGTCGGCAGCAAGGCCCTGGTCGAGCGCCACCAGCTGGGCGTTTCCCCGGCGACGGTGCGAAACGACATGGCCGTGCTGGAGGAAGAGGGCTACATCCGCCAGCCGCACACCAGCGCCGGCCGGGTGCCCACCGACCGCGGTTACCGGCTGTTCGTCGACCGGCTGTCGACGGTCAAACCGCTGAGCCCGGCCGAGCGCCGGGCGATCGAGCGGTTCCTGGTCGGCGCCGTCGACCTCGACGACGTGGTGCACCGCACAGTGCGCCTGCTCGCCCAGCTCACCCGCCAGGTCGCGGTCGTGCAATACCCGAGCCTGGCCCGGTCGTCGGTGCGCCACCTGGAACTGGTGCCGATCTCCACCACCCGGTTGATGGTGGTCATGATCGCCAACACCGGCCGGGTCGAGCAGCGCCTGGTCGAGCTGCCGGCGCCGATCGACGAGAGCCAGGTCACCACGCTGCGCCGGCTGATCAACGAGAAGCTCTGCGGGTGCAGGCTTTCCGACACTCCGCCGCTGGTGCAGTCGCTGGTCGAAGAGTCGGCGCTGGAGCTGCGAGGTGCCACCGTCGCGCTCTCCACGGTGTTGCTGGAGGCGCTGGTGGAGCGGCACGAGGAACGGGTGGCGCTCGCCGGCACGGCCAACCTGACCCGCGGTGGCCTGCTCGACTTCCAGGGTTCGCTGCGCCCGATACTCGAGGCGCTCGAGGAAGAGGTCATCCTGCTCAAGCTGATCGGCGAGGTCGAGCCGATCACCCGGGTCCGGATCGGTGACGAGAACGAGATCGACAACCTGCGGGCGACGTCGATCGTGAGCACCGGGTACGGGCCAGGGGTTACCGTCGTCGGCGGGCTGGGTGTGCTCGGGCCGACCCGGATGGACTACCCCGGCACCATCGCCACCGTGCGCGCCGTGGCACGCTACGTAGGCGAGCTGCTGGCCCAGCACTGACACCCACCCCCACCCCACCTGATCATCGGCGGCCGGCACAAGCGAGACGACATGAGGACTCAGAACACAGTGGCCAGGGATTACTACGGGATTCTCGGCGTCGCCCGAGATGCCAGCGACGACGAGATCAAGCGCGCCTACCGGAAGCTGGCGCGTCAGTTCCACCCCGACGTGAACCCCGATCCCGCGGCCGCGGAGAAGTTCAAGGAGATCAACGCGGCCTACGAGGTCCTCTCCGACGACCAGAAGCGGCAGATCGTCGACCTCGGCGGCGACCCGCTGGCGCCGGGTGGTGGCGGCGGGCCGGGCGGTGGCCCCGGTGCCGGCCCGTTCGTCGGCTTCCAGGACATCATGGACGCGTTCTTCGGCGCCGCCGGCGCTGGCGCGCGTGGCCCACGGCCGCGCACCCGGCCGGGCGCCGACGCGATCCTGCGGCTCGAGCTCGACCTGCTGGAGACGGCGTTCGGCGTCGAGGCGCCGATCACCGTCGACACCGCGGTGCTCTGCACCACCTGTGCCGGCGCCGGCACCGCGGCCGGCACCCACCTGGCCACCTGTGAGACCTGTGGCGGCCGTGGCGAGGTCCAGTCGGTCCAGCGCACCTTCCTCGGTCAGGTCGTCTCGTCCCGGCCCTGCACGGTCTGCCAGGGCTACGGCACGGTCATCCCGCACGCCTGCCCGACCTGCGCCGGCGACGGCCGGGTCCGCACCCGCCGCTCGCTGACCGTGAAGATCCCGGCCGGCGTCGAAGACGGCATGCGGATCCGCCTGGCCCAGCAGGGCGAGGTCGGCCCGGGCGGCGGCACCGCCGGCGACCTCTACGTCGAGATCCACGAGCGGCCGCACGACGTCTACTCCCGAAAGGGTGACGACCTGCACTGCCGGGTGACGGTGCCGATGACGGCGGCGGGGCTCGGCACCCGGCTGACCATCAAGACGCTCGACAGCGAGGAGACGGTCGACGTCAAGCCGGGCACCCAGCCCAACTCGACGCTGCGGCTGCGCGCGCGGGGTGTGCCGCACCTGCGCGGCGCCGGGCGCGGCGACCTCTACGTGCACCTCGACGTGCGCACCCCGACCAAGCTGACCACCGAGCAGGAGAAAGTGCTCCGCGAGTTCTCCCGGTCCCGGGGCGAAGAGGTGGCCGAGCTGACCAAGCAGGGCGGCTTCTTCTCCCGGATGCGCGACGCGTTCAACGGGCACTGACGGTTGAGCCGGCCGCTCTTCCTCGTCGACGTGCTACCCGAGGGCGACGAGCTGTTGCTCGACGGCCCGGAGGGGCGGCACGCGGCCATCGTGCAACGGATCGGCGCGGGCGAAGAGCTGCTGCTGGCCGACGGCCGGGGCGGCACGGCGGAGGCGGTGGTCACCGCGGCCGGCAAGAGCACGCTCACAGTGACGATCCGATCCCGGGCGTACGAGCCGCCGCCCGACCCGCGGCTCGTCGTCGTGCAGGGCATCGCCAAGGGTGACCGCGGCGAGCTGGCCGTGCAGGCGATGACCGAGGTCGGCGTCGACGAGATCGTGCCCTGGGCGGCCGTCCGGTCGGTGGCCCGGTGGCGGGCCGAACGCGGTGGCAAGGCCCGCGACCGCTGGGTGGCCACCGCTCGCGAGGCGGCCAAACAGTCCCGACGGGCCTGGTGCCCGGCGATCGGCGGCGACCCCGACGAGTCGACCGCTGTGGTCGCCGGCCGGCTCGGCAGAGCGGCCGCCGCGTTCGTGTTGCACGAGGAGGCCGCGGCGCCGTTGGCCACGGTCGCGCTGCCGGCGCGCGGCGACGTGCTCCTGGTGGTCGGGCCGGAGGGCGGGATCGCGCCGGAAGAGGTCGCCGCGTTCGAGAAGGCGGGTGCCACCGCGGTGCGGCTCGGGCCGACGGTGCTGCGCACCTCGACGGCGGGGGTGGCCGCGCTGTCGGTGCTCAGCGCCCGGCTGGGGCGCTGGGGTTCCACAAAGGACATCACAGGGATATCGAAGTGAGTTGACGGCCGGCACCCACGGGGGAAGGCGCCGGCCGTCCCATATACGAGACCACACCACCCGGTCTTCAGCAAGTCCGCGTTCCCCGTTCGAGCGAACTTCGACTGTGCGCCATTTGCCGACCTGGGCAAGATCGACGTTCAGTCACACATCGACCGTCGCCGTCAGTTTCGGGTCGTTCACCGCGGCCGACGCCTCGACCCGGTAGCTGCCCGGGACCGTCCGCCAGCCGCCGTCCCAGACCTGGAAGGTGCGCTCCGGCAGCGGGATCCGCACGGTCACCGACTCGCCCGGCTCGGCCGACACCCCGGCGAAGCCGGCGAGCCAGCGCCGCGGCCGCACCGGGCCGCCGTCAGCGGTGGCGCCCACGTACACCTGGACCACCTCGCGACCGGCGCGGGCGCCGGAGTTGCGGAGGGTGACCACGGCGGCGCCCTCGTCGACGGTGAGCGACTCGTAGGACCAGGTCGTGTAGCCGAGCCCGTGGCCGAACGGGAACAGCGGCTCGGCCGTCCAACCCCGGTAGCCGATCAGCACGTCCTCGGCGTAGCTCAGCGTCCCGTCGGTCGGCGTGGTGGACAGCACCGGCAGGTCTGCCATGGCCCGGGGCCAGGTGGTCGGCAGCCGGCCGCCCGGCTCGGTCGCGCCGAGCAGCACGTCGGCCAGCGCGCCGCCAGCCTCCTGACCCGGGAACCAGGTCAGCAGCACCGCGGCGACGTCGTCGACCCACGGCATCAGCACCGGCGAACCGGAGTTGACCACGACCACCGTGCGCGGGTTGGCCGCCGCGACCCGCGCGACCAACTCGTCCTGCCGGCCGGGCAGCGCCAGCGTGGTGCGGTCGAAGCCCTCGGACTCGACCTCCTCGGTGGTGCCGACGACCACGACCGCGACATCGGCGCCGGCCGCCACCCGGGCCGCCTCGTCGAGCAGCGTCTCGTCGTCGGCGACCGGGCGGCCGTGCCCGAGGGTCAGCGTGACGAAGCCGTGCCGGCCCGGATAGATCTTGTGGGTCAGCACCACCTCGACCGGCTTGCCGGCGATCGCCTCCACCGGGAACCGCTTCTCCACCGGGGTGAGGAAGGCGGTGGTCGCCGGGTCGTCGCCGGGCGCGTAGACCAGCTCGTCGAGCAGAGTCTCGCCGCCGACCCGGAGCACCAGGTCGCCGAAGCCGTTGGCGGCCAGCAGGTGGGTGCCGGTGACCGACGGGGTGAACGTCGCCGAGATCTCCGCGGTGGCGGCCGCGGCCGGGTCGACGCCGTCCGGCAGTTCGCCCATCCAGCGGATGTCGGCGGCGTCGATCGACGCGGTGTAGAGCGCCTCGCCGCCGGCGTCGCGCAGCGTGGTGGCGATCGGGGTCCATTCCAGACCGGTGGCGGGCGCCAACTCCGGCCGCGGGTCAGCGCCGACGGCGTAGACCACCTCGGCGTCCGGCAGCGCGGCGGTCAGCCCGGCCAGCGGGGAGATGACGTGCCGAGGTAGCACCCGGGCGGAGCCGCCGCCCTGGATCCGGGCGTCGTCGGCGAGCGCACCGAGCACCGCGACGCGGCGCAGCGCGCCGGCGTCGAGGGGGAGCACGGTGTTGCGGGCGAGCACGAACGAGCGCGTCGCGATCTCCCGGGCGGCGGCGTCGATGTCCAGGCCCGTGGTCACCGCGTCGGCCGGCACCGCGGGCGGCACCCGGTCCCAGGCGCCGACGCGGCCGGCGAGCAGCAGGATCCGGCGTACCTTGTCGTCGATCTGCTCCTCGGTGACGTCGCCGGCGCGGACCGCGGCGACCAGCTTGTCGCCCCATGGCCCGGCGAACGCCGGCATCACCACGTCGAGCCCGCCGGTCGCGGTCGGCACGGTCGCGCGCGCCGCCGTCCAGTCGGAGACCACCGCGCCGTCGAAGCCCCACTCGCCCTTGAGCAGGCCGGTGACCAGGTCGGCCTGCTCGGTCATCGGCGAACCGTTGACGCCGTTGTAGGCGGCCATCAGGCTCCACACGCCGGCCGCGACGATCTTTTCGAACGGCACCAGGTAGAGCTCGCGCAGGGCGCGCTCGGAGACCCGCACGTCGACGGTGAACCGCTCGGTCTCGGAGTCGTTGGCGACGTAGTGCTTGACCTGGGCGCCGACGCCCTGCTCCTGGAGCCCCGAGACGTAGCCGATGCCGATCGCGGCGGTCAGCAGCGGGTCTTCGGAGTAGCACTCGAAGTGCCGGCCGGCCAGCGGGCTGCGGTGCAGGTTGACGGTCGGTGCGAGCAGGATGTGGATGCCCCGGCTGCGGCACTCCTGGCCCAGCACGTGGCCGGCGAGGCGGGACAGCTCCGGGTCCCAGGTCGCCGCGAGCGCGGTCGGGCTGGGCAGCGCGACCGAGGGGTTGTCGGGCGACCATCGCACGCCGCGGACGCCGATCGGCCCGTCCGACATGGTGAGGTTGGCCAGCCCGATCTCCGGGATCGCGGGCAGCCGCCAATAGTCCTGACCAGTCAGAAGCCGGACCTTGGTGTCGAGGTCGAGGGTCGCGAGAGCGCTCTCTATCGCGGCCTGATGCGCTGTGTCCACCACGCCGGACATCATGCCTTATTGACCGCAGGGTGCGGGGCTGCGCCAGCAGCCACGTGGCCGAGGACCGCAGCCGGCACCGCCCCGCCTACGATCCCCCTCGTGAACGACTGCCTCTTCTGCCGCATCGTGGCCGGCGACATCCCGGCGACGGTGGTTCGCGAGACCGACACCACCCTCGCCTTTCGTGACATCAACCCGAAGGCGGAGGTGCACGTGCTGGTGGTGACGAAGGAGCACTACGTCGACGTCGCGACCCTGGCACAGGCCGACCCGGGCCTCGCCGGCGAACTGCTGGAGACCGCCGCCGTCGTGGCCGAGACCGAGGGACTGCTCGCCGACGGCTTCCGGCTCATCTTCAACACCGGCGAGTACGGCGGCCAGGACGTCTTCCACGTGCACGCGCACCTGCTCGGCGGCGAGCCGCTCGGCCCGCTGGTCTCCAAGTGAAGGCGCTCGACCGGCTGGTCCGCGAGACCCAGGCACAGGCCCGCATCCCGGCGCTGGCCGTCGCCGTGCACCGCGCCGACCGTCCGCTGTGGACCCTGACGGTGGGCGCCGAGCCCGACGCCGCCTTCCGGATCGGCTCGGTCACCAAGACGTTCACCGCGGTGCTGGTCATGCAGGCCCGCGACGAGGGGCTGCTCGACCTCGACGACCCGATCGGCCGGCACCTCGACGTGCCCGCGCACGGTGACCTGACCATCCGCCGGCTGCTCTCGCACACCAGCGGCATCCAGCGCGAGCCTTACGGCGACGTGTGGGACACCCTGGTCGCACCGGACGCCGCGACCCTGGTCGCCGACCTGGAGCGGGCCGAGCGGGTGTTGCCGGCGGCCCGCCGTTTCCACTACTCCAACCTGGGCGTCGCGCTGCTCGGCCTGACCGTCGCCCGGATGCGCGGCGGCTCCTGGGCCGAGGTGCTCGCCGACCGGGTGCTCGGCCCGCTCGGGCTCGCCGGCACCTCGGCCGTCCGGCCGGCCAGCGCGACCACCGGCTACCTGGTCGACGCCTACTCCGACGCCGCCTTCCCGGAGCCGCCGCTGGACTTCGGCGCGGTCGGCCCGGCCGCTCAGCTCTGGAGCACGGCCGCCGACCTGGCCAAGTGGGCGGCGTTCCTGGCCGACCCCGCCACCGTCGACCCGTCGGGGGCCGTGCTCGCGGAAGTCACCCTCGACGAGATGCGCTGGCCGGTGACCACTACCGACCAGGGGATCTGGTCGGCCGGGTTCGGGCTCGGCCTGATCCTGGTGCCGCGCGGCGACCGGGTGGTGCACGTCGGGCACGACGGTGCGATGCCCGGTTTCCTGGCCGGCGTCTACGGGCGGCCCCGCGCGCTGACCGGCGCCCCCGGCCCGCCCGGGTTCGGCGCCGCCGTGCTGGGCGCCTCCGGCACCGCGCTGGAGACCGTCGACCTGCCGCACAAGCTGCTCACGGCGGCCGTGGAGGCCGACCCGGCCGAGATCGTGCCGTGGACGCCGGGCGAGCCGGTGCCGGACGCCTACCGGTCGGTGCTCGGTCGCTGGTGGGGCGAGGGCTTCGAGCAGGTGTTCGGCTGGCACAGCGGGGCGCTGCAGGCCAGGGGCGCGGGGGACCCGGCGGGCAAGCCGCCGGCGGTGTTCCGCCCATCGGCCGACAATTCCGACATCCTTCGTACCGTATCCGGGCGTGAAGTGGGTGAGTTGCTCCGGTTGACCCGCGACGGCGAGGGGCGCGTGGTGCGGATGCACTGGGCCACCTACCGGTTGACCCGCGACCAGCAGACGTTCGAGGGGCGATCGTTTCGCGCATAGGAAATGGGCGCGGTGGTCGCGAGGTTGAACCGATACGATTGACACCTACGTCCGCACCGAGATGAGAGCAGGTGGCGCAGGGCCCACGGGTCCGACTTATGACCGGCACTCCACCGCCCGGCCAGGCCCGGGTGCAGACCAAGATCACGGTGCCTGATCCGCAGATCATGGTCAACCTCCTCGGCGCAGGAGACGAGATCCTGCGGCTCGTCGAGCGCTCGGTCGCCAGCGACGTCCACGTGCGCGGCAACGAGATCACCATCACCGGCGCCCCGGCCGAGAACGCGCAGGCCGAGCGCCTGTTCACCGAGCTTCTCGAGCTGATCCAGAAGGGCGAGACGCTGACCACCGACGCCGTCCGCCGCACGGTCGGCATGCTCGAGCAGGGCACCGTCGAGCGGCCCGCCGACGTGCTCACGCTCAACATCCTGTCCCGGCGTGGGCGCACCATCCGCCCCAAGACGCTGGGCCAGCGGCGCTACGTCGACTCCATCGACGAAAACACGATCGTCTTCGGCATCGGCCCCGCCGGCACCGGCAAGACCTACCTGGCCATGGCCAAGGCCGTGCAGGCGCTGCAGGCCAAGCAGGTCAGCCGGATCATCCTGACCCGGCCGGCGGTCGAGGCGGGTGAGCGGCTGGGCTTCCTGCCCGGCACTCTCTACGAGAAGATCGACCCCTACCTGCGCCCGCTCTACGACGCGCTGCACGACATGCTCGACCCCGAGTCGATCCCGAAGCTGATGGCGGCGGGCACGATCGAGGTCGCGCCGCTGGCCTACATGCGTGGCCGCACGCTCAACGACGCGTTCATCATCCTCGACGAGGCGCAGAACACGACGCCCGAGCAGATGAAGATGTTCCTGACCCGGCTCGGGTTCGGTTCCAAGGTCGTGGTCACCGGCGATATCACCCAGGTCGACCTGCCCGGCGGCACGACCAGCGGGCTGCGCCTGGTGCGGGAGATCCTCGACGGGCTCGACGACATCCACTTCGCGACGCTGGGCAGCGGCGACGTGGTCCGGCACCGGCTGGTCGCCGAGATCGTCGACGCCTACGGCAAGTGGGACGAAGAGCGCGAGAGCCGGCAGGCCCAGGGTGTGCACGCGGTGCCCGGCCGGGGTGCCGCGCAGGCGACCGGCCGAGCCGGCCGGCGCCGATAGCTTTCGAAAGAGGCAGTGTTGTCCATCGAGATCGCCAACGAGTCCGGCGTCGCCGTCGACACCGACGGGGTGCTCGCCGTCGCCCGCCACGCCCTCGACGAGATGGGTGTCAATCCGCTCGCCGAGCTGTCCGTGCTGCTGGTCGACGTCGACTACATGACCGAGCTCAACCACCGGTGGATGGGTGGCGACGGTCCCACCGACGTGCTCGCCTTCCCGATGGACGAGGGCAGCGTCGACCACGGGCCCGGCGAGGTCAACGGGTCCGAGCCGGCGCTGCTCGGCGACATCGTGCTGTGCCCGGAGGTGGCGGCCAAGCAGGCGGCGACAGCGGGCCACTCGGCCGGCGACGAGCTGCACCTGCTCACCGTGCACGGGGTGCTCCACCTGCTCGGCTATGACCACGCCGAGCCCGACGAGGAGCGGGAGATGTTCGAGTTGCAGTCGCGGCTGCTGTCCGGCTGGCGGGCGGCGCGGGCACGGTGATCCACCTAGCCGTCGACGCCGCTGCCATCCAACCGGGGCTGCCCGACATCCAGCTCCTGCTGATCGCCGCCGGCCTGGTCGTGCTCGGCGGGTTCTTCGCGATGACCGACGCCGCCCTGGGCGCGGTGTCGCCGGCCCGCGCCGGCGAGCTGGCCCGCGAGGGCGTCCGGGGTGCGCGCACCCTTCAGATCGTCGCCTCCGAGGCGGTCCGCCACATCAACCTGCTGCTGCTCCTGCGGCTGATCTGCGAGCTCACGGCGACCACACTGGCCGCGCTGGTCGCGGTCGACACGTGGGGCGCCGGCTGGCGGGCCGCACTGGTCACCGCCAGCGCGATGACCGTGGTCAGCTTCGTCGTCGTCGGTGTCGCGCCTCGCACGATCGGGCGGCAGAACGCCTACGCCGTCGGCCGGGCCACCGCGCCCCTGGTGCGCTGGCTGGGCCGGGCGCTCAACCCGCTCGCCTCGCTGCTCATCCTGATCGGCAACGCGGTCACCCCGGGGCGCGGCTTCCGCGAGGGCCCGTTCGCCACCCAGGTCGAGCTGCGCGAGCTGGTCGACCTGGCCGAGCAGCGCGGCGTGGTGGAGAGCGGCGAGCGGCAGATGATCCACTCGGTGTTCGCGCTCGGCGACACCATCGCCCGCGAGGTGATGGTGCCGCGCACCGACATGGTGTGGGTAGAGAGCAACAAGACGATGAGCCAGGCCCTGGCGCTGTTCATGCGCTCCGGCTTCTCCCGCATCCCGGTGATCGGCGAGAACGTCGACGACGTGCTCGGCATCCTCTACCTCAAAGACGTGATCCGCCGCGACCAGGGCAATCCGGACGGCGAGGACAGCGAAGACGGTCCGGTCGGCGAGATCATGCGCGACGCCACCTTCGTGCCCGAGTCCAAGCCGGTCGACGACCTGCTCTCCGAGATGCAGGCGGCGCGCACCCACCTGGTCGTCGTGGTCGACGAATACGGCGGCACCGCCGGCCTGGTCACCATCGAAGACATCCTGGAAGAGATCGTCGGCGAGATCACCGACGAATACGACAACGAGCGCCCACCGATCGAACACCTCGACAACGGCGCCGTACGCGTCGCCGCGCGGGTGCCCGTCGAAGACCTGAGCGAGCTGTTCGACGTCGACCTGCCCACCGACGAGGTGGAGACGGTCGGCGGCCTGCTGGCCCAGGCGCTCGGCCGGGTGCCGATCCCGGGCGCCGAGGCGACCGTCGACGGCCTGCACATGGTCGCCGAGGGCGTGGTCGGGCGCCGCAACCGGATCGACACCGTGCTGGTCCGCCGGGCCGACCGGGATACCGATAGCCAAAACGAAGACAGTGACGAGAGGCAACCCGCGGATGTTTGAGTCGCCCGAAATCGGGCCCCCCGCTCAACTCGACGCCGAAGACACCAAGCTGGTCACGCTGGCGCGCGGCGCCCGCGCCCGGGCCGGTGCGGTCGAGGGTGCGGCGGTGCGCGACCAGGACGGCCGCACCTACGCGGCCGCGACCGTCGCGTTGCCCTCGCTGACCATGACCGCCCTGCAGCTCGCCGTCGCCTCGGCGGCCGCCGCCGGCGCGAGCAAGATCGAGGCGGCCGCGGTGGTCACCGAGGCCAGCACGCTCGACGGGGCCGGCCACGCGGTGGTCCGCGACCTGTCCGTCGACGCGCCGATCCACGTCGCCGCACCGGACGGCACCGTGCTCGGCACGGTCGTCGCATGAACAACTTCAGGGCCGGTTTCGCCTGCTTCGTCGGGCGACCCAACGCCGGCAAGTCGACCCTGACCAACGCGATCGTCGGCCAGAAGATCGCGATCACGTCGAGCAAGCCGCAGACCACCCGGCACGTGATCCGCGC
>Ga0193743_1002652_pt1 | contig 12415 bp, 16 predicted proteins | sample L2c2metaG_FD_143038 | JGI IMG/M metagenome (GOLD analysis project Ga0193743, IMG submission 143038) | Soil microbial communities from a riparian zone of the East river system, Colorado, United States - L2c2 | ecosystem: Environmental > Terrestrial > Soil > Riparian zone | place: USA: East River... | reverse complement strand
GGTCCTGCCGGCCGGCAACTACACGGTCACGCTCGCGCCGACCGCAGGCCTGACCTGCCCCAGCGCCTCGAAACTGTTCACCCGCTTCCTCGAGGACTACGACGGTGTCCTGCCCACCCCCTGGCGCGTCGTCGGCGAAGGCAGCGGCAAGGCCTCCTTCACCCAGGGTGGCAAAGCCGGCTTTTCAGTCGCCCGCAGCTCCGGCGGCGGCGAAGACGGCGGCAACTCGGAACTCGGCGTCCTCTGCCGCGGCCCCTTCACCGTCAACTCCAACGTTGTGGTCGGCCCGCTGACCTTCCCCAAAGGCTCCTACCTCCTCTACATCCCGCCGCGCTCGGGCATCAGCTGCAACCGCGCCTCAGTCCTCTTCACCCGCCTCCTCGGCTCCCCCGGCGGCCGCCTGCCCTTCCCGTGGCGCCTGGAGAATCAGACCGCCACCTTCTTCAAGCCCGAACACCCCACCCGCTCGGCCTTCCGCGTCGAGCCCGCCGCTGGCGCCTAGATCTGCTCGAGGGCGAAGGGACTGCCCTCGGAGTCGCGGCAAATCGACCAGCGCTCACCTGGGTGGATGACCGAGCCGCCGAGTTCTTGCACGCGCTCCAGCGTCGCCGCCATGTCGGCGACCGGGAAGTAGGGCAGCGAGCCGGTGTCGCCGGGGCCCTTGCCGCGCTCGTGTACGCCGAAACGCACGCCGTCGGCCTCACTGACCCAGCCCGCGCCGGCGTCCCCGGAGCGCGGCTCCAGCTCCAGCCCCAGCACGCCGCGCCAGAAGCGCAGAGCACGATCGGGGTCATCGGCCGGGAACTCGATCAGGGCGGGAGGCATGGACCAAGTATGAGGAAGGGACGGCTGGCGACACTGGCCCTTATGACGACACCGCGTAGCTCACCGTCTCTCTCATGCCCATACCCAGAGCATCGACGACCCCCTGAAGGCGCTCCAGGCCCACGCCCGAATAGAGGGTGGCCTCCCAGTGCTGGATCTGTTGCTGTTTGAGGCCGAGCTTCTCGGCGAGGTCCTTCTGGGTTAGGCCAGCGACGATCCGAGCCTCGATCAGAGCCAACGGAAGCTCCTGGAGACCGTCCAGTTCGCGATGGTCGACACGACCATCGCGAAGGTCCTCGTACCGCCGGATCTGAAGACGAAGCTCCTCGGCCTCGCTTTCGAGCGACGCGCCGATCGCGGCGTGAATGCGAGGGTGGACTCCTTCAGACGGCTGACTGTCTCGCCGGGCGTCAATGGCTTCGTCGAAGCGGCGAAGCTCGGCCTTGGAAATGCGGTATTGGCGCTCGTTGGCGATCACGCGATGGCCCCCACGTCGATCTCGATGATTCCCTTCGGGTGGCCACTCTCCCGACCTCGCTGGAAGTAGTCGAGGAATCGCGTGCCAGCAGGCTCGGCGGCCATGTCGGCTGGAAAGAGCTCTCCTCCGAAGCGTTCCTTTTGGGCGTGGCGCCCCGCAGAAAAGTCGAGCATTACGGGGTCGAGGAGCTCTGGGTCGACGCCAGCAGCCTCCCAGCAGGCATCAAAATCGCCGGGCTCTCCCTTGGCCGTCACGAAGCTCCCGTCGATGTAGGCCGTTTCACATCCGGCTTTGCGAAGAGTGACCAGCGCCTCCTGCAAGCCCGCGAGTAAGACCTGCCGCTGTGGGGTGTGGCCAAACACAGCTTCCAGTTCGCTCCAAGTTGCAATGTGGACTCCAGGCGGCAAATTCCCCCTTTCGTCGAAGGCCGGAATCACGACACAATCTTTTCGCTGTGTTGAATCCTAGCATCGCATGGGGCCGGGAGAGCCGTATCGAGTCCTCGCATCTTGCCCTGCAAAGGCCACGCGAAGCCCCGACTCTCCCCCTTACTTCCGGCGGTGCAGCCGCTTAATCGCCAGGCCGGGTTTTACCCGCCGGACCGTCGCGACCGAGAAAGGAGCTCTCGGCGCCGAACAGCTGCTCCAGCTCGCCGCGGTCGAGGAAGATGCCGTGGCATTTCGTGCACTGCTCGATCACGACGCCATTGCGCTTATGGGTGCGCATCGGGCCCTTGCACTTGGGGCAGATCATCTCGGCCACCCATGCAGTATCCAGAAGTGCGACTCAGTAGCCCTCCGGGTGCCTGACCACGAAGCCGCGGCTGCTGGCCATGTCGGGGTGCCAGCGGGGGCCGGTGCCGCTGGCGTTGCCGCTGGTGTCCCAGCGCAGGCCGGCGATCACTGCGAAGGCGTGGCCGGCGTTGGCGTAGACGGTGATCCAGCGGCCCGGACCGGGACGTCCCCAGCTCTCCATCGGGCCGGACGGCATCGGGCTGTCGATCAGTTCGCCGCCGTGCAGTGCATAGCTGACCGCCCCAGAGCAGTCGTAGCCCTGGTCCCACCAACGGCCGTGACCACCCCCCCAGATGTAGGGCTTGGTGCGGATCCTGTTGGCGGCCGCAATCACCTTGCGCACGGCTGGCGGTGCGTCCAGCGGCGCCAGCGCCCGCCCACCGGAGAGGAGGGCGCTGCTGGTGGCGGCGGTCGGGGCGGTGGCGTAGCTCGGTTCGGCGCTACGGGCGGAGACTCCGCCGGGGGTGGTCGTCGCCCAGGCTCGGGCGCCGGGGAGCGCCGCGACCAGAGCGATTGCGAAAACTGCAAGGGCCGTGCAGAGCACAGCGAAAAAAGCCGTCCTGCGGACAAGGGACATCGGTACCTCCTTCGTAGGCCGGCGGGGTTAGCTGACGGGCTGGCGCTGAAGGAGACTGCGCTCCCACCCGAAGGTGGGTTCGCCCCGAAAACGTGGTTCCCCCGCTCCCCGGCTAGCGCCGAGGATTAGGCATTGCTTTCGGTAGGTAACTCGCCAGCGGCCCCAGAGTTGCGCCGCCCGGCCGAGGCATCGCCGCGGCACGAGTCTTCAGGCGTTTTTCAGCTCAACCAGGCGGCGCAGATGCGCTCGACGTGGCGGTCGTCGGTGCCGCAGCAGCCGCCCAGGACCCGCACAGCGGGAAGAGATGGCATCAGCGTCCGGTATTCGGCGCCGAGCTCGGCCGGGTCGCCGGAATCGAGCTCGTTGGCGCTGTCCAGTTCCGCGTGGCTCCTCCGCGAAGCGTTGGCGCGCATGCCGCCCAGCCGCTCGATCCAGGGCCCCGCTTCTTCGATTACCGCGGCGAAGTGGCTGGGATGGGCGCAGTTGACCATGAAGTAGGCGGCCCCACCCGCGGTCTTCGCGTCGACGCGCTCGATCGCCTCGCCGAGCGCCTGGCCGCTCGGCAGCCGGCCGTCGGTCTCCACGGTGAAGGCGATCGAAACCGGCATATCAGCCGCCGCCGCGGCCTTGACGATGCCGACCGCCTCCTCGGCATAGGTGAGCGTGTAGGCGCCGATCATGTCCGCGCCGGCGTCGGCGAAGGTGTCGATCTGGGTGGCGTGGTAGCGCTCCGCCGCATCTGCGCTCATCACCGTGGCGGGGTGGTAGGCATCGCCCTGCGGGCCGATCGCGCCGCAGATCGCGATCGGGCTCTGGGCGCTCTCCTCTGCGCCGCGGATCGCCGCCGCGAACTCGACCGCCTCGTTGTTCACCGCGGCAAGCGCCGCCGCGTCGTAACCCAGCGGCTCACCCCAATCGGCGTTGGCCCGCCAGGTCGGCGTGTCAAAGGTGAAGCCGACCCGGTTGCGTCGGGCGATCTCGATGAATCGCAGGTAGTAACCGCGCAGCGCCTCCCTCCCGGCCTCGTCGCGCAGCAGCGGGAACGAGGCGAAGCACGGCAGCTCGAATCCCTCGCGGAAGATCAGCGTCGTCTCCAAACCGCCATCGCCGATGAAGAGCCGCTCACCGCCAGGGACTCGAGCATCCATGCCTCACATTCTTCTATCCCGCCAACAGTTCGTCCAGGCGGGAATAGGTTTCGTTCATGCCGCGCTCCATGCCGGATTCGAGCATCCCGTCGCGCTCCTCCGGGGTGTGGAAGACCGAGGTCGAGACGATCCTGGTCCGCTCGCCGAGGTCCTCGAAGGTCGCCGTGTCCACGGAGACGTGGCCCGGCATGCCCTCCCATTCGAACGTCTGCACGATCCGCTCGGGCACGAGTACCTCGCGGAAGACGCCGCGGAAGGCGTGCTCGCTGCCGTCCTCGCCGCGGAACACGAAGCGCCAGGTGCCGCCCGTCGTCGCGTCCATGTAGTCGAGGACGGTCGTCCCGCCCCGCGGTCCGTACCACTGCGGGATCAGCTCCGGATCGACATGGGCCGCGAAGACCCGCTCGCGCGGCGCGTCGAAGACACGCTCGATGTGGATTTCGCGATCGCCCGGCGTCGTCACGGTCGCCTGCTGTGCACTGCTCTGCTCGCTCATGGTGAATCTCCTTTCATTCGCTCGAGCAGCTCCTCGAGCCGATCGAACCGCTCCTCCAGCATCGTCCGATAGGAGTCCATCCACGCCTGCAGATCCTCGAGGCGCTTGGACCCGAGGCTGCAACGGCGCGTCCTCCCCACCTTCTCAGTGCTCACCAGGCCGGCTTCCTCGAGCACCCGCAGGTGCTTCTTCATCCCGGTCAGGGACATGCCGACCGGCTCGGCGAGCTCGCTGACGCTGGCCTCGCCCTGGCGGCCGAGCCGCTCGAGGATGCCGCGGCGGGTCGGATCCGCCAGCGCGGAGAGGGTTCGATCTATCGGTTGATACTGAACCATTAGGTTCAGTATAGCATCCGGCCAGGCAGCTGCAAACGCGCCGATAGGCTCTTTGGAATGGCCGAGGTGAGCCAAGGAGAAGTGACAGAGGTGGCTCCGCGGCGACGCGTCCTGATCGTGATCAGCGCGCTGATGCTGACGATGCTGTTGGCGGCGCTCGACCAAACGATCGTCTCGACCGCACTGCCGACGATCGTCGGCGAACTCGGCGGCCTCAACCATCTCTCCTGGGTCGTCACCTCCTACCTGCTGGCGATCACGATCGTCACCCCGCTCTACGGCAAGCTGGGCGATCTCTACGGCCGCAAGGTCGTGCTACAGGGGGCGCTGATCCTCTTCCTGATCGGCTCGGCGCTGTGCGGGCAAGCGCAGGGGATGACCGAGCTGATCGCCTTCCGGGCGATCCAGGGCCTCGGTGGGGGCGGCCTGCTGGTCAGCGCCCAGGCCGCGATCGGCGACGTCGTCTCCCCGCGTGAGCGCGGTCGCTACCTGGGCCTCTTCGGTGCGGTCTTCGGCGTCGCCAGCGTCGCCGGGCCGCTGATCGGCGGCTTCTTCACGACCCACGCCAGCTGGCGCTGGATCTTCTACATAAACCTGCCGCTGGGAGCGCTCGCGCTGGTCGTCCTGGCGATCGCGCTGCCCGGCGTCAGCGAGCGCAAACAGCACCGCGTCGATTACGTGGGCACCGCCCTGCTCGGCACCTCGCTGGCCTCACTGGTGCTGCTGACCACGCTCGGCGGAACCACCTACGCCTGGGACTCGGCCACCATCGTCGGGCTCGGCGCCCTCGCGGTCCTGGCGCTGATCGGCTTCGTCTGGGTCGAGCACCGTGCCTCCGAGCCGGTCCTGCCGCCGGCGCTGTTCCGCAACCGGGTCTTCCTGGTCACCAGCGCGATCGGCTTCGTCGTCGGCTTCGCCCTGTTCGGCGCACTCACCTACCTGCCGCTCTTCCAGCAGGTCGTGCGCGGGCTCAGCCCGACCGCGTCCGGACTGCAGCTGGTGCCGCTGATGGTCGGGCTGCTCTGCGCCTCGATCGGCTCCGGTCAGCTGATCTCGCGGACCGGCCGCTACAAGCGCTTCCCGATCATGGGCACCGCGATCGCCGCGATCGGCTTGCTGCTGCTCTCCCGGCTCGAGCCCGACACCGGCACGGTCGTGGTCGGCGCCTACATGCTCGTGCTCGGCGTCGGCCTCGGCTTCACGATGCAGGTGCTGGTGCTGGCGGTCCAGAACGCCGTGCCCTACTCCCAGCTCGGCGTCGCCACCTCGTCGGCGACCCTGTTCCGCTCGATCGGCGGCTCGCTCGGCACCGCGATCCTCGGCGCGATCTTCGCCAACCGCCTCGCCGACGAGCTGGCCTCGACCCTGCCGTCCGGCTCCCCGGCCGCGGCCGGGATCTCCTCGGGAGAGGTCGACCCGGCCCAGCTCGAGAAGCTGCCGGCGGCCTTGCACGACAGCTACGTGCACTCCTTCACGGACTCGATCACCTCCGTCTTCATGATCGCGGCGGTGGTCGTGGCGATCGCCTTCCTGCTCGCCTGGTTCCTGGAGGAGCGGCCGCTGCGCAAAACGATCGAGGACAGCGACATCGGCGACGCCTTCGCGGCGCCCCAGGACACCAACTCGCTGCGCGAGATCACCCGTGAGCTCAGTCGCCTGGTCGGGCGCGAGCGCACCCGCGCCTTCCTCGAGCGCGTGATCGCGGAAGCCGAGGTCGAGCTGACCCCGGCGGAGGTCTGGCTGCTCGGCCGGGCGGTCGACGGGAAGATCCCGGAGGACGCGCTCGAAGCGGGCGACGCGACCGACCGCGTTGACCTCGCCGAAGCGATCGAACGGCTGCGCGAGCGCGGCATGATCGAGAAGAGGGAGGACGGGCCGGCCTGGCTGACTGCCCCGGGGCTGGCCGTCCGGGAGCGCCTGCTCGAGGCCCGCCAGCGCAGTCTGACCACGCTCGTCGCCGACTGGGACTCCGAGTCACCCGAGCTCGACGCGATGATCGCCCGCCTCTCCGAGGAGCTGAGCCAGGCCGAGCGGCCCGCCGCCGGGGCTGGCTCGCCGGCATAGGCGAGTACGCGTCCGAGCGAGGGGTGACTATGCCGTGGCTGAACCGATCTACGAGCGCGCGATGCCCGTGGTCAGACCCGCCCGACACTCCCAATCTCCGCCGCGGACGCTCGTGGCGCTGATTGTCCTCGCGGCGGCACTGCTGCTCCCGGCGGGCGCCTTCGCTGCCCCGGCGCCGCAGGGCAAAGCGCCACAGGGCAAGAAGAAGCAGGCGAGGACGCCGGGGACGCTGGTGCAGCTCTCCGGCGAGAGCGGCTGTCTGGTCGATCGCTCCGAGCACCACAAGTCCTGCGGATCGGCCCGCGCCCTGCAGGGGCCGGCCCCGTTCCTTGGCTCGCGCGCAGTCGCGCTCAGCCCCGACGGCCGCAACCTCTACGTCGCCTCCTCGGAAAGCGACGCGATCGCGGTCTTCGTCCGCAACCCCAAGACCGGCACCCTCAAGCAGGGCAAAGGCGTTGCCGGCTGCATCGCCGCCCAGGGCGCCAGCGGCTGCGCGCCGGCCGTCGGGCTCGACGGCCCCAACTCGGTGGCGGTCAGCCCGGACGGGCGCAACGTCTACGCGACCTCCGTCGACAGCCAGTCCCTCGTGGTCTTCCAGCGCAACCCCAAGACCGGCGCCCTCCTCCAGCGCTTCGACGGCACTGGCTGCATCTCCGGCCTGCCGCTACCCGGCTGCCTGACCGGCCGAGCCCTGGTCGGCCCCGACGTCGTCATCGTCAGCCCCAACGGCGCCAACGTCTACGTCGGCTCCTTCTTCGGCAACGAGATCGCGATGTTCAACCGCGACGCCTCCAGCGGCGCCCTGACCCAGCCGACCGACAGCAGCGGCTGCATCGCCGAAACCTCGGCCGCCGGCTGCGCGATCGGCATCGCCCTGAAATCACCGGAGGGCCTGGCGATCAGCGGCGACGGTGCCAGCGTCTACGCAGCGACGGCGCTCTCCAACGCCCTCGTCGTGCTCAACCGCAACACCTCCACCGGCGCCCTCAGCCAGGCGACCGACGGCAGCGGCTGCATCGTCGAGGCGCCGCTTGCCGGCTGCACCACGGGCGTGCAGCTGAGCGGGGCGAACGCGGTCGCGGTCAGCCCCGACGACGAAGACGTCTACGTCACCTCGCTGTTCAGCAACAGCGTCACCTCCTTCACTCGCTCCTCCAGCGGCGCCCTCACCCAGAAGGCCGGCACCGCCGGCTGCCTGGTCTTCCTGCGCGCCCCCGGCTGCTCGTTCGGCCGCGCGATCAAATCGCCCGAGGGACTGGCCATCGCGCCGGAAGGGACCAACGTCTACGCCACCGCCTTCAGCACCGGCGCCGTCGACGTGCTCAGTCGCGAAGGCTCGGGCGCCGTCGCCCAGGTGCCGCTCAAGGGCGGCTGCATCGGCCCGCGCTCCGCCTATGACTGCTCCAACGGCCGCGCCCTCGGCGGCGTCAGCTCCGCGGCCGTCAGCCCCGACGGCCGCTACGTCTACGCCGCCGCCTTCAAGAGCGACGCCGTCTCCGTCTTCCGCCGCATCGTCGCGCCGAAGCACCGCTAGCGCCACGCTGCCACCGGGCCAGCTTCACCAGGGCACCCGGGCCGATCGCGCCGAGTGATGCCTTTTACACCCCCTGGTGTGGTCAATGCATCACTCGGGCGAGGAGCAACCCACTTTTGCCGCCGCAGCGAATGCGAACATACGTTCCCATTCGAACCGAGGAGATGGAAATGCCCCAATTCGACGCCTATGAAGACCTGGTTGGCAAGTGGCGCTGGCGCCTGCTCGGCGCCGACGGACGCACCGTGGCGACCTCCGGCGAGTCCTTCGATTCCCACTGGCATGCCCTGAGAGCGGCCGAAAACGTCCGCGGTGCCGCCTCCGGAGCCCAGATCTCCAGCATCCCCGCCGACGGAGTCCACGACGCCCTCGCGGCAATCATCGATCGCGAGCTGGCGCGGAGTTAGGCGCGCATTCAGATTTGGCTTGGGGCTGATTCGGAGTTGGTATATACCGATATAGGTATATTTTCTTTATGACCGATATCGCAGTCACTCTCCGTAGAGCCCGTGACAGCGCGGACCTTTCGCAGGTAGACCTCGCCGCGCGCGCCGGCACCTCCCAGCCAGCGCTAGCCCGATATGAGACCGGCGCGACCTTGCCGACCTTGCCGACCTTGGAGCGACTCCTGTTCGCCTGCGGGCGGCAACTACAGATCGATGCCCCCCCAATAGCCGCGCCGCCCGCGCGTGCGATCTCGATGCGAGGTCAACTGGGCCCCCAGGCTGAGAAGCTGCGCCGCCGTCGCCGCAGCCTGATTGATGCCGCGCAGAGACACGGCGTCAGCAAGCTGCGTGTCTTTGGGTCACTGGCTCGACACCCCCGTCGACGTCGCAACGACCGACATGCTCAAGGAGCACATCCGCGCCCAGGTACTGGCAGAGGCCTTGCCCCTGTGAGCCGCGATGAGCGGGAGCGCTTGCGCGAATCAAGGAGGCGATCGTCGCGATCCGTCAGCACCTAGAGCGCGTGAAAGGCACGGTGCCGAAGATGGACGACCCGTTGCTGCACGACGCCCTCCTCTTTCAGTTCGTGATCATCGGCGAGGCCGTCAAGCACCTGACTCCAGAGACGCGCGAATCAGAGCCGAGGATTCCCTGGGCCAACATCGCGGGACTCCGCGACTTGATCGCACACGAGTACTTCAGGATCGACATCCAGCGGGTACTCGAGATCGTGGACCGCGACGTGCCAGCGCTGGAACGAGCCGTCGACCGCATGCTCGACGAGGTGGAAGAGCTGCGCAAGGAGTGGCGGTAGGTCAGGGAGTGGCTTCAGACGACGGCATCCTCTGCCGATATCCGAAACCATGGCAGAGGAGCAGGACCTCGAGCTTGGAACGGCCGGTGCCAGTGGCCGCCGCGAGCATGAGCGGCGGCGCGCCAAGCGCGAGGCGAAAACGCGCGAGCAGCATCCCCACATTGGCAAGCTGCTGCTGACGTTCGGCGACCAGCCCCAGCATGAGAAGTCGTGGGCGACGGGGGCCGCCGGGGAGGAAGCCCTGGCCACGCACCTGGCCCGCCGCTGCCCCGACATCCTCGTCCTGCACGACCGGCGCATGCCGGGCAGCCGCGCGAACATCGACCATCTGGCGGTCGCGCCGTCGGGCGTCTACGTCATCGACGCCAAGTGCTACAGGGGCAAGATCGAGATTCGCAAGCCCCTCGGCGACACGAAGCTCTTCATCGCCGGGCGCGACAAAACCAAGCTAGTCGAAGGCTTGGCGCGCCAGGTCGAGGCCGTCCAAGCCGCGATTGCCCTGATCGAAAAGCCGCTGCCGGTGCAGGGCTGCTTCTGCTTCCTCAACCCCGCCGGCCAGGCAGGTGGCAGCGGAATCCCACTACTGCGAACGCTGAGCGTCAGCGAGTTCCCACTCTTCTCTCCACGGCGACTCTCGAAGCGCCTCAACCAGCCCGGAGACCTCGGCCCAGAGGAGGCTCGCGAAGTGGCAGAAGCCCTCGCGGAGCTGTTCCCGGTGGCCTAGCGCATGGCCCGACGGTCCTCGTGTCGCCACGGAGTTGGACGCGCCTATTTCGAGCGTGGCTTCGGGGACTCGAACTGGATTAGATGAACCTTGGTCAGGATCACGTCGGCGCCCGAGTCCAGGCGGACCGCCGCCCGTTCCTGAATAGCCATGCCCCTTCTTAGGGTCTCGGTCAACAGCTCGACCAGCTCCTCCCAGCCCTCCCTGTCAATGATCATGGGTAGACGGCTGATGTGGTTCTCCTTGCCGTTGATGGTCCCCCCCGTTATGGCGTTGGCGATGTCCTCATTCATCAACGCCATGATCGAAGAGGTCACACCAGGCTGGTCCTCGGGGTCGACCAATTTCCAAGCATCGCGGTTAAACCAGGGCCGCTGAATGCCCCGGTAAAAGTTTTCGCCCTTTACTTTCCCCCCTTTTACCTCCCTCGTCTCAACTAGCTCGATGCAAGCCAGCTTCTCCAGCTCGTCGAGGTGGTAGGTGACGTGGCGAATAGTCCGATCGAGTTCGGCTGCGAGTTCTCTCGGACTAGCGCTTCGCTCGTTGAGAACAGTCAGGGCATGAACCCGCGTCGGGTGGGAAACAGCCTTGACCATCTGGGGATTGGCCATCGTCGGCAATGGATAAGCCTGGCGCCGTTCCGCTTCCATTCGTCAGCCCGAACTTCTGATTTTTCTAAGCATTATTGATCTATTAAAGCGCTTTGTCTGATGGACTCATAGCCGTGGGGTGCAAATCGCTGAACTGCGAAGGAGTTTTTTAGCAATCCTTCGTGTCGGGGCTGAGGGGGATCGGTCGCGGCTCGTGGCCCCCAAGCAATCCCGAGCGCGGCCGCACGGGGGGTGAGGCCACAGATGACCATCGTCAAGACCGGCGAGTTGATGCCAGCAGCAGTCGTCCGCAAGGGCGCCTAAATAGCGCGCAGGCTCGGCTCGTCGCGACGGGCCGAGTCTGCAACCCCCCAGGCCCGCGCCGTGGCCGGAGTTACTCAAGATCCTTCGCGTCACTTCAGCTGTTGAATCAAGAAGGGGGTGCACGTAGGCGAAACTCGCCGAGCACCGGAGGGACACCTATCCCCGGTGCGGCGAATCTTGATCGCAAGAACGGGAGACATATCGAGCAAGCCTCCCCTCTGCCTGGAAGGCGGCGAGAGCGTTGCAGTCAGGGGGGAGCGAGGCACGTAGGACGGTCATGCTGCCCCCTGAATGCAGCTCTTACGCTGGGTCACCTGGCGTGTCGAGAACGGTTGCTACCCACGGGAGTCGCACAACCTCTGGGGACGGCGAGTAGAAATGCTGCATCGAGCCTCGAACGGGCTTCGTCTTGACGAGCGAAATGGCCGCGCAGTCAGCGAGCACACGCACGTGGTAGCTGACGTTGGAGAGCGGCACCCGCAGCTCCCCGGCGACCTCGCGCGGGCTTATCGGCGACTCCGTCCTGCCGATCAGCACCCTCAAGATTCTCCGTCGCATTTCATGACCCAACGCCTTCAGCAGGTCTTCCGTGTGGTCATCCTTTTTCTTGTCTCTCGGCATAGGCGCCTCCTTGTATTGGATTCACAACAAACTGCGTTGTTTAGCTCATGTTCTCTCGAACGCTGGATCAGTATAGAGCGGATTATGAAAATACACTCCATGATTTGTCGTGTAGACGCTTTGCTGCGGAACCGACACGATCCTGCGGTGAGCGATCTGAGCAAGAGCGTCGCGGAAGCGTTTGGCCGCAAGCTCTTCGCGGCGAGGGAGAAAGCTGAGATAACGCAGGAGGCGCTCGGCTACCTCAGCTCCATCCACCGGACGGAGATCAGCCAGCTCGAGCTGGGCTACCGCAGCCCCCGCCTGGACACCGTGATCAAGCTCGCCGGAGCCCTGAACATCGAGCCCTGCGAGCTGATGGCCGACGTGCGCTGGAAGCCGCCACCGGTGGGGCCCAGCAGCGGCGGCTTCCACAAAATCTGACCCGGGCTCTCCCTGGGCCGTTCAGTCGTCGGCGACGACGATCCCGGCGGCCTCCGCGAGCGGCATCGCCAGATCGATGATCTGGGCAGTGCTGACAACGGCTCCGCGGAGTGCTTCTACGCCTCCGCTCAGTCGCAGCTCCGAGCCGCGCAGGTCGACGCCGTCGAGCTCGGCCTTGCTGAAGTCGGTGCCGTGCAACTGGCAGCCGCTGAAGCGGGAGGA
>Ga0193743_1002651_pt1 | contig 12415 bp, 13 predicted proteins | sample L2c2metaG_FD_143038 | JGI IMG/M metagenome (GOLD analysis project Ga0193743, IMG submission 143038) | Soil microbial communities from a riparian zone of the East river system, Colorado, United States - L2c2 | ecosystem: Environmental > Terrestrial > Soil > Riparian zone | place: USA: East River... | reverse complement strand
ATTGGTTTCGTGCGGAAACGCGTCGCCATACATGAAGTCGAGGCCGCCACGCGGAACGCCTGACGCGATGCGATGTGCTTCATAGGCGGAACTATCGACCAGATACGCACCAATGAGATCGGCGGTCTTTTGCGCGAGTTCCTCGGGCACGAGAATCCGCCAGCCGAGCGCTGTGTTGCGCGGATCGGCGAACGCCAGATCGGGCTTCACGGCGGGATCGCCCTCCCATGCGGCGAGCACGCCGAGACTGTCCGACAGATTTTCGACCGTGACCTTGGCGCGCAGCTTGTAGAAGCCGAGCTTGCCGGCGAGACCTTGCGCCAGCGCGCGCGGGCAGTCGATCAGGAAACCGCCGCCATGGCCGGAAGAGGCTTCGGTGATCAGAAAATCCGTAGTTATCTTGCCCTGCGGCGTCAGCAACGCCCCAAACCGGCCGAGGCCTGGATGAAGCAGCGTGAGGTCAGTGGTGACGAGGCCGTTGAAAAAGTCGCGGGCGTCGCCGCCGCTGACCTTGACCACGCCCCGGTCGGGAAGAAACGCTGCTTTCATGCGAAGTTCTCTGGCAATCTCTGGGAAGTTCTTGGGGAAACGCCGGTGCCGGATATCACATCGGAACGTAAGCCGCTAAGGTAGCGGTAACAAGGCCCGCGCGACATCCAGTTCCGCAGGAAGCGGGCACCGAGGACCGATGAATCAGCGATTTGATACAATTCTAAAATCCGGCACCGTGGTCAATCAAGACGGTGAGGGCGTGCGCGACATCGGCATCGCCAATGGCCGCATCGCGGCGATCGACGGGCTTGGACAAGCCTCGGCCGGAGAGGTGATCGACTGCAAGGGCCTGCACATCCTGCCCGGCGTGATCGACACCCAGGTCCACTTTCGCGAGCCGGGCCAAACCCACAAGGAAGATCTGGAAACCGGTTCGCGCAGCGCGGTCATGGGCGGCGTGACGGCGGTGTTCGAAATGCCGAACACCGATCCCTTGACCGTCACCGAACAGACTTTCACCGATAAGGTGAAGCTCGGCCGTCACCGCATGCATTGTGATTTCGCGTTCTTCATCGGCGGCACCCGCGAGAATGTGCAGGATTTGCCGGCACTGGAGCGCGCGCCCGGCTGCGCCGGCGTCAAGGTGTTCATCGGCTCTTCCACCGGCGCGCTGTTGGTCGAGGATGACGAAAGCCTGCGCCGGATTTTCAACGTGATCAGGCGCCGCGCCGCCTTTCATGCCGAGGACGAGTATCGCCTCAACGACCGCAAGCATCTGCGCGTCGAGGGCGATCCGCGCTCGCATCCGGTGTGGCGCGACGAGACCGCGGCGCTGATCGCGACCCAGCGCCTGGTCAAACTCGCCCACGAAACCGGCAAGCGGATTCACGTGCTGCATATCTCGACCAAACAGGAGATCGAGTTTCTGCGCGACCACAAGGACGTCGCGTCCTGCGAAGCGACGCCGCACCACCTCACGATGGTGGCGCCGGAATGCTATCAGCGGCTCGGCACCCGCGCGCAGATGAATCCGCCGGTGCGATCGGCCGATCATCGCGACGGCATCTGGCGCGGCATCGAGCACGGCATCATCGACGTGCTCGGCTCCGACCACGCGCCGCATACGCTGGAGGAAAAGGCCAAAACCTACCCGGCCTCGCCATCGGGCATGACCGGGGTGCAGACGCTGGTGCCGCTGATGCTCGACCACGTCAACGCCGGGCGATTGTCGCTGGCACGCTTCGTCGATCTTAGCAGTGCTGGGCCGGCGCGGCTGTTCAATATCGCCTGCAAGGGCCGGATCGCGGCGGGCTACGACGCGGATTTCACGATCGTCGATCTCAAGCGCAGCGAGACCATCACCAACAAATGGGTGGCCTCCCGCGCGGGCTGGACGCCGTATGACGGCATGCGCGTCACCGGCTGGCCGGTCGGCACCTTCGTGCGCGGCCGGCGCGTGATGTGGCAGGGCGAATTGGTGACGCCGTCAGCCGGCGAGCCGGTGCGGTTTCTGGAAACACTGAAGGCTTAGTTCTTCGCCCGGTCAAGCCGGGCGATGACAGTTTTGCTTGGTGCAAACTTACTGCTTCGCCAGCGCGATCGAGAATTCGCCATTGCGGACGCGGGCCGGCAGGCCTTCCACGAATTTCGCCACCGCATCTTCGCCGTAGGTTCCAACCAACTCGGCGAACGCCGCGAACAGGCTGGCCTGCGCCAGACAGTCGCCATCGACGCCATCGTGCCGCGCCTCCGCCCAGGCCTCGTTGAGATAGCTGAGCGCGGCCTGTTTCTGCTCGTGGTCGGGCAGCGGGTCGCGGGCGGTTGTGAAGGACGCTGGATGGTTCATGAAACTCAACAGGTGTGTGCGCGGGTCCAGTGCGGAGCGCGTCGAATGCGCGAGGTTTAGCATGCAGCGCTGCGCCGCCTAGACCACTTCTTTAGGAAAGGTTAACGCTGTGGATTAAGATGAATCTAGTTGGCGTAGCGGGCCGTCAGGTCCCGCGAAATCTTCGAGCCTTCCTCGATATATCTACGGATCGCAACGGAGGCGGCCGGCGTACAGGTCCGGTAGGTCTGCTGGAAGCCGTTATAGCCCCGGTTGAAGCCAGCGATCATGCGCGTGCGGCGATCTCCCGAGGGGGTTTCGGCATCGATCAGCGCCTGCATTTCATTGCGCCATTTTGCGCCTTCATTGCTGCCGCAAATGCCCCGCAGGTAATGCAGGGTGCCGAGGATTTCGGCCAGCCGCTGCAGGTCGCCGTCGAACGGCGCGGCTGCGTCCTGGGCCCGTGCAGGGCCAAGATTGCATGCCGAGATAAGGATGAGAGCGGCCAGAAAATGCTTAGACATGAATGGGTCCGGGAACCCGCGTGATATGCCTTTTCAATGCGCTGGAAGCAAGGCGCGGAGGCTCGGGTTCAGGCCCGGAGCAGGCCCCAAGCCGACTGGATGACCTCTTGCAGGCCAGCCGTGACTTTGAGATCGCCGAGCGCATCCGGTGCCAGCCACCTGAAATCGTCGAGTTCGTCGTTCAGGACCGGCTCGCCGAACTTCCAGCGCGCAGCGAATGACATGATCAGATAATGCCCGCTGCCGGGGGTTCCCGGCACCACTTCGCGCCATCCAGCGAGACCAATAATCTCGATTTTAAGCGCGGTTTCTTCGTCGACTTCGCGATGCAGGGCGGCGTGCAGCGATTCGCCGAATTCGACCCGGCCGCCGGGCAGCGAATAAAAACCCTTGGCGGGCGACCTCGCGCGCCGCACCAGCAGGATTTTGTCGTCGCGAAAGATTGCGGCGCTGACGGCAAGCTGGGGATGCGACGGCTGGATCGGGAACACCACGACGGTCAGTGGGTCATGATGTAGTCGACATCGGCCTCGGCGCCGCCATTGATGATGCCGCCGGCCAGCGCCACCAGCGGCTTGACCCAGCCGGTGGCCTGCTCGGCCAGCTTGGCGCGGGTCTTGTCCTGGCTGACCTCGCGCATGGCCGCGCTCACCGCGGTGAGGATCGAGGTCATCGCGCTCGTGATATTGTCGAATTCGGCGCGGATGTGTTCATCCGCGGAATCATAGGCCTCGATCGCGAGGTCGCGCGCCTTGAAATTGGACGCCGTGAAATGCTCGCGATAGGACAGCGGGTGCCATTCGAGAAAATCCTCCGCGCATTCCGGCATGTCTGGAATCATCTCGAGCAGCATGATGGCTTCGTTGAAATGATTCAGGTAATCGGTGGCGAGGCCGGTGCGCGGATTGATGTTCGCTGCCCGCAATCGTGCAGTACGCGCCTCCGCATCAGGGCTCGTCTGGGAAGCGGATCGCGCGGGTTTGGAAGCCGTTGATGTCATCTGCCGCAGTGTTAGCGTTTGGGGTTAAAAGGTGCTGAATAGATGCCTATCTGGACCACAGAATGTGCGGACGCTTCGTAATCACCTCGCCGCCGGCGGCCTTGCGGCAGATTTTCGGCTATATCGAGCAGCCCAATTTCCCGCCACGGCATAATATTGCCCCGACCCAGCCGATACCAGTGGTTATCATCGAGAACGGTATCCGGCATTTTCGCCTGATGCGATGGGGCCTGTTGCCCGCTTGGGTCAAGGATCCCCGCAAATTCGCTCTGCTGTTCAATGCGCGCGCGGAAACGGTGCAGGAAAAACCGGCCTTCAAGAACGCGATCAAGCGGCGGCGCTGTCTGATCCCGGCGGACGGCTATTATGAATGGCAGGTCTCCGAAAAGCGCAAGCGGCCTCACTTCATTCATCGTCGCGACGGAGGCCCGATCGGCCTTGCAGGGCTGGCGGAAACCTGGATCGGCCCGAACGGCGAGGAACTCGATACGGTAGCGATCGTCACCGCGCCGGCGAGCGCCGATCTCGCGGTGCTGCATCACCGCGTGCCGGTGACGATTGCGCCTGCCGATTTCGAGCGCTGGCTCGATTGCCGCGACGATAGTACTGAGACTGTGATGACGCTGTTGTCAGCGCCCGAGGAAGGCGAATTCGTCTGGCATGAGGTCTCGACGAGGGTCAATCGCGTCGCCAATGACGACGCGCAACTGATCCTGCCGATCACGCCGGAGGAGATGGCGGCGGAGGAACCGAGCCCCGCGAAGAAGGCGAGCCCGCGCAAACCGGTGCCCACGGTGTCTGAAGATGACGGGCAGGGAAGTTTGTTTTGAAAATGTTGAATCGTAGGGTGGGCAAAGGCGCGCTTGCGCCGTGCCCACCGATCGAGACATTTGCGCGAAAACAAAATGGTGGGCACGCTGAGTTTATCATCGGGCGCGCATTCGCGCGACCCGTTGGCTTTGCCCACCCTACGTTGAACATCACCGAAAAATATTCAACGCCGCATATTGCAGCAGTATGATGGTCTTGCCGTCGACGATGCGGCCATCGCCGATCATGGCGAGCGCCTGATCGATCGGCAATTCCAGCACCTCGATATCCTCGCCCTCATCGGCGAGGCCACCGCCGCTTCCGATCCGCATGTGCGGTTCATATTCCGCGACAAAGAAGTGCTGTTTTTCGGTAACCGCGCCGGGGCTCATGAAGGCTTCGAAAACTTTTCGGATCTCGCCGAGCCGATAGCCGGTTTCTTCTTCCGCTTCGGTGCGGATCCGGATTTCCGCAGACTCGTTATCCAATAGACCGGCCGCGGTCTCGATCAGGAGATCGTCGTAACCGTTGACATAGGCCGGATAGCGAAACTGCCGCACCAGCACCACGGTGCGCTGCGCCAGATTGTATGGCAGCAGCGTAGCGGCATTGCCGCGGTCATAGGTCTCGCGGTGCTGGGTCTGCCACTCGCCGTTGGCGCGGCGCCACTCGAAGGTGGTGGTTTTCAGGATGTAATGATTGTCGGAAAGCACGCGGACATTCTGCACGCGGATGCGGTCGGAAATGGTCATGACATGCCCTGTTGATTTCCGATTACGGCGTCGGTTCGCGTCCGTCGAGCCACTTGGCGTAGACGATGCGTTCCTGCTCGAAATAATCGAGCGACTGATAGAACGCCTTCACCTGGGTGTTATCCGGCCGCACCATGAGCTGCATTTTTTCGATGCCGCGCTCACGCAGCCAGTTTTCCGCGGCATCCATGATGATGCGGCCATATCCGTTGTGGCGATGATCGGGATCGACGGCGACGTAATAGACCCAGCCGCGATGACCGTCGTGTCCGACCAGAACCGATGCCACGATATCGCTGCCATTATGCCCAGCCAGCACCGCCGCATTCGGCCCCTTACGCGCGAGCGCGATATCGGCGGCGGGATCGTTCCAGGGGCGCGTCAAGCCACAGCGCCGCCATAGCGCGATCACGGCGGCGATATCGGCGTCATCGATCAATGCGATCGTGAGCGCCGGAGCAGGGGCTGTCGAAGGCACGCTCAGAGCACCTTGCCGGGATTCATGATGCCGAGCGGATCGAGCATCGCCTTGATGGAGCGCATCAACTCGATCGCGACCTTGTCCTTCACTTCTGGGAGTTCGTCGCGCTTGAGCACGCCTATGCCGTGTTCGGCGGAGATCGATCCACCCATCCGCAGCACGATGGCGAACACCACCGCATTGACCTCGTGCCACCGGTCCATGAAATCCGCGGTGTCGCCGCCAACAGGCTGGCTGACATTATAGTGGATATTGCCGTCGCCGAGATGGCCGAACGGCACCGGTCGCGCGCCCGGAATCAACTTTACAACGGCCGCATTGGCTTCTGCGATGAAATCAGGCACCGCGGCGACCGGCACCGAAATGTCGTGCTTGATCGAGCCACCTTCCGGCTTCTGCGCCGCGGACATTTCGTCGCGCAGCTTCCAGAACGCCGTGCGCTGGCTGAGGTTGGCCGCGATCACGGCGTCATCGACGATGCCCTCGTCCAGACCCTGCGCCAGGATCGCTTCCAGCGTGGCGCGGGCATCGTCGCGCGGGGAAGACAGCTCCATCAGCACGTACCATGGATGCTTGCCGGCGAGGGGATCGCGGATGTCGATGCCGTGACGGATGCTGAAATCGACGGCGATGTCGGCAAGCAATTCAAAACTGGTGAGGCTGCCCGCAGCTTCGTTCTGCGATATCGACAGTAGTTTCAACGCATCGCCAGGAGACTTGAGGCCGACAAAGGCGGTTTCCACCGCGCGCGGTTTCGGAAACAGTTTCAGCGTCGCCGCGGTGATGATGCCAAGCGTGCCTTCGGCGCCGATGAAAAGATTGCGCAAATCGTAACCGGTGTTGTCTTTCTTCAGCTTCGACAGCCCATTCAAGATGCGCCCGTCGGCCAGCACCACTTCCAGCCCGAGCGCCATCTCGCGCGCGACCCCGTAGGCCAGCGCCGTGGTGCCGCCGGCATTGGTGGAGAGGTTGCCGCCGATGGTGCAGCTTCCTTCCGCGCCGAGCGACAGCGGAAACAGCCGGTCGACCTCGCTGGCACGCTGCTGCGCGATCTGCAGCACCAAGCCGGCCTCGCAGGTCATGGTATTGGACGCGGTGTCGATGTCGCGGACCTTGTCCATCCGCCGCATCGAAATCACCACCTCGCCATTATGCGGGGTCTGGCCGCCGACAAGGCCGGTATTGCCGCCCTGCGGCACCAGCGCGAGCTTGTGTTCGCTGGCAAGCTTGCAGATGGCGGATACTTCCGCCGTCGAGCCCGGCCGCAATATCAAGGGCGAGTGTCCGTGAAACAGGTCGCGCTCTTCGGTGACGTAGGGCGCGATCTCAGCCGCATCGGTTACCGCGTATTTGTCGCCGACAATCTTGCGGAAACGCGCGATCAATTCGGGCGACAGTGGCGGCGGTGAAGGCTGGACGATATTCATCTTTGTCTCTTCGATTTATTCAGTCCCGCTCCATCGCGGCGCGGCGCAGCCGGTCATTGATGGCTTCGCCGAGCCCGTGATGCGGTACCGGCATGACAGCGATGGCGCGCGCACCTTTCGCGTCGAGCGCGCGAAGATAGCCGAAAAGATGGGCGGCTGCTTCAGTGAGATCTCCGCGCGCGGACAAATTCATCACCGCGGTCGTCGCGTCAACCCCCGGCACTGCATGTGAGCCGAACGCCAATAGCGCTTCGCCCGCCTCGACCCTGTCGGCATTGAGCCTGACCGGCGTGCGCGGCGCGTAATGCGAGGCCAGCATGCCCGGCGCCAGCGGCTGCCCGCTATCGCGTTCCGGATCCTCAGGCGGTTGCACCAGGGTGCGGCCCAGCACGCGTTCGATCTCGCCGCGCGGCACGCCGCCGGGCCGCAGCAGTATCGGTGCGTCAAAGCATCCGACAATTGTGGATTCGACGCCGACCGCGACCGCGCCGGCATCGACGATCAGATCGATCCGCCCTGCAAGGTCGCTTTGCACATGTGCGGCCGTGGTCGGCGAAACATGCCCTGACAAATTGGCCGATGGCGCCACCACCGGCCCGCCGAACGCGCGCAAAATTGCCCGCGCCACCGGGTGCGCGGGCACCCGGATCGCGATGGTATCGAGCCCGGCGGTGGCCAGATCGGCCACGGTGCAGTCCGCTGTTTTTGATAGCACCAGCGTCAGCGGCCCCGGCCAGAACGCATTGGCAAGCGCGATCGCCTGCGTATCGAACCGCCCGATCCGCTGCGCGGCGCTGAGATCGCCGACATGGGCGATCAGCGGATTGAACGCGGGCCGGCCCTTGGCCTGATAGAGCCGCGCAATCGCCTCAGGGTTGCCGGCGTCGGCGCCGAGGCCGTAGACGGTCTCGGTCGGGAACGCCACCAGCCCTCCTTCCGCCAGAGAACGTGCCGCGGCGGCCACGGCAGCCTCGCTGGCGGGCAGAATCTGCGTTGTCAGGCCCACATTCACAGGGATTAGCGTCCTCAATTCGGCTTCTTGCGGTGTGCGAAAGCCAAGGCTATAAGCCGCGTTCTTGTCGGAGTGTGGCTCAGCCCGGTAGAGCACTGCGTTCGGGACGCAGGGGTCGCAGGTTCGAATCCTGCCACTCCGACCAAGAAATTACTGCGCTTTTCGTCTTTTTTCACGATAGGCAGCCAAGTCAACCCCGGAAATAACCCCAGATACGTTCTGCTTTGGTTTCGACGTGATAGCTGCGGCCGCATCGCGCAGGAACTCCGGATGATGATGGCCGTAGGTATCAAGTAGAACTTCAACGGACATACCGAGGAACCCGGCGGCTTTCCACGGGTCTGCCCCACGCTGCATCAGCCACGTTGCGGCCGTGTGTCTTAACGTATGGGGCGTGACCTTGCCTGATTGGGTGGACAGGCCTGCGATCCTGACGGCGCTCCGGAACCCCGTCTTTACGGATTTCACAGCAGCGCCGTTGAACTCAACAAAATGCGATGTGATCACGTCGGTTCGAACCCAGCGTCGCATGTGCGCCAGCAGGCGATCGGGCAATGGTGCCGGCGGCTGGCGTTTTTTGGTGGCTGCCTGGCCTTGCGCAAGTCGATAAAAGATACCGTGCTCCAGATCGACATACGATCGGCCGTCCTCGCGGTACGGTGAGGCGGACGCGATCGCGCCGGCTCGCGTGCCCGTATAGAGGCCGATCAGGATGAAGCGCGCGATGTGACGAAGCGGACGCTTGTCCGTTTCAATTTTTTGATTTTTCAGAGCGCCGCGATGTTGTGTTTGCACTTCGCGATATCGCCAGCAGGCCCACAAAAGCGCCGCCGCCTCGCTGCGCGTCAGCCATCGATCGCGGCCGGGTCCTTTCGCTGGAAGCGCCACACGGACCAAGCCGCGGTGAAGACCCTCCCGCGAGTGGTGATTGATCGCTGCACGCAGGTCTTCCAGATCGCGGCGGGCCCCACCCCGGCGGCCACGCGCCTTGACGTATTTCGCGCAGGTATGCGCATTAACTTCAACCAACATCATGCCGCCGAAGAAATCGTTCAGGCGGCCAATGCGATCCGCGAATTCCGTTATGTCGGTTTGCTTGGCTTTGCGCTCAAGATAAATGCTCTCGCGATGGGCATGATAGATTGCAAGCACATCCGCGATATCGATATCTTCAATGTCGCGGGTGCGACGTGAAGGCTGATATTTCGAGGTGATGTATTTGGCTAGGGCGTCCTCGGCGGTCTTTGGCGGCTTTCGTTCAGCTTCGCCCGCAAAGATTCCTGTGGCAACTTCCCGTTCACCGTCGCGGATTGTCCAGACGGCGTTGGCAACGAGGCGTCCGTTCTTTCTCTTGGCCTTTCGCTTGTAGAGCCTTGGGCCTTTACTAATACGCGGCATAATTCCCTCATCCGCTCAATATGCGCCAGCGTCGTAAAATCCTTGCCAGCAATGCGCTCGATCACCAGTCGGCCGCGCAATGCTTCCTTGCGAAGCCCAGAGCTGGTCATCGATCCGTCCGGAAACGCCAATGAAGCCGCTGTGGACAATCGAATTGGGTCGTCGGGGTTGACTTCGCTTCGGCGTGTTGACGATGCGGTCATTGTAGCTCGTTCGCTGGGACGCTCCGCGCACGATTGCGCGTCCCTGCGATGTTGACTTTCGCGATGACGAAAGAAAACGATATTCTTGTTGCATCTCAACAGCCCGCGTCGCGCGCCGGCGTATTTCTGCAAACCCGGTCGCAGGCAGACGTAAATCGGCCAGGCGCAGCGTAGTAAAAATACTTGCGTGTTTCGGAGACATCTTCAACATTGGATCTTCCGTTCATTATCTTCACAACTTGTAGGGCGCCCGAACACCAGGATCGTCATCCGGGAAATCCTTGGTGTTGCGGGTGACGAGCAGCATGGCATGCACCTGCGCGGTCGCCCAGATCACAGCATCTGGCAATTTGATCCGATGGCCTCGACGAAGACTAACAGCGCGTTCCGCGATCTGTTCATCGACTGCGACGACATCGAAGCCGCTCAGGAAGCTGCGCGTCGCAGCTTCAAGGTCGTGATCGGCGCCAACCATGACCTCCATCCACGTAATGATACTGATTGCTTTCTCCGTGTAGCGCTGAAGTTCTGTGCGGGCTTCGGGAACGGCATTGAGGTAGTCGACGAGAATGTTGGTGTCGAACAGTGCCTTCACCATTCGCGACGCACTTTCTCCTGATAGGCCAAGCCGTCCACCTTGCGTTTACCCCACAGGCCAAACGCATTGCTTTCTTGTTTGCTATGCCGCTTGGCGAGATAATCATCGATCGCCTGGCGGATGAGAGCAGCGCGCGACCGCTTCTCCTTCTTCGACAACTCGTCCAGCGCCTGGATTTGGGTATCGCCGAGATCAACCAACGTTCGCATCGCCGTCGTCCATGATATATGATATCAGCAATATATATCAATATAACACAAACGCCAGCTCTATTTTCGCTATTCGCGGACGACGACGGCCAAATTGGGCAGCGGCGGGCAAGTGACCCATTTAACTACGAATCTAGGGGTCAGGAGTTCGAATCTCTTCGGGCGCGCCACTAAAATCAAGCACTTACAGAAAAGCACCGTTTGAGACGGCGAAATTAAAACGGTTTTTAAAACGGTTTTTATTCGCCTTCATGAAACGTCGGCAAACGCTTGCCGGTGTCACCGCGTGCCAGTCGGCCTTTTTTTCCAATCCCGCATTCGGTGCAATCCCAAGAACGGCGCGGGCTATCCAGAGATATGCCGCGCTTGCGCGGGTCAAAGCGCATATACGCGGTGGATGCTTCATCGCTGGTTAGGCCCGTCATGTAGAACAGAAAGTCGTTCGCCGCCTGCGATGCACCCACGGCATTGAGCGTGATCACGCTGGGTCCGACGATGGTCTGCTCGTCCACATAGCGCTGTGTCTGGCGCTCACGCTCCGTCTGCGCTTCTTCCTGAAGCTTCGCCCGGTTGATCAGCTGATTGCACCAAAGGCATCCGCATTCCGGAGTTATTGGCCGCACGATCGTGTGCACGCCGGTGATAGCACCGCTGTCCTTGTCGTGGACGACCTTGCTGCCGACCTGCACAGCGGGAATGAGATACTGGTGCACGATTGCGTTGATCAGCAACCGCGCCCGCATGGTGTCGGCTGCCAAAAACAAATAATCGCAATCAAGTAGCTTCTTCGCGACCTTCGGATCGAGCACATCCGCCTTCAGGCGTTCGATGGTCGCAAGCTTATTCGCGCAGCGTATGACGCGGGCTGCGATGTCCACCTTGTATGTCGCTGTATTACCGGCGATCCGCTGGATCCATTTCGGCCAGGGGTCTCGGGTGAACCAAGTTCGAACGTCCCAGCGCGTGGCACCGACAACGCGCGGCCGATTGGTTCCTTCGATGCGTTCAGGATCGATGAGGATGAAGTGGCCGACGCCGAGGCGGCTCAGGAATTCGGCGAGCAGGGAGCCGACGCCACCCAGACCGATGATGGCGACTTTGGCGTCCGATAGTATCGCTTGTCCAGCGTCCCCAAACAGCCGGACCTGACGGTCAAAGTCGGGATCGATGCTTCCGGCGTGAGATCGCGGCGTCGGTCCGATACGGCGCAGTCGCCGGCCGATGATTACACCATCGGCAAGTTCGACGCGCGTACCATCCGGTAGCCAGATATCTCCGGCGACGGCGCGGTTTGCGAAGACCAGCGCCCCAACGGGCATACCGCGGGCGACATCGAGAAGGGCCGGGTAGCCGCGTTCATGGCTGCAGTAGTCGTCGCCGGAAAAGCCGACGCTGGTCGTGCCGCCGTGATTGTGAATGGCCAGATAGACCAGTTTTTCGTCGCGGCATTCGAGAATGCGGTCGCGGATGAAGTTTGCGCGCAGCATGCGGTAGCCGCGCTTACCGGGAACGTAGTCAACGCCGTCTTTCGCGAGGTGAAGGGTGCGCGCCAGCAGCCGAATCCGCCCGTCCGACGTGCGCGAAAAACCGGCGGCGATCACCGCGCCGTGCTCGTCGCCATCGCCCGGGAACAAATGGGTATGCAGCCTGTCATACAGGCCTTCCGGTATTACCAAATGCCAAG
>Ga0193743_1002650_pt1 | contig 12415 bp, 12 predicted proteins | sample L2c2metaG_FD_143038 | JGI IMG/M metagenome (GOLD analysis project Ga0193743, IMG submission 143038) | Soil microbial communities from a riparian zone of the East river system, Colorado, United States - L2c2 | ecosystem: Environmental > Terrestrial > Soil > Riparian zone | place: USA: East River... | reverse complement strand
AAGGTGGGATGCATGTCTATATACCAAAAATCGGAGTCAAAATAATAAAATGATGAAAAATAATGAAATGATGAAAAAGATGGAGAATGGTGAAACAGTGATAGGAATGTTACGTCACGTGATCATCGGACTCCGGTATCGGAGCCGCGAGTGCACTCTGTCTTGGACTGGCAACGATGAGGAGGAATATACAGAGGTGATGGAGAAATATTGGAGGAAACATCGGAGGACGCAGAGCGTCCCCTAACATATACCTTAGAACCTTCAGCCATCAATTCGACTGGAATTTGGCTCAAGATTATTGTTTTGCAAGGCTCAATGAGCATTAAAATTCTAAGGAATGTTCATGATACGTGGTAGAGCATTTTTAATCACTAGTATGAGTTATAAAAACCAGTTCATGAAGTGTTCTACGGGCTAGAAGTGTTAGGGGATGCTCTGCTTCATCTGACATTTCCTCTGACAACACTCCGTCAACTCTGTACATCCCTCCTCATCGTCGCTAGCTCAAGATGGAGCACACTCACAGCTCCGATATCAGAGTCCGATGGTCACGTGACACTGTAACCTTTGCAGTCACGTGATGTAGCTACCTTTTGCATTTCTATCACCTTTTCACCATTCTTCATCTTTTTCATCATTTTATTATTTCAACTCCAATTTTTGGTATATAGACACGCATCCCACCTTAGCAGGGCTTTATCCTTTTCTTTTAGGATCCCCTGCTAGGTGCGCTTTCCTGTTGTATTTTATGTTTATATATATATATATATTTAGGATCCCCTGCTAGACCTCGACTATGTAAGTCCAGTAATTTACACTCCCCCACATGTCCTAGCGGAGTCCGAGCTTTTTCCACTCAGACTAGCTCGGGATCCGTGCAGATTGACTCAAACTAACTCAGACTCCGCACAGACTAACTCAGACTCCGAGTCAATCCGCACAGATTTTGAGAGCCCAGTTGGACTTTACCATTTATTTACAAGTTAGCTTGTCAAAGTTGATAAAATTTTCACATGACCAGGAATTGAACAAACAACTTCCAGCACATTACATAAGCAAGCTGCAATTAACCAACTCAGCCAAGCTACCATATCTACCAGCATATCATTAGTTGTATTTATCACCTATTGTCATGGTCCGTGCTCAGTCACATTCTTTCCAAAGAATAATCAAAGGACGGCTCCGATGGAGTATCCAATGATGGCCGACTCACAATTGTTCAGTGCCACCATTACCACTGGCCACCCTTGTCGGAATTATATTGGAGCTCCATCAGAATACTTCCTCCACTCCAATACCACCAACACAACCTGCATTCTTATCATTGTCATTACCAACCAGCACCATGTGCTTTCTACTGCAGCACAACCAGAGCCCCACCATGCTCCACACACGTTCCATGTTCCAGGCCAATCACATCACGCATGCACCAATTCTCGAGGTCATGAGTCACAGCCACCACAAGGACCTGCGAGGATTTACGTCGGCATCCTTTGGCACCATCCAGAATACGAGTCTCCTTGTTATATGTTCATTCTACTACCATATGCTCTTTATGATAACTCCTTATATGTTTATGTTTTGCTTCAGTATAAATACTCCAGTTTGTTGTATGTATTTCGCTAGTTCAAATATCAACTTAGCAACCTACTTCTCTTTAACTCACTCTCGTCTTCTTAAGCTTCTTCTCGGCTCAACTCCGGACCTCTAAAATTCGAGGCATCCATCAAGAGAGCGGCGCAACCCACAAGTTGAAGCCAACGCCTTGCACGACTTTGGACCCAACATCTCCATCCAAATTCCGAGCTTAACACCTATTTACAATTCACTTTTCAAAAAAAAAAAAGAAAACCGAAGTTCATAGTTAATTAAAATTGAAAAATACCCCTGTGGGGTAGCCATTTTCATTTGTAGCTAATAAACTAAATACCCCTCACTAGAGGTGGGTAACTGTCATCATTCATAGCCAATAAATAAACTAAATAAATCCCCCTGGTGAAGGGGGTTGTCATATGTCGTAGGCTACTCAAAATAAAAAAAATAAAAAAATAGCCCCCCATGAAGGGGGGCGCTGCTGTTGTTGTCATCACGGCTGCATTGTGGCCACATTGTTGGCTGCATTATGGCTGTGTCATCATCATTGTGGCTGCCGCTGTTGTCATTATAGCCTGCTTTAAAAAAAAATAAAAAAACCCCCCATGAAGGGGGGTGCTGCCGTCGTTGTCGTCATGGCTGCATCGTGGCTGTGTCGTCGTCATTGTGGCTGTGTTGTGGCTGCCACCATCGTTGTCATCATCATTGTCATAGGCCGTTGCCACTGCTGTCGTTGTCGTTGTCTCCTGGTGACATCGTTACCATCATCGTCATCATGGATGATGAGGCGATGAGGTGATGCGGCGAGGTGTGGCCTGCTAAGGGGGCTGACATGTGGTGGTGGTGGTGACGGGTGCTGGTAACGGGTGGTGGTGGTGATGGTGGTGGTGGTGGTGGTGGTGGTGATGTGGCGACATCTCGTCATTGTCATTGTGTGCTGCTGGTTGGAAAAACTAGGTTAGAATTATTATAAAATAAAATAAAATATAATAAACCCCCCCAAGCGAGGGGGGATTACCATTGTATCGTTGTCATCCTTGTCGTCACCATCGTCACCTTGCCCTTGCCTTGCCCATTGTTGCCCATTGTTGCCCATTGTGTCATGGTCCGTGCTCGGTCACATTCTTTCCTAAGAACAATCAAAGGACAGCTCCAACGGAGTCTCCGATGATGGCCGCCTCACCATTGTTCAGTGCCACCATTACCACTGGCCACCCTCGTCAGACTTATATCGGAGCTCTGTCGGAATACTCCCCTACTCCGATACCACCAACCAAACCTGCATTCTTATCATTGTCATTACCAACCAACACCATGTGCTATCTACCGCAGCACAACCACAGCCCCACCATGCTCCACACATGTTCCATGTTCCAGGCCAATCACATCGCGCACGCACCAGTCTCGAGGTCATGAGTCGCGGTCACCACAAGGACCTGTGAAGATTTATGTCAGCTTTCTTCGGCACCATCCAGAATACGAGTCTCCTTGTTATATGTTCATTCTACTACCATATGCTCTTCACGATAACTCCTTATATTTTTATGTTTGCTTCAGTATAAATACTCCAGTTTGTTGTATGTATTTTGCTAGTTCGAATATCAACTTAGCAACCTACTTCTCCTTAACTCGCTCTCGTCTTTCTTAAGCTTCTTCTCGGCTCAACTCCGGACCTCCGAAATTTGAGGCATCCATCAAGAGAGCAGCGCAACCTACAAGTTGAAGCCAACGCCTCGCACAACTTTGGACCCGACATCTCCGTCCAAATTCCGAGCTTAACACATTGACATTGTCATTGTGACATGGTAGTGGTGGTGGTGGTTGTTGTTGTGATGTGACAGAGTGGCAGCGGTTGTTGTTGTTGTTGTTGTTGTTGTCATTGTTATTGAGGTGGTGATGTTGTGGCCACCATTGGGGTGGTGGTGGTAGTGGTAGTGGTAATGTAATAGTAATAATTTTACGCTGAAAGTGGTGGCGTGGAATGTGACCACCAATTGTCACATGTAGCTACATGTACCAATGTCACTATTGGACAAATAGTCCAATGGTTAATTGCATGGTGTATTTGTGAAGCTGGGAGTTCAATCCTTATAGGTTGCATTTTTTTATTACCTTAATAAAGTAAGGTCAGCCCAAGCTCAGACTGATTTCAGTCCTAGTCCGAGCAAGTGGATTTGAGCTCGGATTGTCCATACAGACTGCTTGGAGTCCGAGTAAATTTACTCGAACTCCAAGCACATTCACATAAGTAAAATGGGATGAAAAAATCTGTTCGGACTGCTCGGAGTCCGTGCGGAGTCCGAGCAGTCCATGAGGACTCCGTGCGGAATATGTGGGGGAGTGTAAAGACCTCGCCAAGTGTCATGTACATGAGTGATCCAACAGCTTCGTGGTAGGGTACATTATGCATCACTGTGAACTCTTCAGTGGTTGACAGGGATTGTGCTGATGTGAGCTGAACATTCAGGTCCATAGGGGTAGAGACAGGTTTTTGGTCTTCAAAACCATATCTTTGCAGAATCAATTCAATGTAGGATTTTAGGGAGAGCAGAATTTTTTGTTCCTCTAAAACTTGACAAACTTTGATCCCTAGGATCCAGTGAAGGTCTCCCATGTTAGTAATGTCCACATACTTGGTGATTTCAACCTTGAACCAATTTATGAATGGTTTGCTTTTTCCCATAATAGAGCAGTCATCCACGTGTACCACACAATGATCAACATGTTCATTTCTTCACATCTCCTGAAGAAAACTGCCTGATCCCCCTTGCATCTCTCAAACCCAAGCCTCATCATGATCTCAACCAGCTTCTGATACCACCTGCCTGCTTGTTTCAACCCATATAACGACTTCCTCAATCTATACACCAACACCTTGCCCTCTTTGTCAACAACTTCATATCTGGGTGCTTGCTTCATGTGAATGATTTCATTGTTCATGATGTTACAACTTCGACCGATTCAGTCTTTACAGACTTGATCAGTAACAGTCGTTAAGCTAGTTTTCAAGTTCGTTTGTTTATCTGACTATAAGATTGCTTTGGTATAACCAAAGTATTGTCTTAAGTCGAGCCAATGTTCTCGCATATCAAGAATGTCTTCGTATTCAAACAAAGACTAGCTAAAGTTACATGGTGTGTGGCTAAAGTATTTAAAGAGTAAAACATGCGTATAACGCATGTTTAAAGCATGTACTACATGTGTGGTAAAGAAGAGAAGACAAGATGCGCGGCATCAAGAATGAAAGACATGCGTCGCTAGCATGTAACATGCACGTTATGCATGGAGAAAGTAAAAATAGATGAACATGCATTCATGGCATGTTGTTCAAGAGATTTGTAAAATAAAAAATGAAATCGTACGTGTTGAGGATGAAATCGTAACACATGAGTTCTCCATTCAAATAAGCGGCTTTGATGTCAATTTGACCAGTTTCATAGTTTTCTGCCACTGTGAATGCGAGGACTGTTTGTATGGATGCCAGACAAGCCACCAGCACAAACAGGTCAAAATAGTCAACCCCTGGAACTTGTGAAAACCCTTGAGCAACTAAGCGGGCCTTGTAGCATATGATGTTCCCTGTGGCATCCTTATTTGCTCTGAAAACCCACTTCAAGCCCACTACATTCACACCCCTTGGCACCTTGACTACCTCCCAGGTTCCAGCCTCCTTTAGCATCTTCAACTTTTCCTCAATTGCTTTCTCCCACAAAGTCCAATCAGGTCGACTCTTCACCTCAGTAAGGTTTTGTGGTTCCAAGGCTTCATTCAGCCTTGCCAACTTCTGCTACAAATATGTATTCTTCTTCACAACTTGTGGTAGTGGGCCATTGCAGTGCATGGCAGTTACAAGTTTAAATATAACAGTTAAAATATTGGTAACAAATTTAGACTACTTAACTGCCATGCATCACAATGGCCAACTACCACAAGTAATATGTTTATAGTGCATATTGTTATGGCAACTGCAGCTGCAACTTAGTTGAGGTCTAGCAGGGGATCCTAAATAATATATACACATAAAATACGACAGGAAAGCGCACCTAGCAGGAGATCCTAAAAGAAAAGGATGGAGTCCTGCTAAGGTGGGCTGTGTGTCTATATACAAAAATTGGAGTTGAAATAACAGAATGATGAAAAAATGAGGAATGATGCAAAGAGTGATAGGAATGCATAAGGTATCTACATCATGTGTCCATCGGACTCCACTATCGGAGCTGTGAGTGCACTCTGTCTTGAGCTAGTGACGATGAGGAGGAATGTACAGAGGTGATGGAGTGTTTGTTATCAGAAGAAACATTGGACAAAGCAGAACATCCCCTAACACATATATTATTCCCACACATTTTTTAACCCCTTTACATCTTAAGTTGTCTTCAGTATAATCAACCAAATAACCTTCATGTACACATTGCCGCTTTGTTTCAATCCCATCATGATACCATATTTTGCCAGCAGGTGATAAAATGCAAAATACAAAATGACCATTACCATAATATATTGCACCTCTAATAGGCAATACTACATGACCAGTATCTGTACATGATGTTATTGATTTTGAAATTTTAACACCTTGTGATCCAGGTGTCAGACTAATTGCCTGAAAATCTACTGATGAATTATATAAGGACCTGGGAGCAACAATATGAAATTTAGTTAGCAATGTAATAAACCATGAATGAAGAAAAAAAATACCATAAGGCCCAGATGATGTGATGGCATTGTCTAGGCCTTCCCTTGTCATTGTTGCACTGTCATTGTTTGTTGTTGTCATTGCATTGTTGATGTGGGCCAATGGCAATGGCAAGAACCTAAAAGAACAATAGAAAAGTTAGTAATGTAATAAATAAACAATGAATATAGCATACCAATGAAATGACTACTCTGGATCAATTGAGAAAATATGTGTTATGAGATCTAACAACCAACACACACACACACACAACCCAATCAACCCTTAGTAAAGTTTGTAAAAATGCGAAGTAAGGGTTTCCTGGAAAGTTTAACCATTCCAAAATTGTGAAATCCACTCAATATGCAATACACAATCAACACAATGATTCAGATCAGTTTTTTAAAGGGTGATCAAACTTTTAGGTATAGTTTTGTAATCTATGGATTACTCCAACAATCAGCAAGAAGCTTCTAAAACTCTTCCAATTGATTTCCAAACAAAATTCACACCACAAGCACAATAGCTTTGACATGACTTAGTCCAAAATGCATACACACAAGCCACCAAGACTTTGCTGTGACTTTACAAAAATTTTACACACACAAGGACTCTTGTCCTCTGTTGTGACTTAGACAAAATTCACCAAAAACTCGCACTACTGAGAGCAAAACTTCAAATTAAATTCCAAAACCATTCACAAACAGTTTTTCAAGCTCAACATCTCCAACGACAAGCTCTACTAAACTGCAAATGAGGGGGGAAAGAAAGAATTGATTTTCTCTACTATTTAAAATGTCTGTCTGGTATTTTATAAAGTTACACATGTTACAAATTTAGCACGGCTCCACAAATATTCCCAGTAGTCCCCAGTGGTTCCTGGTACCCTTCTCTCGGCTCAGAACCTTTAAATTGGCAAGGGGAATGTGATTTCCCTTCAAGAACCCCAAATTCACTCAAAACATCACTCTAGGTGCGCTTGGACTCATTTTTGATGCAAACCTCTCGTTTCCTTTTTGTAGCTACTCGAATTAATATTCTGAACATTTCTGTCTCTTCAGAATACTTTATTTCCAGAGGTGACAAGCTCTTTTTCGCAAAGACAGCTCCTACTGTCCCCTAAGTCTATTTCTGTGGAATTGCCCCTTTAGGCAATCCGCTTTTTTACAGAGACCTCATCTCCGACTACCCTGACTACTCCGTAACCATCAAATATAATTTTATGTTGAGGGGATGCTCCCTTGCGCTGGGACAACATCTGTACCCTTCATTGCATCTGTTTTGTATTAGAATTACCATATTTGGTAATTCAATCATAAAGGCCAACAAGCCTGTTCTTCGTTGCCATGGCACTTTTCAATTGATCACTTCTTCCGATCGATTTCGAAGTCCGATCGATTTGATTGCAACCAATCACAAACACCTTCCCTGAGCATTTTGATAAAATGCACTTGTTTAGACTTTTAGACTTTTAGACAATCAATGAATAATTAATTTTCCCAGTCCCCTAGCACCACATGACTTTGCATATTTGTCCTTTTGTTTATTTTACTGTTCCTGTGTCTAGTCTATTAGGGTTTTCAAGGAATTAATGGTTTCAACCCAGACATGTATTTTATAGCAATGAATAATAATGCCCTGATTTAATTCTAAAACTATGTCCACATTTAAGTCACACAATAATAGGTTTTTTAGCAGTTGTAGGACATACAAATCTAATTCTTCTATTTATTTTTTCAGCTGTATTAGACAGATTGTGTGCAATATTTATTATTTTATGCTGAAATAATAGACAAAAATCGCAAAAACCATGCTTATGCAGATCTAGGTCATATCACTGAGGTGCAGATGATGCAACTGGATCATATAAATGGCTGGGTGCAGCCTTTCAAAAATTTTCAGATGTGTTTCATAGCTATAGTAAAGCAAAATAAAAAAAGAATTAAAAAAAACAAATGAAAACTCGTAGCTGCAGTATTTATTCAATCCATTTCCTATGAAAAATGATGTAACTTACGAATGGCTGGGCGCAGCCTTTCAGATGTGTAGACATATTTAGTAGCTATAGTAGAACAAAACAAAAAAGAATTAAAAAAAACAAATGAAAACTCATACCTGCAGTGATTTTTCAATCCATTTCCTACCTAAAATCATGTAACTTCCAAATGGCTAGGCGCAGCCTTTCAAAAATTCATAGACATATTTCGTAGCTATGGTAGAACGAAATAAAAAAAGAAGTAAAAAAAATGAGTGAAAACTCATTATTTGACTCTACCCTTGATCAGTGTGTTTGGGCATTTGGTTCAAACCATGTGACCATGCAGAAAAATCAATGTTGGTGGCTTGTCATCTTAAAATTTTTGCTCTACACACACACAAATATAAACAAGTTCTAAAAATAAATTTTAGACTTGTAACTAGCTGCACTGGCTGTCTGTTAGGGGACACTCCGCTTCGTCTGACGTTTCCTCTGATAACGCTCCGTCAACTCTGTACATCCCTCCTCATCGTCGCTAGCCCAAGATGGAGTTCACTCGCGGCTCCAATAGAGGAGTCCGATGGTCATGTGATGTAGCATTCCTATCACCTTTTCACCATTCTCCATCTTTTTCATCATTTTATTATTTTTCATCATTTTATTATTTTGACTCCGATTTTTGGTATATAGACATGCATCCCACCTTAGTAGGGCTTTATCCTTTCTTTTAGGATCCCCCACTAGGTGCGCTTTCCTGTGGTATTTTATGTTTATATATATGTTTAGGATTCCCTGCTAGATCTCGACTAAGGATCTCCCAGAGGACTGATCCCAGCAGATAGCTAGTCCACCATAGTCGTCTTTCGCAGTTCCAATTCGGACTCTGCCGATTCTGTGTACTCCTCCACTCTTGATCCCTCCTCAGCATTACCCGAAACCATATTTTCCAACAAGGACCTGTTGCACTCTATGGAAGGCGAACAACTCGTGACCCTGGAGCAAGCCCTTGCTGAATTACAGGCAAAGGATGCAAACACTCAACACAAGTTAGACATCCTTATTCCCATATTCCTCAGTCCAAAAATCCAATCCCATCTACACAACTCACACCTGTCACTCCAAAGGCCATGGTTTAAAACTGGCCCTTCTGTCGGAGTTTGATGGAGACTGCACCAAAGGAATGGTGTTCCTTAATTCCTTCCAGGTCTATATCCGTCTCTGTCCGAACTCCTTCACAGACAAATAAGCCCAAATTGTCTGGGCCATGTCATACATGAAGGCAGGACAAGCAGCTAAGTGGTCCACCCACGTATTCCGATGGGAGGAGCAACTGGAAAAGGTTGGCTACCATAAATTTGTTGATTGGGAAGACTTCCAAGACAAGTTCAAAAGGGAGTTTTGTCCAGTCTATGCAGACTCAGTGGCCATCAACCAATTGGAATCCACAGCTTATTTCCAAAACAGTCGCTCTGTGGATGAATACCTCGATGAATTCCAAGACCTTATCACAGAAGCCGGTTACTCCGATCCAAAGACCATAGTGGTGAAATTCTGTCAAGGACTTGACACTCAAATTCAGAATGCTATAGCAACCATGCCTTCTGGACGTCCTTCTGACATGGTTCCAACAGACTGGTACACTGCATCCAGGACCATTGACCACAACCGAGCCACCAATGAAGCTTTCTGATCTTCCTACCAAACTCCGAGTGTTGCTCTGACTCAGTCCCATCCAGCCACCTTCAAAACTGTTCGATTTCAGGCTCTGGAGCGGAGCATGAACCATCAACATGCTCCAACCCCTGGAAACCCTGTTCCAATGGAGATAACTTGGAATAGGCACCCAAAATGGGAACAACAACTCCCATCCAAACTTGTCATTTCTTTGGTGGAAGACGACGGTTCAACCTCCCTCAAATTGAAGGTCGAGCTTGAAATGACAGCAGAGCCACCAGAGAGTTCATCAACCGTCACTATGCCAAGAGCAACTGGCTCCATACCCAGAAGCTCTCCAAACCCATTCCAGTTTACAATGTTGGTGGAACTCTGAACGAGGCTGGTTCTATCACTGAAGTGGTTGATCTCATTCTGAGATATCGGAATCATTCGGAACAGACACTATTCGCTGTCACTGGCTTAGGCAAGCAGAAGCTCATCCTTGGACACTCTTGGCTACAGAAGCACAATCTGGAAATTGATTGGGTGACCAGAGAAGTCAAAATGTCCAGATGTCCACCCCGTTGCTGCTCCGGGTGTAGAGACAAAGCTTGAGAGGAGAGAATCACTCGGAAGGCTGAAATACGACAGGCAGAAACTGTCTCCAATGGGCCTGCACCTGAACTCCACACAGACTCCAAAGAGGAAGAGCCTGAGGAAGCTGAAGAACCGATCAAACCAGGAGATCGCATCTTTGCAATTGGCCTTGTTCCAGCACCAGCAGAGATCCAAGCCACTTCCAGTGTTTCTCAGCACTCAGCTGAAGCATTCAAATGTAACTCCGAAGCTTCTGCTGTTAGGGCAACTGCAGAACAACTTAGTCGAGATCTAGCAGGGGATCCTAAATATATATATAAACATAGAATATGATGGGAAAGTGCACCTAGCAGGGGATCCTAAAAGAAAAGGATAAAGCCCTGCTAAGGTGGGATGCATGTCTATATACCAAAAATTGGAGTTGAAATAATAAAATGATGAAAAATAATGAAATGATGAAAAAGATGGAGAATGGTGAAACAGTGATAGGAATGCTACATCACGTGATCATTGGACTCTGGTATCGGAGCCGCGAGTGCACTCCATCTTGGACTAGCGACGATGAGGAGGAATATACAGAGGTGACAGAGAAATATCGGAGGAGATGTCATACGAAGCGGAGCATCCCCTAACATCCACCCCCCCTTCAAGGCAGTGATGACCCGACACTGAACGGAAAGGAATGGAGTGGAAGTTGACCATACAGATGTGACAAGCAGCACCAGGGTGCCTCCGGTAAAAATCCGCCACTAGTTCCGGCGCATGAACATTATCCCAAGGTTCCCAGGAATTGTGTTCAACACTGAAACCTTCCCATTTGACCAAGTAACGCAGTTTCCGGTTTACCATCCAACTATCCAAGATTTCCTCCACCACCCACTCCTCTTCACCATCCACAATTTCCGGTAAGGGAGGCAGAGATGTCCGTCGGCCAGGAATGGGGTCCGGAGGAGCCAAAGATAATTTGACCACATTGAAGAAGGGATGAAATCTACTCATTGATGGAGGAAGGTGGAGCCAGTATGCACCGTTACCAACCTGACTATTGATCAGGAATGGTCCCAGTTGTCAGTGAGAAAGCTTTCGTGAAGGACGAGTGGTCTGAATGTCGCTGGCATCAAGGAAGACCATATCGCCTGCTGTGAACTCCGGAGCTGGGGTGCGTTTCCGATTGTAGTAGAGCGCCATGTCATCCTTCGACTTGGCCAGAGCCACCTTTGCTTCCTCCAAGGTGTCTGTCATTCGATCTTTGAACTCATTGACGGATTCCATGCGGGACCAAGGTTGGTCCGGTTCAAAGCCCATTTGGGGGACACGTCTGGTGTCGAGGAGAAAGGAGGGTGCTGAGTGGAAGAATGAACCTGGTTGTTGTACTGGAATTCCGCGAAAGGCAGGAGCCCCACCCAATTGTCTTGTCTTTGGTTGGTGAAGAGTCAGAGATACTGTTCCAGTTCCTGGTTGACCCGTTCCGTCTGTCCATCTCCCTGTGGGTGGTAAGCAGTGGTGGCTGCCAACTTAATTCCGAGTAACCGGTAGAGTTCCCGGGTGAATTCCGCTATGAATTGGGGATCTCTATCGGAGACGACTTTCCGAGGGAGACTGTGATGTTTCCACACATGGTTGAGGAAAAGGTGTACAGCTCCGGCGGTGAAATGAATACACAGATGTGATCGAGAAAATATGTCTTTTCGAGATCCTAAAGTCTCTACTCAACACAACAACCCAACCAAAACCTGTTACGACACTCTTTTTACTTTTACTCTTACTCTGAACATTTGAACTTTACTTGATCTTATCTTATAGATATGAAGATATCTTGATCTCTTGATCATATCTCTTGATCATATCTCTTGATCTTATCTTGGCGATCTTATCTCTTGATCTACGATCTTATCTCTTGATCTACGATCTTATCT
>Ga0193743_1002649_pt1 | contig 12421 bp, 10 predicted proteins | sample L2c2metaG_FD_143038 | JGI IMG/M metagenome (GOLD analysis project Ga0193743, IMG submission 143038) | Soil microbial communities from a riparian zone of the East river system, Colorado, United States - L2c2 | ecosystem: Environmental > Terrestrial > Soil > Riparian zone | place: USA: East River... | reverse complement strand
GCTGCGGGGGCCGGCGGCCGGGCCCTTGCCGGCGCGCACCGGCGCCACGTCCAGCGGCAGGATGCCGGTGGCCTGCAGCCGGGTGGTCAGGCTGGCCTCGTCCGCGGCCTCGGCGCGGCCTTCGACCAGGGCGCCGGTGGCGTCGATCGCCTTGTATGCGAAGACCGGCACCGCCCTACCACTCCTCGGTGACGCGGTGGACCTCGTCCAGCGTGGTCAGCCCGGCCAGGCATTTGTGCAGCCCGTCCTCGAACATCGTGACCATGCCGCCGGCGCGCGCCGCCTGGGCCAGGGCGGTGGTCGAGACCTTCTCGCGCAGCAGCTCGCGCACCGCATCGTCCGGCGCGAAATACTCGAAGATGCCGATCCGGCTGGTGTAGCCCAGCCCATCGCAGGCGCTGCAGCCGACCGATTCGTACAGCTGCGGCGTGGCCGTCGCCAGCGGCCGCACCGCTTGGGCCCGCTCGACCAGCTCGTCCGGCGTCGTCACCGGCCGGCGGCATTCGGTGCACAGCTTGCGCACCAGGCGCTGGCCGATCACCCCGCCGATGGTCGAGGTCAGCAGGTAGTTGTCGACCCCCATGTCGAGCAGCCGGTTGACCGCGCCGGCGGCGTTGTTGGTGTGCAGCGTCGACAGCACCAGATGGCCGGTCAGGGCGGCATGCACCGCGATGTTGGCGGTCTCGCCGTCGCGGATCTCGCCGACCATGATCACGTCGGGGTCGTGCCGCATGCAGGACCGCAGCACCCGGGCGAAATCCAGCCCGATCTGGGGCCGGACATGGATCTGGTTGACGCCCTTGATCTGGTACTCGATCGGGTCCTCGACGGTCAGGATCTTGCGGCTCGGCTGGTTCAGGATCCGCAGCGCGCCGTACAGTGTCGTGGTCTTGCCGCTGCCGGTCGGGCCGGTCACCAGCAGGATGCCGTGCGGCTTGGCCAGCTGGCGCAGCAGCGCCGCCTCGACCTCCGGCGCGAAGCCGATCGCGGTCAGCGCAATGTCCATGCCGGCGGTGTCGAGCAGGCGGATGACGACATTCTCGCCATGCAGCGTCGGGATGGTGGCGACGCGCATGTCCATGCTGCGGCCGCCGACGCCGAAGCGGGCCCGCCCATCCTGCGGCAGCCGGCGTTCGGCGATGTCCAGCCGCGACAGGATCTTGATCCGGCTGACCAGGGCCGGGGCCAGCCGCACCGGCGGGCCCTTCATCTCGCGCAGGATGCCGTGGATGCGGTACCGGACCTTGACCTCGTCGCGATAGCATTCGACGTGGATGTCGGAGGCGTGGAGGCGGATCGCGTCGCTGAAGATCTGGTTGACCAGGCGGATCACCGGCGCCTCCTGCGCCAGGTCGCGCAGGTGCTCGACATCCGGGTCGCGCGCCCCCTCGTCGGGATCGCTGCCGATGTCGTCGACGATGCGCTCGACCGCGGTGCGGCCGCTCTCGAAATAGCGGGCGAAGGCGTCGTCCAGGTCCTCGGTCGCTGCGACGCAGGGGCGGACCGGCCGGCGGGTCGCCAGCTCGACCGCCTGGCGGGCATAGAGGTCGCCGGGGTCGGCCATGGCCAGGACGACGCCGTCCTCGGCCTCGGCCAGCGGCAGCACCCGGGTCTCGCGCAGGAAGCGGGCCGACAGCTTGCCGTCGAACAGCGGCGCGGCCGGGAACGCCTCCGGCCCGACCAGCGGGACGTCATGCTGTAGGGACAGGGCCAGCGCCTGGTCGCGGCCCGACACCAGGCCCAGCTTCGACAGCAGGGCAGGGACGGCGTCGCCGGAACTTTCCTGCAGGCGCGACACCCGCGTCCGATCCTCGGGGCCGAGCTTGCCGAGTTCGACGAGAATGTCCAACAGGGGTTTCACGACGCCCTTTCCGGTCCGTATGGCGGCAGGCTTGGCCGCGATCCTGCATCATCGGCGCGTCGGCGGCCGCGCGCAATCTCGGCCGCCCGACTGTGACGGTCAACCGAAATGTTTGTGTCTTATCATGGGGTTACTTTGCCGATTTCAATAAAACTTAACATTAATGCAACAAGGCTGTCTTGATTCCGGGCCCACCGCTCTTGGCTCTTGTGGAGCCAGGGCCGGACGGGCTATGGCTCGACGTCGTTGCGGGGATAGCATCAGTGATTTGTCGGGCGTTTTCCTTCAGGATCCTTGGGATTCCCTTGCTGCTCGCGCTGGTGTCTTGCGCGCAGCCGCAGGGCCAGGACCGGCAGCCCTCGATGTTCGACGACCTGTCCAACCGCTCCCTGGCCGCGCCAGGGGACAATCGGTCGCGCTCGAACGTGGTGGCCTCGGCGGGACGCACCGCGCCGGTGCGCCAGGCCCAGGTCTTCCCCGGCATCGACACCGCCCCCGGCGGCCAGCCGGACATCGGCGCGCCGATCCAGGCACAGCCCGGCGGCTACCAGATCAACTTCAACAACGCCGACCTGGCGCAGGTGGTCCAGGGCGTGCTGGGCGACCTGCTGCACCAGCCTTACACGCTGGATCCGCGGGTCACCGGCACGGTGACGCTGTCGACCCAGGGGCCGATCAGCCCCAACGACCTGCTGGCCATGCTCGAGACCGTGCTGCGCGCCAGCGGCGCCGCGCTGGTGCAGGACGGCCGCGCCGGATACCGCATCCTGCCGCTCGGCGAGGCGGTCGCCGGCCGCACCGTGCTGCAGCTCGGCACCGACCCGAAGCCGCTGCCGGCTGGCTACGGCATCACCATCATCCCGCTGCGCAACGTCTCGGCCGAAACCATCGGCCCGCTGATCGCCCCGGCGACCAACCCGGAGCTGGTGCGCGTCGACCCGACCCGCAACCTGGTGTTGATCTCCGGCACCAGCGCCGACCGCGCGGCGCTGGGCGCCACCGTCGAATCCTTCGACGTCGATTGGCTGCGCGGCATGTCGTCGGGGATCTTCCCGCTGCACCAGGCGACGCCCGAGGCGGTGATCCGCGAGCTGAGCTCGGTGTTCGGCGGCGCGCCGGACCGCGGTCCGCTGAAGGGCCTGATCAACTTCATGCCGGTCGAGCGGCTCAACGCCGTGCTGGTGGTGACGTCGCGGGTCGACAAGCTCAACGAGGCCGGCCGCTGGATCAAGCGGCTGGACCAGGGCGATTCCGACGAAGAGCGGGTCTATGTCTACATGGTGCAGAACGGCACCGCGGCGAACATGGCGCGGGTGCTGGGCCAGGCCTTCGGCAAGGTCGACCAGAACGGCAGCTCGCCCTTCGACGACGAACAGGGCTCGACCACGGCCCCTGGGCTCGGCCTGACCGACAGCACCAGCGGCGGCGCCGGCCAGCAATCCTCGCCCGGCGGCAGCACCGCCAGCCAGCCGGGCAGCACGGCCCAGGCCGGGGCCGGGCAGCCCGGCGGGTCGCAGTCGCAATTCGCCCCGATCGACTTCAACGCCCAGTCGAAGGAAGGCGACGCCTCGATCCTCGGCCTCGCCGGCACCCAGGCCGGCAAGGCGGCGGTGTTCAAGCTGGACAAGCTGGGCGAGGTCCGGGTGGTGCCGGACAAGGACAAGAACGCGCTGCTGATCCGGGCCCGGCCGGCGGCGTTCCGCATGATCGAGACGGCGCTTCGCGCGATCGACGCCAGCCCGCTGCAGGTGGTGATCGAGGCGACGATCGCCGAGGTGACGCTGAACGACAAGCTGCAATACGGCGTCCAGTACTACCTCGAATCCGGCAACTTCTCCGGCGGCTTCACCACCGGCACACCCCCGGCCGGATCGGTGAACGCTCCGCAGCCGACGGCTGGGGGCGGCTTGAACCTGGTCGTCGCCGGCGCCAATTCGCGGGTGATCATCAACGCGCTGTCGTCGATCACCGATGTGCGGGTCATCTCGGCCCCGACCCTGTCGGTGCTGAACAACCAGACCGCCCGGCTGCAGGTCGGCGACCAGGTGCCGGTGCGGACGCAGCAGAGCCAGTCGACCGACAACCCCGACTCGCCGGTCATCAGCAACATCGAGTACAAGGACACCGGCGTGATCCTGAAGGTCACGCCGCGGATCAACTCGAACGGCGACGTCAGCATGGACGTGCAGCAGGAGGTCTCGAACATCGTTCCCGACGCCTCCTCCTCCGCCACCGACGCGCTGGCGCCGACGATCTCGACCCGCCGCATCGGCTCGATCGTCTCGGTCGCCAACGGCCAGACCGTGGCGCTGGGCGGGCTGATCCAGGAGAACCAGACCAACGGGCGCAGCGGCGTTCCGGTGCTGCAGGACATCCCGCTGCTCGGCAACCTGTTCTCCTCCACCAACAACAGCCGCGTCCGGACCGAGCTGATGGTGTTCATCACGCCGCGGGTGATCCGCAACGCCGCCGACGCCGCGGCCATCACCGAGGAGCTGCGGTCGCGGATGCAGGCGCTGCGGCCCCGCACCGCCGGTCCCGGCACGCGGCCGCCCAAACCCCTCTGACCCGCCCGACGCCGTGACCCCGGTCGCGATCGCGCTGCTCGCCGCCTCGCCGATCATCGGCAGCTTCCTTGCCGCGGCGGCGCAGCGCCTGCCGGACGATGGCCGGGGCCTCCTGCTCGGCCGCTCCCGCTGCGACCATTGCCGGCAGCCGCTGACGGCACGGGACCTGGTTCCCATCGCCAGCTGGCTGGCGCTCCGCGGCCGCTGCCGGCATTGCGGCGCGGCGATCGACCTGATGCATCCGGTGATCGAGCTGGCGGCGATCGGCGTCGCCGTCCTGGCGCTGGCGTCCGGCAACGCCACCGCGATGCCCGCCACCTGCCTGCTGGGCTGGTGGCTGCTGCTGCTCGGCGCCATCGACCGGCGCATCGGTCTTCTGCCCGACATGCTGACCCTGCCGCTGATCGCGGCCGGGCTGCTGGAGGGGCTGGTGACGGTGGACGGCGCGCCGCCCATCGACCGGGTCGCCGGCGCGGCGGTCGGCTACGCGGTGTTCGCCGGCCTTGCCTTCGCCTATCGCCGGCTGCGCGGCCGCGACGGGCTGGGGCTGGGCGACGCCAAGCTGCTGGCGGCCGGGGGCGCCTGGCTCGGCTGGCAGGCGCTGCCCGGCGTGATCCTGATCGGCGCCGGCGGCGCGTTGGCAGTCACGCTGATCCTGCAGCGCGGGGGGCTGACGCGGCACACCGCCATCGCCTTCGGGCCCTGGCTGGCCCTCGGCATCTGGGCGATGCGGCTGCTCGGCTCCTGAGGCCGCGCCCCGGCTCGGCTACGGACGGATCTCGACCTCGTCCTCCAGCCGCGCCATCTCGAAATCCGAGATCAGCACCTCGATCCGGGCGGTCCAGCGGCCCGGCACCGGGATGGTCAACCCGGCGACGCGCCAGCTGCCGTCCCCGGCCTTGGCCGCCGGCCGGCGGATCGGCTCGATCCCGGCGGCAGGGTTGGACAGCACCAGCGTGACCTCCTTCGCGTCCAGCGCGCCGAAATCCCCGGTCATCACCACGATCGACGCCGTCACCGGCCCGGCGCGGCCGGGGCTGATGGTCAGGTCGGCCATGGCGGGGGCGGTGTGGATGTGGATCGATGCCGGCCGGGCCGCGGCCTCGGCCAGGGCGCGCGGCGGCGGGGTGAAGCGCCAGGTGGCGGCGACGGCGAAGATCGCCAGCACCAGCAGCGTCTCGGCCGCGATCGACCGGGCCAGGTGCCGCGCGGCTGCGCCGTCGCCAGCCTCAGCCCGGCCGGTCAGCCGCCAGCGGTTCAGCGCCGCCAGGCCGAACAGGGCCAGCACCAGCGCCAGCTTGACCAGGAGGACCCGACCATAGGCGGTGGTCCACAGCGCGCCGGGGTGGTCCAGCTGGACCACGGCCAGAGTCAGGCCCGCGGCCACCAGCGGCGTGACGATGAAGGGGATCAGGGCGGCGAAGCGGCGCAGCGCCGCCACCGCCGCGGCCCCGCCGGCGCGCAGATGCAGGCCCAGCGGCAGCAGCGCCCCGGCCCAGACCGTGATGCAGACCGCGTGCACGAACACGGCCGGCCGGGTCAGCGTCTGCGGCGCGGCGGCGCTGGCATGGCCGCTGGCCGCCAGCGCCAGGCCGGTCGCGGCCAGGGCCAGCAGTGCCGGCACGGCGGCCATCGGCCCCCGCCGCAGCGCCAAGGCCAGCAGGCCGAGCGCCAGGGCCAGGACGGCGACCAGCGCCGTGGTGCCGTAGCTGGTGCCCCAGCCGGTGGCCCAGGCGATGCGTTGGCCCAGGCCGGACAGCGGCACGTCCAGCGCATCCAGCCCCTGCAGCCCGACCGACAACGGCGCGGCCGCCAGCCCCAGCAGCATCAGGGCGACCGCGGTCCGCATGGCACCGCGGGGCAGCGGCGCGACCGCGGCGCGGAACACCGCCGCGCCGACGCCGAGGAACAGCGCGGCATAGAGCGCGACCTTGGCCAGCCAGATCGCGGCGCGGACCGGCCAATCGATCGCCTCTGCCGCCCCCGGCACCGGCCCGGCGCTGGGCGCTCCCACCGCGAACACCACCGAGCCGCTGACCGGGTGCCCGTCCTCGGAGATCACGCGCCAGCTCAGCACATGGGTGCCGGGGCCGATGCCGGGCGGCGCCTCGATCACCAGTGTGGCGTCCTCGAGCCGGTAGCGGTCCAGCACCATGGCGGTGCCGTCGGGCCCGATCAGCCGCAGCACCAGCGGCGATACCGGCTCGTTGAAGGTCAGCGAGAAACCGGCCGGCGCCATCGCGACCACGGCATTGTCCGCCGGCTCGGCCTGGATCAGCGAGGCATGGGCCAGGGCGGCATGGGGGGCGGTCAGCCCAACCAGCAGGATGAAGAGCAGGGCGAACCAGGAGGCGCAACCTCCCTGTCGCCTCTCCCGCGTGGCGGGAGAGGTCGGAAATCCTCTCGGGGATTTCCGGGTGAGGGCCGGCACCGGCGGAGGGAAAGAGCCCTCACCCGGAGCCGCTGGCGCGGCTCCGACCTCTCCCGCAAGCGGGAGAGGCGACGCGGTGATCCGGACCTGGGAAGGCTGGCCCCGTCCGCTCACGGCTTCGGCAGCAGCCGGATGCCGGGGGCCGGGGTCTCGTAGTCGTCGGCGTCCTTGCCCTCGGCCGGGATCTCGATCCAGCGGTCCGTCCCCTTCTCGCATTCCTGCACCACCGGGAAGTACAGCTTGGTGTCCGGCTTCAGGTCGGCGGTCAGGTAGCCACGGAACACGAACTCGTCATAGAACTCGTCCGGCAGGTTGCCGCCGCTCCACACCACCTCCTTCACGCCCTCGCTGGTGGGGGTGCCGTAGTAGTCGTAGGAGGCGGCGTATTTGCCCTTCACCGTGGCCAGGGTCCAGCCGGGCTTCGGCATCGGCTTGACCGCGATCACCCCCTCGGGGATCTGGACGCGGATCCTGATGGTGGGCGAGCCCTCGCAGCCGTGCGGCACGCGCAGCACCGCCTTGTAGGTGCCGCCGACCGGCGCCTCCTGCGTCTCCAGCGTGACATGGGCGAAGGCCGGGGCGGACGCGGCCAGCAGGGCCACGGCGGACAGGAAAGATTTCAGCATGATTATCTATCGGCCGCGGCCGGTCGTTGGAAGGAACGAGGAAAAGGGGGCTCAGGCGCCGGCGATCAGCCGGCGCAGCGCCGCGACCCGTTCGGGTTCGGCGGTGCCGTAGGCGATGGTGTCGGTGAACCGGCCCTCGGCATCCATCAGGTAGATCATCGCCGAATGGTCCATGGTGTAGTCGCCGTCGCCGGTCGGGACCTTCCGCCAGTAGACGCGATACGCCTTGGCCACGGCGGCGATCTCGGCCTCGCTGCCGGTCAGCCCGGTGATGCGGGGGTCGAAGGACTGCAGGTACTGCTGCAGCATCTCCGGCCGGTCGCGCTCCGGGTCGACGGTGACGAACAGCACCTTCACCTGGTCGGCCTCGGGGCCCAGCTCCTTCAGCGCCTGCGACATCTCCCACAGCGTGGTCGGGCAGATCTCGGGGCAGCGGGTGAAGCCGAAGAAGATGGCGAAGGGCCGGCCCTTCAGATCGGCGTCGCTGACCATGGCGCCGTTCTGGTCGGTCAGCCGGAAGGCGCCGCCGGGCAGCGCCCCGGACACCACGGTCCGCGTGGCCGACGGGTCCTTCGAATAGACCAGCAGGAAGCCGGCGGCTCCCACCAGGATGGCGGCGGCCGCGAGCAGCAGCGGGACCAGGATGCGGGGGCGCATCTCAATTCCCCATCCCGGGCATGGTCGCGGCGCTGTGGTCCGGCGCGGTGGCGCCGATCGCCTCGACCGCGAAGCGGACATCGACGGTGCCGGCCTTCTCGAAGGTCAGCGTGCCGACGAACGCCTCGCCGGCCTTCAGCGGCCGCTTCAGCTCCAGGAACATCAGGTGGTAGCCGCCGGGGGCCAGCGCGGCCCGGCCGTTTGCCGGCACCGGCAGCCCGCCCGGCATCAGTCGCATGGTCATGATGCCGTCGGTCATGGCCATCTGGTGGATCTCGACATGGCCGGCGATCTCGGCGGTGGCCGCGACCAGCCGGTCGGGCTCGGGCCCGGCGTTCTCGATCGCGGCATAGCCGCCGGCGACCTTGGCCCCGGCCGGGGTGGCCCGGCTCCAGGGATGGCTGATCTCGATGGCGCCGGCCTTGAACTCCTGGGCCAGCGCCGGCCCGGCGGCCAGCAGCGCCAGCGCCAGGGCGGCTTTCGCGAACAGGGACATAATGGGGTGCTCCAGGCAGGGGCCCCGATTCACCCCCCATGATGGGGTGGGTGGCGGGACGCGGTCGTGAACCGTTGCGGACCCGAAGGTCCGGGCGGGGTCAGGCCTGGAAGGGTGGGGCTCGGGGGTTGGCTGGCGACCGCGGGACGGCGACGACGGCCGGCGCGGTGCGGAGGGGGGCGGCCTCGGGTTCGCCGGCCAGCTGCGGCACCAGCAGCACGGCGACGAAGACCGGGGCCATGTGGCCGCCGAACATGCTGCAGCCGATGGTGCAGCAATCCGGCAGGTGGCCATGGCCGGCGGGCTGGTCCGGGCGGTCGGGGGTGGACGGGCCGCCATCGGCGCGGCACAGGCCGGTCAGGGGGTCGAAGGCGGCGGGGGCGGCGCTGGCACCGATGGCGAAGCCGCCGATCAGGGCCTGGAAGAACAGCAGATAGGCCGCGCACAGCGCGACCCATGATGTCCGTCCCTGCCTGCGCCTCATCCGCACGTCGCTGCGTTCCCCCTTCAGCCCGGCCGGAATATCACGGCTGCGGCCGGGCGCAAACCCGGCCGCTGTGCGACAGATCAGCTCTTGTAGCTGCGCGCCAGCGCATCGGCGTTGCGGGCGAGCAGGCCGAGGTCGGTGCCGACCGCGACGAAGCGGTAGCCCCATTCGATGTAGCGCCGGGCTTCGGCCTCGACCGAGGTCAGGATGCCGGCCGGCTTGCCGATCACGGTCAGCCGCCGCACCGCGTCCTGGATCGCGGCCTGCACCTCGGGATGGGCCGGGTTGCCGATATGGCCCATCGAGGCCGACAGGTCGGACGGGCCGATGAACACGCCGTCGACGCCGTCGACCCCGGCGATCTCCTCGATCCGCGCCAGCGCCTCGCCGGTCTCGACCTGCACCAGCACGCAGATCTCGGCATCGGCCTTCTTCAGGTAGTCGGTGACCCGGCCGTAATGGCTGCCGCGGCCGCTGGTGGTGATGCCGCGGATGCCGGCGGGCGGGTAGCGGCAGGCGGCCACGGCGCGGCGCGCCTCCTCGACGGTCTGCACGAAGGGGATCAGCAGCGCCTGGGCGCCGATGTCGAGGATGCGCTTGATCAGCACCGGGTCGTTCCAGGCCGGCCGCACGATCCCCGTTGCCGTGCCGCGCGCCGCCGCCTGCAGCTGCGCCAGCAAGTCCGGCAGCTCGTTCGGCGAATGCTCGGTGTCGAACAGGATCCAGTCGAAGCCGCTGTCGCCGATGATCTCGGCGACGATGTTGCTGCACAGGCTGCTCCACAGCCCGATCTGGGTGTGCCCGGCGGCCAGCGCCGCCTTGAACCGGTTCCGGTCGAGTTCCATGGCTGCGTCCTTCCGCTCTCTTGATGTCCGTCGCACCCGGCTGCCCCGGATCGCGGATGGTTCTTCGGCGAACTCCACCTGGCCCTGCGCCGCCAGCCGCCGCAGCCGCCAGAACACGAAGCTGTCGCTGATGAAGAAGGCGTCGATCTCGCCCATGGCGCGGCCGACGGCGCGGGCGCCCGGCTGCCAATCGGCGTCGACGGCGGCCAGGATCTCGGCGTCATGCGCGTCGATGGCATGGCTGGTGACGGTGTCGCCCGCGGCATGCCGCAGCCCGCTGCCATCGGCCCGCAGCCGCTCCCACTCCGCGGCCAGCCGGGCCCGCCGCTGCGGCGCCATCGGCCGGGCCGTCGCAGCGATCTCCGGCACGCGGTCCGGCGCCAGCATCGCCACGGCGGTCAGGGCGCCGCGGCCGGGTCGTTCCAGCGCCGCCGCGTCGACCGCGATCTCCTCGACCGGCACCGTGGCGTCGCGCAGCGCCCACAGGACCCGGCGCAGCATCAGCTGTTCGCCGGCGCCGGTGCCGTGCCAGATCACGATGCGCGCCGCCGCCTGCGGCAGGTGCCGCAGCCGCGCGGCTTCCGCGGTCAGCTGGTCGATCAGCGGGCCGGCGGCCTCGATCGCGCGGCGTTGGTCGTCGGCCATCGCCTCGCTCCAGAACGCGGCGCGGTCGTCCGAGCCCTCGTCGACATCGCCAAGCGGGCCGACCGCCAGATCCTCGCGCAGGGTCAGCACCGCGGCCTCGGGCAGGCCGAGGGCGGCGCGCACCAAGTCGGCGGCGCTGTCGCCGCAGCAGACATGCAGGACGGGAACGGGCATCGCGATTCTCCGGGCCGGACCGGGACTATAGCAACCCGCCCGCGGTCCGACAGGCTGTTCGCCCAATTCGCCGCATGCCGTTTCCGCGATCCCCGGGTCGGCGGCTACGGGGTCACGGTCTCGGCCTTGGCCCCGTCCGGCGCCGCCGCGGCCGGGTTGCGCAGCAGGGCGGCGCCCAGCACCGCCGCCAGCGCCGCGAAGCACGCCCCGACCAGGAAGGCGGCCTGGTAACCACCGTCGAGCGCGGCCAGCCGGTCGGCGCCCGCCGCCAGCAGCCCGTCGGTGCGCGCCGCCGCCAGGCTGGCCAGCACGGCCAGGCCCAGCGCCCCGCCCATCATGAAGGCGGTGTTGACCACGCCGGAGGCCAGGCCGGAGTCGGTCGGCCCCACCTCGCTCATCGCCGCCAGCAGCAGCGGGTTCAGCGCCATGCCGGCACCAAGGCCCAGCAGCAGCATGCCGGGCAGCACATGCAGGGTGAAGCTGCCGTCGACCGGGGCCCAGGCGAACAACGCCAGCCCGGCCGCGGCCAGCAGCAGGCCCCCGCCCAGCGGCGCTCGGATGCCGAAGCGCATCACCAGCCTGGCGGACAGGCCGAGCGAGAAGGCGGCCATGATCAGGTTCGACGGCAGGAAGGCCAGGCCGACCTGCATCGGGTCGTAGCCCAGCACCTGCTGCAGGTAGAGCGCCGACAGGAAGAACCAGGCGAACATGGCGGCGGCCCAGAGCACGCCGACGATGTTGGCGACGGCCAGGCTGCGCAGCCGGAACAGGCCCAGCGGCATCAGCGGCGCGCTGACCCGCGACTCGATCGCCAGAAACACCGCCAGCAGCGCCACCGCGCCGCCCAGCAGGCCGAGGGTGCGGCCGGAGGTCCAGCCGGCCTCGTTGCCGCCGACGATGGCGTAGACCGCCAGCATCAGCGCGGCGGTGACGGTGACCGCGCCGGCGATGTCGAGCCGCCCGGACCGCGCCTCGCCGCGGCCGGCGGGCAGCAGCATCAGCGACAGGGCGAAGACCGCGACGCCGATCGGCAGGTTGACCAGGAAGATCCAGTGCCAGCTGAAGGCGCCGGTCAGGAGGCCGCCGAGCAGCACGCCGATGCTGCCGCCGCCGGCGCAGACGAAGCCGTAGACGCCCATCGCCTTGGCCCGATCGGCCGGTTCGGTGAACAGGTCCATGATCAGCGACAGCGCCACGGCGGAGACCACGGCCCCGCCCAGCCCCTGCACCGCCCGTGCCGCCACCAGGAAGGCCTGGCCGCCGGCCAGGCCGCAGGCCAGCGACGCCACGGTGAACGCCGCCAGGCCGATCAGGAACAGCCGGCGGTGGCCGAACAGGTCGCCCAGCCTGCCGCCCAGCAGCAGGAAGCCCCCGAAGGTCAGGAGATAGGCGTTCACCACCCAGGCCAGGCTGGATTCGGTGAAGCCGAGATCGGCCTTGATCGAGGGCAGGGCGACGTTCACCACAGTCGAATCCAGCACGATCATCAGCACGCCGAGGCACAGCACGCTCAACGCCAGCCAGCGTCCGGCCTGGGGCGCCGCGGCACGAGACTCGGCAGGGCGGTCCGTCATGCGTTCTCCCTTTCGCTGTGCCGTTCGGTCGGCTGATCGCCCCCGGGGGCGCAGCCAT
>Ga0193743_1002647_pt1 | contig 12425 bp, 10 predicted proteins | sample L2c2metaG_FD_143038 | JGI IMG/M metagenome (GOLD analysis project Ga0193743, IMG submission 143038) | Soil microbial communities from a riparian zone of the East river system, Colorado, United States - L2c2 | ecosystem: Environmental > Terrestrial > Soil > Riparian zone | place: USA: East River... | reverse complement strand
CTCGACTCCACGATCCGGCTGTCGATCGGCATCGAGCACCCGTCCGACCTGATCGCCGACATCGCGCAGGCTTTGAACGCGGCATAACTGCACTTCCTGCGTGAGAGCCAGTGCATGAACCGACAACGGACTTTCGAGGGGCTCGCCTGCCCCGCCTCAAGCGGAAAGCTGAACAAGACCCTTCCAATCGAAGCTCACGCCGTGACCCGGACGCATTGGCGCGATTGCCATCCCTTGTTCCAGGATCAGTGGATACTCAATGTATCGATCAAGCCCAAATCCATGCGCCTCCAAGTAAGAACGATTTGGGCAAGCCGCGAGCAAGTGCACCGTAACGTCATGAGCCCCGTGGCTAGTCACAGGAAGATTGAACGCCTCTGCGAGGCGCGCGATCTTCATGAATGAGGTCACCCCACCGCAGTTGGTGACATCGGGTTCCGGGTAGGATACGGCATCGTTCACGATGTAATTCTTGAACTCCCAGAGGCTGCGGAGATTCTCTCCTGCTGCAATCGGTATTCCGCCTTGGGCCAGTATGCGCCGATGACCAGCAATATCATCCGGAATGATCGGCTCTTCGAGCCAGGTCAGGTCGTAGGGCCCGAAGGCTTTGGCGGCTCTGATAGCTTCTTCGACTGTCCATTTCATATTGGCGTCCACCATCAACGGAAAGCCCTCGCCGAGGTGATGACGCATTGCCTTTACGCGGGCGACATCCGATGCCAGATCGGGCCGGCCAACCTTCATCTTGATCGCGCGGAAACCTTTGCCGAGATTATCGTCCGTCTGCTTCAGCAAATCTTCGACGGAAAGCTCGAGATCAATACCACCGGCGTAACACGGTACGCGGCTATCGAATCCACCTAACAGGCGCCAGAGCGGCAAATTGGCGCGCCGCGCCTTCAAATCCCACAGCGCTATGTCGAGCGCTGAGAGTGCCAGGACTGAAGGGCCGCCGCGTCCCCCGTAGTGAAGTGCCCACCAGACGCGCTGCCAGATCGCTTCGGTATCATCGGCTTCTTGACCCTCGATCAATTCGGGAATTTCGCGGAGCATAATATCGGCTATCGCTCCCCCGTTTCGGCCGACCGTGTATGTATATCCGACCCCTTCCGCGCCGTCGGAGTCACGGAGGCGGACCGTGATCAACTCAAACGCCTTTATCTCTCCATGTGTGCTGTCGGTCAGCGTCACGGACAGCGGGATGAGATAGAAACCGGTTTCCACTTGCTTGATCAGGGCCATGTGCGCCGAGCCTCCCAGACAGGACTCTATAACGGGCCGGAATTGCCCCGTGCAAGGCCTCTCGCTGTCCAGTATAGGAAGCTCGAACTTTCGAGTCCCGGAACGGCTTATGCTCCGGTCCGGCTCGACACGTTGCGCGTGGAGCAGAAACTCATAGCGGCTGGAATGATTTATCGCCGAGGTCGGCGCCGGTCGCCGACAAGGTCGGCAATATCATGTCGATGCCGAAGGTTGGCAGCGAAGATAAAAGCCCAAGGAGCAACGTGAACGCGAAGGAATCGGGTCGAATGCGCACGATCAGAAACCACTTTCATTAGCCGGGCCAAGTTTGCCCGTTCAGCGTTGCGTCGGGCCCCGGAGGACAGCATTAATTCCGCGATGGGCTTCGTCAGGCTGTTCCTCGTAGCGAGCCGACGCGGCTGACCCGCTGGGGCCTACGCCGGGCCGCCACCATCATCTCCATCTCTGTCACGAGGGCGGACGCTTCCATGTCGGCCTTCATGGCCTCACCCAGGCGGCGCGCCGCGGCCCGGAAATGCGGTTCCTCGATCAGCCTGTTCACTGCAGCGACAATCTCTGCTTCGGAGGCGGTCGAAAGCAATCGGAGGCCGGCGCCGTTCGATTCGACGCGAGCGGCGTTATCGCCCTGGTCCCGCCCGTTGGGCAGGATCAACATCGGCAGACCAGTGATCAGCGCGCGGCTGACGGTCCCATGGCCGCCCTGAGTTACCACCAGCGAAACCTCTTTCATCACGGTGCCATGCGGCGCGCTTTGCAGCAGATGCACATTCTGCGGGGCGCTCAGCTCGGCGATATTCAAATTGGGACCGGCGGTTGCGACGGCATCGATGTCGACCATTCCCATCGCATTGATGACCCGTTGGACCAGCCCGGCCTGGCCTTGTGCACCCGTGCTGCAGGCGATGAGCGCGCGAGGGCGGTCCGACTGCGCGGACCAAGGTGCTCGCCAAGGCTTCGACCAACTGGGCTCATCAAGCAACGGTCCGACATACCGGAAGTTATAGGGCAAGGAGTCCGCTTTGAAGTCGAAGGCTTGACTGATTGCGAGCAGAACGCGGTCAGGTCGATCGAAGATGTCCAGGACGTCAGCGAGACGGTTCAGGCCCAGACCGGCACGCACTTCGTTCAGGGCCGGCAGGAACTCATTCAAAAGTGTAGTCAACTGATCATTTACTGCGGCGACTTCGGCCCGCTGTTCTGGCGTTTTTGGTTGCATCAAACCACTCGAAGCCGGCGGCACGCCCGGCAGCGGTCGGATGCTGATATGAGGCGAGAGCATGGCGAATGGAATGCCGGCCGCCTCGGCCCCAAGCACGACACCAAAGAGCATATCGATGCAGAGAACAGCGTCCGTCGGAACGCGCCAGATCTCATCGTAGATGTCGGCCGCATAGGCCGCGGCGGGATCAAAGATGGCCTGCCGCATCCAATCTTTCATATTCGAGAAATCCGTCGGGTCCGCGGCTGTTCCGGTGGGGGCTCTGCGCCACGTCACGAAGTCGAAATTGGCCGCCTCGACCTCGCTACGCATCGCTGGATCGGCCATCACGCGGACACGATGTCCGTTGTGGCGCAATTGACGCCCTGCGGTCAGGATTGGGTTCAGATTGCCGGAAGTGCCCCATGACGCCAGCAAGTAATTATAGAACATCGAAGGTCCGCCTCTGTCTGCAAGGACCGGAGAACCGGATGCAAACTGCGCTCCGCTCGGCGGCCTCTCGGTTGAGACAAGCGGGAGGGCTGTGCGTCGTCCGCTTGCTTAAGCAACACGAGGTTTGCGGAATTCAACTACTGAACGATGTCGAGAGGGAAACCAACGATTACGCTCGTAACCAAGTCCCCTTTGTGAAGCGCGAGCTCTCAATTTCACTCGAAAGTTACTTAGACGGATCAATGCGCCTTCACCGGCCCGATCAACAATCAGCGGATTAATCTCCGAGTCGATTACGTCCGCTCGCGCTCGGTGCCGTCCGTCTCGTGATCGCGCGGCGCATGACGTACCGGAACGCAGTCGGCGCACGACCGTCCGTTCTCGCTGTTCGCCCCTCGCCCGCATTTCTTTCAATGCTGCCGGCCGGCTTCCGCTCCGGGCGACGACTAAACGGAAAATGTTGATTTGCCGATGCCCCCAATCGCGTGCACACCTGCGATCACGGGACCGTCATCGGCTAAGAGGCGCTCGCTTCAGTTCGCCGTCGCGGCCGATACAATCGGCCGGAACGCGTGTCGCAACCATGTCGCCGATTCGGCTTGCCATTCAGGATAATCTCACTGTGAACCCGCCCCTCATATATACGGCACTCCTTGGTATTCCAGCGCGCCCGCTTCACGGGCCGCATGGGGCTATGCACCTGTCTTGGCGGCACTGCCATAGCGTCACCCGCGGTGATATCGGTTCATGAGTCCATCTGTACGATCGCCCGCCATGAACGGTTTGCGCATCCGGCCGATGCGGCCGGACGAAATCTCAATAGCCGTGAACTGGGCGGCGGCCGAAGGCTGGAACCCCGGCTTTGCCGACGACGCCTGCTTCGCCACGGCCGATCCGGAAGGCTTCTTCATCGGCGAGCTCGAAGGCGCTCCGGCCGCGACCGTCTCCTGCATCAATTACGGTGCGAGTTTCGCCTTCCTCGGTTTCTATATCGTGCGAGAGGACTTGCGCGGCCGCGGCTACGGACTGCGCATATGGAACGCGGCCATCGCGCACGCTGGCCCACGCGTGATCGGGCTCGATGGCGTGGTAGCGCAGCAGCAAAACTACAGGAGGTCCGGATTCGAGCTCGCTTATGCCAACGTCCGTTATGGCGGCACCGTCGCAGCCCCGGATACACCGCAGGCTGGTGTCATCGCGCTGACCGAAGTCCCATTGGCAACTGTGGAGGCGTACGACGCGACCGTGTTCCCGGCTCCGCGCACCGCGTTCCTGCGCGCCTGGATCGGCTCGCCCGGACATGTCGGTCGCGCGCTCGTGCGCGACGGAGAACTTGCAGGCTGGGGCGTGATCCGTCCATGCCGGAAGGGCCGCAAGATCGGCCCACTAGTGGCCGACGACCGCGCCACCGCCGAGGTGGTTCTGTCGGCTTTGCTGGCCAGCGTAGGCGGCGGCGAGATCTTCCTCGACGTTCCAAGCGTTAACCGAGACGCGGTCGCGTTGGCGCAAGACCTGGGCCTCGCGCCAGTGTTCGAGACTGCGCGCATGTATACAAGCGCGATCCCGCCATTGCGGTTGGAGCGGGTATTCGGTGTCACCACCTTTGAGCTGGGGTAGTGGTCGGCGGTCAGCGGAAGGTGGTAGTGACCACAGCTTGCTGGTGGACGTGCGAGCCGCCCGAATGCAGCGCAAATCTCATTCCGTCCGAAGAGCGACTTCGACACGCGCAATAAGACAATTATTCGTAGTGCTTCCCACGTTATTGGCACCCAGCTCGTGTGGGCCGCTTACAGCCATCAGATCGGCAACTGCCCATTACACGCAATGATGCAGGCTGACTAGCGATGCTTGCTTAGCCTGTCGACGACAACCTGCAAAAATCCGCAGCTACACCGTTCGACCCTGCAGTCAACCCCATAGACGGACGCGAGCATCTCGGGCGTGATCGCGACGGCAGGTGGACCCGCGCTCTTGAGGTTACCTTTTTCCATGATGATGACGTTATCGGCCCAGCGGGCTGCGAACGTGAGGTCATGCAATACGACGACCGCGATACGTCCCTTACGGACGTAGTCGCGGACAATGTTCATCACTTCAAACTGGTGCCGCAGATCCAGCGCGCTGGTTGGCTCATCCAGCATGAGCAACAGCGGCTCGCTCACGATCGACTGTGCCAGGCTGGCAAGCTGTCGTTGTCCGCCCGACAAGCGATGCATCGGCTCGAGAGCAATCTCGGCGATACCGAGCCTTGAGAGCACGTCAGTCGCTTTTTCCATGAAGTGATTGCGGTTCGACGAGCGTGCGAGATGCAGCGCGGTCAACAATCCTTCGAAGACGGTGAGGCCCGCGGCCTGCGGTACGCTCTGTGGCATAAATCCTATCAATTCCGCGCGTGCCGCAGGAGAAAGCTCAAGAATACTCTTTTCGCCAAATAGCGCTCTGCCCTGCGCGGGAAGAAGGCCCGCCAGTGCGCGAAGAAGCGTCGACTTTCCGGCGGCGTTCGGGCCGACTAGTGCGGTGATCTCCCCTGCTCTAATCGGGGGAAGCGTGATGTCGCAAATGACCGGCCGGTTTCGATACCCTGCCGAAAGGCGCTCAACTTTCAGTTCAATCGGGTTCACCAGTTTCCTCTCCGGCCGAGAACGAGAGCGAAGAAGACAGGCAAGCCGATCACGGCGGTTACAATGCCGATGGGAATGAGCACACCCGGCACGGCAAGCTTGCTGACACTGGAAGCTATCGACATGATGAGCGCGCCGGACAACGCGCTTACCGGCAGAAAAAACCGATGATCCTCGCCGATGAGGAGGCGGGCGATATGCGGTCCGGCGAGACCGACAAATCCGACTGTGCCCACCAACGCCATCGCCGCTGCCGTCAGTAGGCTTATGCGAACAAGAGAAGCAAAGCGCAGTCGTGCGACATTGACGCCGATACTCCTGGCGCGCTCTTCGCCGAGCCGCAGCGCGGTCAGCGGCCATGCTGCGCGCAATGTGAAGGGTACGACAAGCAGAATTACAACAGCAAAAAATCGTAATTTTTCCCAGTCGGCGCGCGAAAGACTTCCAAGCATCCAGAACACGAGTTGCTGAAGAGCCTGTTGACTGGCAACAAACTGCAGAAGGGCGACCAGCGCATTGAAGGTGAAAAACAACGCGATGCCCATAAGGACCAGACCGTCGGCGCCCATGCCGCGTATCGTGATCAAGGACTGCAGCAAAAGCATTGCACTGAACGCGAACAGAAACGCATTTCCTGCAACGAGCCAGCTTTGAGGAATCCCTGGAATACCGATACCCAGCACAATCGCGAGTGCCGCGCCGAATGCCGCCGCAGAGGAGACGCCGAGCGTAAACGGACTAGCCAACGGATTGTTGAGGATGGTTTGCATTTCAGCGCCCGCCAGGGCAAGGGCGACACCCACAAGTATAGCTGTTAATGCTTGCGGGAAGCGAACGTCCCAAATGATGGTAGCGATCGGCCGCGTCGTCGCGGATGGATCGAAAATCGCTTTCAGGGTGTCACTCATTCCGAGCGACGCGGGCCCGGAAGTCAGGTCAAACACGAAAGCCAAAATCAACAGTGCCAGCAAGGCCGCGGCAATCGCAAGCCGGCGACGGATAATGTGTCGATAGGATTCGATGATGGCCGCGCCGCTCACGTCCTTCACGGCGTTTCTACCCAGTAGGTCCCATTCAGCGGAACGGCGGAGAACTCGTTGAGACGCTTCATCGTGGCGCGGGGGTCAAGATCTTTGAACAATTGGGGATGGAACCATTTTGCGAGCCACTCAAGGGCGACGACATGCGTCGGCGAGTCGTTGAAGCTATGCCACAGACCGTGCGCTCGTCGCGATGTGACGGCGGATAAGCCCGATAGACCCGGCCGGCTTAACAGCTCGTCCAGCCGTCGGCGCGTCAGCCAGGTGTGAGCCGCCGGTTGCGACGTACACTGCGGGATCTTGTGCGATGAGATATTCAAGCGTGACTTGACCGGTCGAGCCAGGGATCACGCCGGCGGCGATGTTGCGGCCTCCCGCGAACGATATGAAATCGTCAAAGGTGCCCTTGCCGGACGAATAGCAGCATTCACTTGCACCGGCGTGCGCGTGCATGAAAACGGTTGGCAGTGCCGGGCGATGATCTGCGAGCGCCTCTCTCAGCCGGGACATATGCTCCTGATAGAACCTAAGAAAGGTCTCAGCTTCTTTCTCTCGCCCCATGATTTTTCCCAAGGCCTGCATGCTTGCCACCGTGTCGCGCAATGGGTTGGCAAAAAAATCGACGATCACGACAGGTATGCCCGCGGACTCAAACCTCTGCAGAATCGGATTTGTCGCAGACGCACCGCGCAGTCCGGCGACGTATAGGCTCAAGATCGCAACATCGGGCTTGAGTGCCAGCGCCTTCTCAATGGAAAAATTGTCCGGGCTACCATCTCCGACCAACGGCAAAATATCCAGCGCAGGAAAGTTCTTGCGGTAGAGGTCGTATGTCGCCGGATCGGTTCGGCGCATGTCACCCTGCCATCCGACCAACAGGCTGACCGGATCGGGATGAATGAGCGCCAGGGCGGGAAGATGACGCCCCTGCCCCAGTAAAATGCGCTGGGCCGGCTTTGCGAGGATGACGTCACGCCCGGTGATGTCCCTGATATGGATCGACTGTTGAGCATTAAGTGGCGCAACCCAAAGTGCCGCCGCAAATACTGACAACGCGACAAGGCGGCGCGCCCGAAAGAAACACTCAATCATTTTGACCACGCAAACCGCACACTCCGACTTATCGCTGCAGGGATGACCGAGGCATGGTTTTCGTCGGCAAACTCGACAAATTCTGCGCGCAGTCGATCGTAACCGAGTGAAGCCAATCGGGCGACCAGCGAGGACGCGTCTTCGACCATGCAGGCCTTGGCTTCGGAATTGGACCCGGCCCCGCTTTGGAATCTTTCTAGACTTCCAACCGTCACCAGCAAACGCGCGTCGGTCATACCCCTCTTCATCTGCTCGGCAAATGCTTCTTCGCGCCTGAGCACGCACCGATTCTTCCACCAAATCGACGGACTTGCCGCGACATAACTCAGAAACGAGCCCGGACGAGTAAATAAAGCCCACAGCGCTAACAGTCCGCCAAACGAGTGCCCGAACAGTGCTTGTCGCTGTCGGTCGACTGGCACCATCGCTTCGACCGTCGGCTTCAATTGCACTTCAAGAAAATCCAGGAACAGATCGGCGCCGCCGCTCTCCGCATCCGGCGCCGCTCCCGCGGGTGCCGGCGTGTAATCGAAACGCCGCCGCGCCAGGTCGAATGTCGCTTCGGTGGGATAGCCGATGCCGACGATGATGCTCGCCGGCACGCCTGTCACCTCGGCACGACGCATCTGCAACGCCACGGCCTGCACTGCGGTCGCAAATGCCGCGTTACCGTCGAGCATGTAGAGAATCGGGAAACCTTGCGCGGGAGCAACAAAAGGCGGGACGTAGACGAAAATCCGGTAGCTTCTTCCGTCTCGGGAGACCCTGTCGAACTGAAAGGCACCGGGCAATTGGACCGGCGTGCGTTCCTCAATGGGCATGATCGGAACGTTGGCGGAGTTCTTCTTCATGGGCTATCTCATGATAGTCTTCGCCCCGATCATGGTCGAATTTCTCGTGATATTCGGGTTCGCTCATGCCACGGCGCCAATACCCGATGGCGAGAAATTCCCGGCGGTTGAGCCCTCTTTCGTCTCGGACGTACTGTCGGAGCGATCTTACTACAGCGGACTCCGCTGCCATCCAGGCAAATATCTTCTTGCCGGTCTGCCATGGCGCCGCGCGGACGGCCTCCTCCAACTTGCGCGACTCGCCGGGTTTCAAACCGTTGCGGTGAATCCAGGTGAGAGAAACCCCGGCCGGGTAGCTGATATCTTGTTCCTCAGAACGATCCGGTACCTCAACGAAAGCCTCGCCTCGCGCATCGGCCGGCAGCATTTCCAGTATTCGGGAAATCGCCGGCAGCGCGGTGTGATCTCCCACCAGCAGGTACCAATCGGCCGGACGGACCTCGAGTCCGCCGGGCCCTCCGATTCCGATCTTGTCTCCGGGCCTTGCCTCTTGAGCCCATGTCGATGCGATACCATCTCCATGCATCACGAAGTCGACGTCCAGTTCGCCAGTGCCGCGATCCAGCCGGCGCACGGAGTAAGTCCTTGTCGTCGGCATGGGATGGCCGGGCGGCATGACAGGATTGCCGTCCAACCCACGCATCGGCCAAACGGGCTCTTGCGTCCCGCGCGGTGGAATAACGAGCTTGAGATTGGGGCCACCTGGAATATCCCGCATCTCTTCTCCGCCCAAGGTGACTCGATGCATCAAGGGCGTAACACGCTCCACGCGCAACACCTCAAGCACACGCATGCCCCGGAAGCGCTGCCGCCAAGGCTCCTCTGTCACCAGCTCACTCACAATAGTCGATCCTTTACGGTTTTTCGAAAGCGTTACCAGGAATGCTTGAGTGCCCCCACGACAGTTCGCCGGGCGCCCCAGAAGCAACCGTTGGCGAGCGTGTAGCAGGCTGCGACGTATTCTTTGTCGAACAGATTGTTTGCATTAATGCGTGCGCTCCAGCCTTTGAGATCCCGATGCAAATAGGAGAAGTCGTAGTGGATGGCCGCATCAACCAGGGTGACCGACGGCACAAAGAATGTGTTGGCAGGATCGCCTGCGCTATCTCCGATGTACCTCACGCCAGCGCCGAGACCGAACCCGCTGAGCGCTCCACTCCGGAACGTGTAATCGGCCCACAAAGAGGCCATTGTCTCCGGAACGGCGAACGGTCGCTTGCCGACATTCACAGCAAGCTTATCAGCGGTGACTTCTGCGTCGATGTACGTGAAGCTGGCGATGGCGTTGAGGCTCTTGGAAAGGCTTGCCTTGGCTTCGATTTCCAGGCCGCGCGAGCTGACTTCGCCGGTTTGCAGGTAAAATCCGGGGTTCGAAGGGTCCGGATTGACAACGTTTTGTTGGCGAATGTTGAAGTAAGAAGCCGTGATAAGTGCGTCGTAGCCCGGCGGCTGATACTTGACGCCGAATTCGTATTGCCTGCCCGTCATCGGCAATAGCGGCGTGTCCCCAGCGGCCAGGTAGGGCGCGGGCTCAAACGACGTCGCGTAATTGACGTAAGGCGCAAAGCCGCTGTCGAATAGATACAGCGCGCCTGCGCGATAGGTGAATTTCTTATCGTCCTGATCGACGATCGCTCGAGAATTATTGGCGAAGGTCAATGTGTTGAACTGGATATCCGAGGTGTCGTGACGGCCCGCCACTGACACGATGAGTCGATCGATCTTCATCTGATCCTGCAAATAAACGCCGAGTTGTGATGACTCCTGTGTTTGATCGGTCTGAAACGGCGCCCGCGGAATGTTTTGGTAATAAGCCGGATTCAGAGTGCTCAAATTGGGCACGCCCATCGCTTGGCCCAGCAGGCGTCTCGCGTCACTATACTGATAGTCTATTCCGAATAGCGCCTTGTGCTGAATGATGCCCGTGCTGAACTTTGCTTCGGCCTGATTGTCGACAACGACGCCGTCAAACGCTTCATCAACCGAGGTCTTGACCCGCTGGAGGGAATTCGGGTTTGCCGCACTGACATATCCCCGCGCCGGAATGGCGTAAAATTCGCTGTCCACGTGCTGATAGCGCAGGTTTTGCCGAATGGTCCACGCATCCGAAAAGCGATGCTCGAACTCGTAACCGCTTGAGTAATATTCCCTCTTGTAGCTGTCGTGAGACGGATCACCGACGTAGAAGCTGCTCGGCAGACGCCCGTATGGATTTCCTGGCACGCCCGGCTTGCCGGGCAGCAATCCTTGCGCGGGAAGATAGTTCGGCTGGAAACTCTTGGGATCGTTTTGATAGTGGTTAAGGATGGTCAGGGTCGTGTCGGCTGTCGGTCGCCAGGTGAAGGCTGGCGCAACAAAGACACGCTGTTGGTCCGTGAAATCGACGGAGGTCGCGGAATCAAGGCCAAGTGCGGTCAGGCGATAAAGAAAGCGTCCTTCCTTATCAAAAGCGCCTCCCATGTCGAACGCGGCCTGCATGCGCTCATAGTTCCCGACTTGGAATTCGACCTCCCGAAAAGTTCGCTCGGTCGGCCGCTTGCTCACCATGTTCACAAGACCGCCGGGATTACTTTGCCCATACAGAACGGAAGCCGGCCCTTTGATAACTTCTATACGCTCGAGCCCATAGGGATCGATGCTTGGAATCGCATAGGAAACGCCGCGCTGAATCTTGAGCCCGTCGAGGAACCGTAAGTAACCGGCGGTGAATCCGAACCCGCCAAAACCGCGGATGAATATGTCGTCGAAACGATTGCCGGGCCGGGATCCCGCGAGGACGCCCGCTGTGTAACGCAAGGATTCGGCAACGGTCTGAGAACCCTGCTGTTCAAGTTGCTCCCGACCGACAACTGAGACCGATTGCGGATTCTCCATTATGGGCGTGTCACTTTTTGTCCCTGTTGTGCTTCGCGTCGCTACGTAACCTCGAACAGGTCCGGTGCCACTTTCGCCCGCGGCCGACGAAATTGGTGCAGGCGAAGACACTGGGGCCGGCTGCGGCGCGGTCACCCTCCTGGTTCTCGTGGTTCTCGATGCGGAAGACTTGGATCGAGCGGCTGGCCTCGCAGGCGGGGCCGTCACCGTGACGGGCGGAAGGTTAGTTTGCGCTCCTGCCGCGGGTGGCGATACCGAAGGTGCAGGCTGGGCGAGAAGAAGTCCTCCCGAAACGAAAAATACTCCGATGGAGCAACCTATCCGGGCCAACACGACGCCTGCGCGCCCGAACGATTTGATCAGCATAGCATTTCACTCGGTGACGGAACGCATCGAGTTTTGTCATTTGCTACGAAAGCTGCAATCACGGTGGCTTTCGCCGCCGAGCTTCTCTCTTTCGTTTCACTTTTGGACGATTTTAAATACTGAGCCTCAGCGCAATTTGCTCGGCGACACGCCGAACCGCCGACGAAAGATTGTGGCAAAGTGTGCAGGAGCATATCCTACACGGTAAGCCGCGTCGGAAACCGTCATTTGCCCGCTCGCCAACATGCGATAGGCCTGCTGAAGCCGGTGTTCTTGTAACATGCCGAACACGGTCGTGCCGAAAGCACGCCGGAATCCCATGGTGAGCTTCGTTGTATTCAAACCAACTGTCTGTGCCAATTGGGCAAGCGACGGGGGATCCCGTGGGGCGCTGATCAGGAGGTCATAGGCGGCGTGGACGCGCTTCAAGTCCGGAGCGGAAAGGCGCGCATCCCGTTCGTCCACCCCCTGCACCACCGGATTTAGGGCAGAGGCAACAAGCTCCAATGCCTTGCCCGCAAGATACACCCGACGCATTGCACCGCGTATTGGGCAGGCGACAATCTGGGACGCCAATGCTTGCAAGACATGACTTGCAGAATGAACGTGCATGATTGGCTTACCCGGGTGTCCGGACTTCTTTATCTCGGCAGCCAAGTCAATT
>Ga0193743_1002646_pt1 | contig 12425 bp, 11 predicted proteins | sample L2c2metaG_FD_143038 | JGI IMG/M metagenome (GOLD analysis project Ga0193743, IMG submission 143038) | Soil microbial communities from a riparian zone of the East river system, Colorado, United States - L2c2 | ecosystem: Environmental > Terrestrial > Soil > Riparian zone | place: USA: East River... | reverse complement strand
CTTATCGATGACCATACCCAGTTATAGGTATACGAGGGCTCTCGACGACCATACCCAGTTATAGGGATGCGGGCCGCGCACGAGCAAGTACCATAGTTGACGAAGCGATCGCAGCTCGAGATAACTGCGAAAGTCGCTCTCAGCCCGCGCAATGTGGCGAGTTACGAGGCAGGGCGGCTAAGTGGATTGTAGCAATCTTCGCCGGTCCCATGGAACGGATGCTGTCTACATGGTCACGCTCGCCGAACGATTCTCGCCGCGCCAAAACGCATTCGACATTCTGCGGCTGGCCCTTGCCCTGAACGTGGCCTTCTGCCATCTCATCGCGATTGGCTACGGCTGGCAGCCGCAGTGGGCCAGTGGGCTGACCCTCAGCGGACTGGGGGTACACGGTTTCTTCGTTCTGAGCGGTTTCTTGGTCACCCGCAGCTACCTGTCGCTTGATTCGTTCCCACGGTTCGCCTGGCACCGCTTCCTCCGGATCATGCCAGGCTTCTGGGTATGCCTGCTGGTCACCGCGTTTGTCATGGCGCCGATCATGGCCCAGGTCGAGGGGCGAGGCGTCCTGTCGATCTTGTGGGGTGCGAACTCCTCGATCACCTACGTGCTGAGCAACACCTTTCTCGCCATCTTCCAGTCCGGGATCTCGGGCCTGCTGGCGACGACACCCATCCCCGAGGACGTCGACGTCGCCCTGTGGAGCCTCGCCTTCGAAGGCGTCTGCTATTCGATGGTCGCCTTGCTTGGTGTGATGGCCGTGCTCCGGAAGCGCCGTTCGATCGTATTGGCGATGGGCATCCTCTTGTGGGGGCTCGCGATCGTTCAGGAGATAACCGGCCCGCTGCCCCACGCGGTAGCTCTCTCGCTCAGTCTGGTGAATCTCTTCGTGCTCGGGATGATCGGCTATCTGTATCGCGACTGGATCCCGGCTAGCGGCTTGATCGCACTCGCTAGCTTAGCCGTCTTCCTACTGTGCACGTTCACTCTCACGGACTATCAGGCGGGCGCGGCGCCTGCTTTCGCGTACCTGCTGCTGTGGTTTGGAGCCTGCTCCCCGCTGCGCTTCAGGGTGCGCAACGACTTCTCTTACGGTGTGTACATTTACCATTGGCCGGTCCTGCAACTCCTTGCCTTGGCCGGGGTGGCCACCGCAAGTCCGGCACTATTCGTGCTGGCCTCGGTTCCGCTGGTCGGCGCCCTCGCGGTCGCCTCCTGGTTCGTGGTTGAACGCCCCGCCCTTGCGCGTCGACATAGTGCGCTTCCGGACCGAGTTGCCGCGCGAGTCCGCCGACGCGAGCCGGCACTCCGATGATTCCGTCGAATATGGTGTGGGCAATCGTTCTGGCCGGCGGCATTGGTGAGCGGTTCGGCCATCGGCCCAAACAATTCGAATCGGTCGGCGGGCGCCGAATGGTCGACCGAACCGTGTCGGCGGCTCTGCGGACCTGCGACCGCGTCGCGCTGGTACTCCCGCTGGGCTACGGATGGGACGGCGAGCCAGTACACGCCCTCGCCGCCGGGGGCGACCATCAATCGGAGTCGCTTCGGGCCGGGCTCGAGACACTGCCCACCCAAGCCTCGATCGTTGTGGTCGCCGATCCGGCGCACCCATTGGCCCCCGACGCATTGTTCGAGGCCGTGATCGAGAAGGTTCGGCGCGGCGCGGATGGCGCGGTGCCGGTATTGCCGATCCACGACGTAGCCCAGCGGGTCCGAGCCGGAAGGGTTGTCGAGGCTATTCCCAAGCACGACCTCGTGATCACGGGGTCGCCGCAGGCATTCCGAGTACCGGTGCTACGCGCGGTCCATGCGAGCCGACCTCGTCCGATCGAGAACTCCAGCTTGCTGGTCGAGTGGGGTTACCGCGTGGACACCGTGCCAGGAGACCCCGCCAACCTGCACGTCACCACCCGAGAGGAGTTGGAGATCGTGCGGAACCTCGTGGCGGGCCAGTCCTTCGGCCCAGCCCTCGAGCAAGCACCACTACGCGTGAGCCACAACTGTCCAGTACTGCAGACGGCGCCACAGTCCGCGAAGGGACACTTCTCGTGATGGATCTCGATACCCCGGTCGTCATCCTCTGTGGAGGACAAGGCACCCGTATTCGGGAAGTTTCCGACCGGTTGCCAAAGGGCATGGTAGACATCGGTGGCCGTCCGATCCTCTGGCACATCATGAAGTTGTTCAGCCATTACGGCTATCACCGCTTCATCCTCTGCCTCGGGTACAAGAGCTGGGAGATCAAACAGTTCTTTCTGGACTACCGCACTCATCTTTCGGATTTCCGGCTGGCGCTGACCGAGAACGACCACTCGCCAAAGTTCCTCAAGGGCCAGGCCGACGAGAACTGGGACATCACGTTCGCCGAAACCGGCCTCGAGGCCGGCACCGGAGCGCGACTGCGCCGCATCCGCCAGTACATCGATACCCCCCATTTCATGATGACCTACGGCGACGGCGTCAGCGCCGTCGACATCGATAACCTGGTCAAGACGCACGTGGCGGCCGGCCGAGTCGGCACTGTGACGGGTGTGCATCCGACATCGAAGTTCGGTGAGATGCGCGTGGACGGCGACGTGGTGGAGGAGTTCAACGAGAAACCGACCCAGGTCACCGGCTGGGTGAGCGGCGGGTACTTCGTCTTCAACCGCTCATTCCTGGATGAATACCTCAGTGATGACGAGGACCTGTTCCTCGAGGCCGAGCCGCTGCAGAAACTTGCCCGCGACCAGCAGCTGACCGTGAACAAGCACGACGAGTTCTGGGCGGCGATGGACACCTACAAGGACTATCAAGCCCTGAACGAACTCTGGGCCACCGGCAGCGCCCCCTGGAAAGTCTGGGACGACGACAGGTCGTGAGACCCGCACCACGGAACGCGTCCCGAATCAGATGATCAGACGACGAAGGAGTTCGCTGTGCGCGTTCTGTTGACCGGCCACCAGGGTTACCTAGGTACCGTCATGGCGCCAATTCTCATTGACGCCGGGCACGAGGTGACCGGCCTGGACAGCGGGCTGTTCGCCCACTGTGTGCTCGGCTCGCTCGACAACCCGGACGTCCCGGGGCTGGCAGTTGACCTGCGGGATGTCACCGTCGCGCAGCTGCGGGGCTTTGACGCCGTGGTGCACATGGCCGCGCTGTCCAATGACCCGCTCGGCTCACTGGCGCCAGACATCACCTACGACATCAACCACCATGCGTCCACACGTCTCGCTCGATTGGCCAAGGAGGCGGGGGTGCAGCGCTTCGCCTACGCCTCGACCTGCTCTGTATACGGGGCACAGTCCGGCGACGACCTCGTTAACGAAGACGCGGCGCTCAAGCCCGTCACGCCGTATGCCGAGTCCAAGGTCCGTGTGGAGGACGACCTCGCCGAACTTGCCGACAGCGATTTTGTGCCGGTTTCGCTGCGCAACGCGACGGCATTCGGGTTCTCCCCCCGGCTGCGGGCCGACATCGTGCTCAACAACCTGGTCGGGCGGGCGATCCTCACCGGGAAGGTCACCGTTCTCTCCGACGGCACCCCGTGGCGCCCACTCGCCCACGCCGAGGACATCGCCGGCGCGGTCGTCGCGGCGCTCGACGCACCCGCGGACCTGGTGCGGGCCAAGGCCTTCAACGTGGGCACCGAGAAGAACAACCGCACTGTGGCCGAGATCGCCGAGGCAGTCCTCGACGCGGTTCCGGGCTCCACGCTGGAGATCACCGGCCAGGCAGGCCCCGACCCTCGGTCCTACCGGGTCGACTTCTCCCGCGCTCGCAAGGTGCTCGACTTCGAGGGACAGTGGACGATCTCCGCCGGCGCCCACCAGCTCGCCGAGGAGTACCGGTCCCGAGGCCTCACCCAGCAGGCATTCGACCAACTCTTCACTCGGCTCGCCGTACTGTCGTCCCGCCAGGCCGAGGGAAGCCTCGACACCGACATGCGCCCCATCGCCTGACAGCGCTGGTCACAGGTCGTGAGTGGCGATGGTCGCTATAGCGACCATCGCCACTCACGACTCCTGACCTGCGGCTCCTCGGCTCAGTGCGAGCACTCGCTTGGCCGCTCGGGTCGTGGAGCTCCCGCTATTGCCCGCGGCGGACACGATGAGCTGGTGCCGCAACCGCATGACCGGAGTACGCACCGTGCTGTACACGGTGTCACTCAGCCGGACGATATCGGCGTTGGCCCGGCGCAGGTCGTGGAAGAACCGGACCTGGTCGTTGATTGCGGAGCGGCCGGAGCTCGCCGATGCCGACCCGCTCGCGATGCGGAAGTCGACCAGGGTCTCGTCGATGCCGTAGAAGTCGCCATACCGGAGATACTCCAGCCACATGGCCAGGTCCAGGATGATGAACGGCGCGTCCGGTATCCCGCCGGCGGCGTCGTAGGCCGTGCGACGGAACATCACGTTGACGAACGCGCCAACCGGGTTGGCGACATGGCGGACACAGCGCCGGAGCACGGTCTCCCTGGTCTGATGCCCGATCAGATCGGGGGTACGCAGGCTGCGATCGCGGTAGATGATCTCGCTGTGCTCGCCGATCATGTTCTGGCGGCAGCTGACCAAAACGATCCTCGGGTCCCGCAGCACCGCGACCGCCCGCTCCAGGGCGGTGGGGTGGAGCACGTCATCCGCCGAAACCATCTTGACCAACGGAGCCTGGGTGAGCGGCACCAGCTTCGCGAAGTTCTCCGGGGCCGGAATGGTTTCCGCGTTGTGCACCACCCTTATCCGCGGATCGTCGAAGGACTCGGCGATCTCGCCGGACCGATCGGTGCTCGCGTTGTTCAGGATGACCAGTTCGAAGTCGGTGAACGTCTGGTCGAGAACGCTCTGGATGGTCTCGGCGACGAAGCGCTCCTTCATGTACAGCGGTATGCACACCGACACAGGTGGTGTCTTCCCTGTTGCGTTCACCTTGACCACCTCTGTCCGGCACTGTGGGTCTCGTAATTGTCTGAGTGGGCGCGCGGTCGGCGGCCGGGTGGTCCGAGGGCCACCGCCATCTGGGCTGCCGCCACGATGTCGCGGGCCACCAGCCGTGGTGAGGCGAACTCCACGTCGACGTCGTCGTGCCAACCCTTCCACCGCGTCTGGGCCTCGACCAGCGCGGTGACCAAGTGCTCCTCGGTCGGCGGAACCACCCACGTCCCGCCGCGCCCCTTGAGGTTCTTGGCGATGCCGGCCCGGTCGGACACCACCACCTGCAGGCCCGCGACGTGTGCCTCCAGGGCGGTGAACCCGTAGACCTCCTCGGTACTCGGGAGCACCAGGGTGTGGCTGAGGGCCAGTAGCCGCAGGATCTCCGGCTCCTCGAGGAACCCGAGGAACCGGACCCGATCGGTGACTCCGCACTTGGCCGCGAGTTGTCGGAGGTAGTCCTGGTCAACCCCGTCCCCGGCGATCTCGAGCGTTGGATTACCGCCGATGGCGGCGAAGGCGCGGATCAGTGTGTGAACGTTCTTCCGCTCGATGAGCTGGCCGACGTAGGCGAAGCGGTGCGGGCCCCGATCGGAGCCGGGCTCGCGGAGCTTCCGCACCCCCTCGCCGTACAGGTCGACGTCCACGCTGTTCACCGACTCGACGACGCGCTCGGCGGGGGTCCCGTTCAGGACCGCGGCCTCGGCGGCGGCGGGGCCGGGGACGATGACCGCGCCCGCGTTGCGGAACACCCAGGTCCGCAGTCGGTCGGCGGGACCACCGCCGACAGATCGGCTGTCCACCGTGCTCTCGGCGTAGAGCAGGTAAGGGATACCGCGCCGGCGGCAGTGCATCATGGCCGCCAGGTGAGCCGGCTGCCACCAGACCTGGGTGACCAGCGCGTCAGCGCCGCGCACGACGCTGGAGGCCACGCCGGGTCGGAGGATGCCGACCTCGTTGTCGAGGCGGCGGGCCAGCTTCGCGGGCACCGGCAGCCGCCACGCTGGCACCACCGAGGACCGGTAGCCCGGGTCGGCCCGCCACTTCCAGTGCCGGACCTTCTCCTCGCTGAAGAAGAACGACGCCTCGAAGTCGACGAGCCTGGCGAGCTCGCGAAACATCGGCTCCCGGTAGGGGGCCTGTACGTTGTTGAGCCAAGAGATCTTCACGGTTCTCCAACCGGCCGGGGAAGGCTGGGGCGTCGCGGCTCCGGCGCGCTCAGCGCCGCGGCTGTCGGTATGTCGGTGGCCGTGGTCCGGTACCTGACCAGGGCGGATGGTGCGACAGTGCCGCGGACGACCGCGCCGGCCGCGACGATGGCGTGGTCACCCACGGTGGTGCCCGGCAGTACGACAGCGCGGGCGCAGACCCAGGCTCCGGGCTTCAGCACGATCGCCGCGTTGGCATGCTCGAACGCGACGTCGTTCCGGTCGTGCGAGCCGGTGCAGAGAAGCGCCTCCTGGCTCACACAGACGTTCCGCCCGATCACCACGTCGGCCAGGTTGAGGATCCACGCGCCGTGCCCGATCCACGCGGGACCCTCAATCGTCAGCCGCCACGGCCAGTGGATGCGCACGTCCTGCCGGATCACCACGTCGTTGTCGACCCGTGCGCCGAAGGCGCGCAGCAGGACTGGGCGGTACCTGCGGGGAAACCACCACTTCTGGAAGACCAGGTGGCTTGTCGCGTGCCAGAGTGCCTGCCAGAGGATCGAGCGTCCTTTGTCGTAGTTGCGGCCGGAGTGCTGTGCGAGATCGAGCCCAGGGTGCGTCATGATCCGGCTACCTCGCGGGTTGTCATAGCGGTGGGCGTCGGCCGCGCCAGCCGCCGCCGGATGAACCGGCGCAGCGGCGCCTCGTACCAGGTGAACACGACGACGCTGATCAGGACGGTCGCCGCCATAACGACCCATCCGGCCGGGCCGGGCGGAACCCCGACCATCTCGTAGACCCGGACCAGCGGGAGGTGCAGGAGGTAGAGCGAGTAGCTGGCCTCACCGAGTAGCAGCATGACCGGGAGCGCCAGCCAGGACCGCGCCTTTCCCCGGGCCGCGAGGAGAACCACGAGAAGCGCGAAGAGCGGTGTCATCGGCCAGTAGGCCGGGCTGATCGGTGCCCAGAGCGCAATCGTCACCAGCGCGGCCATCGTCCCGGCCAGGGCGATCCCCCGGATCCGGCGATCGATGGGGTTGCCCGACCAGAGCCGCCACGCCGCGATACCCAGGACGAACTCGGCGAGGTGGGTCAGCGGGAACTGCGCGATCAGAAAGCCGCCGCGATTGGCCGGCACGTAGTGCGTGAGCACAGCGATCCAGAGACCCTGAGCCACCCACACGGTGAGCGCCGCGACGGCCACCGTAGGCCGTGACCATCGCCGGAACCAGATGATGAGTAGCGGGAAAAGCGCGTAGAAGAACATCTCGCAGGAAATGCTCCAGGCCGGCCCATTCCACGGCTGGTTCAACGCGGCGAACGGGAGCCAACCGGTGGTCATCGTCAGCTGGGCACCCAGGCTGGCCAGAAGCCCCAGGTCTGCCGACTCGAGCGCGAACCAGCTCAGCAATAGATTCGGGCGGGTCCATGCGTAGACCACGCCGAGGGCGCCGATGGCGATCCCCAGCAGCACTACCGGGTATATCCGAGCGAGCCGGGCGACGTAGAAGTTCCACCGGGGAACCCGCCCAGCCAGCTCCCGGTAGTTGTAGGCGAGCACGAAGCCGGAGAGCACGAAGAACAGCGAGACCGCCGTCCGGCCGCTGTCAAGGGCGTTGACGACCCAGCTGTCGACCTGTACGAGCCCGGTCTCGGTGAAATGGGAGAGCACCACGGCCATTGCCGCCAGGAACCGCAGACCGGTCAGCGAGTCCAGCGAGGGTCGTCGCTCGGCGGGCGGGGCCTGCTGGGCTGCTCTGGTCACGCGTCTCCCCCGCCCCGTCGGACTCGCTCATCAACTGGAGCCTCGGTTCAAGATCCCTTCAGCGCATTAGGGCGGCGACACGGCACCGTTCCCCGCGAAAGCGGTGCTGGCCGGCGACGGCTGGCTCATTTTCTCGGTCGGAGTCGCTGACACCGGAGGGACGATCTGCTCGGGCAAATTCTCCGTGGTACTCACAGCCAGCGTCCGGCGCCGGACCTCGCTGCGCTCTCGCAACAGGACCACCGATATCGTGATCACAATTCCGAGAATCAGGGCCGCGCCACCGACCAGAGCCGGCGGTCCAAGTACCAGCTTCGGCTTGGTTGGATATACGACTGGTTGCAGTTTTATGAACCGCGTGGGAAGTACCCGGAGATCCCGCTGCTGGTCGACCAACTCCTGGCGCGCCATATCCAGCACGCGATTCACCATCACTACGCTCAGTTCGGGCGTCGGGCTTCGCGACGTAACGTAGATGAACGGCTGCTCGTTCGGGCTGGTCGCGGTCACATCCACGTTCTTGACCGTGAAGGAGCCTTCTCCGGAGGCCTCGACCTGGGCCAGGACGTCGGCCGTACTCATGGTCTTGATCAACATCGACGATGTCGTGTTCAGGCTGGAATCGAAGTTGAGTAACGGATTGGTTGACTCGTTCGTCGGATTAAGGCCGGGCTGCCTCGACTGCACCAGCAGCGCGGCGCCACTCGACATGTACACGGGAGGAACAAGACTGAATGCGACACCGGCGATAGCCAGCGAAAACATCAAGCCCGCAATCGTCGTGAACCACCTAGCCCGCAATATCTGAATCGCTCCCGAAATGGTCACGCTCAACGCCTTCCCGTGCTTGATGAAGTCTCGGCGCGTGAAGCGGCCTCTAACCCGGACTACAATGTCCGCGGCCACATCCTGCCTATAAGCATGGTGCGCGAGTGAAGAATTGGCATCCCTACAAGTAGGTATCCGGAAAGCGCTCGCCCGGCAACTGAGGACTTCCTACCACGGCGACTGCCGGACCATGGCGGCGGCCTCAATTTGGGAATTGACCTGCAGCTTTGCCAAGATCGCGCGGATCTGCGTGCGTACCGTGCTCAGCGATACCACGGAGCGATCCGCGATCTCCCCCGCGCGGTGCCCCGCGGCCAACAGTTCGAGGATCTCGCGCTCGCGGGTACTCAGCCGATCTAGCTTGCGGGCCAGTTCGCGCTCCCGCGCCTCGACGTCCCGGTGCTGGGCGAGCAAGCCATCGCGCTCCGCGTCAGCCATCACGGGCTGCCCGGAAGCCGCGGCGAGCACGGTCTCCAGCAGGCACTCGAACGAGCGGGACTTGGGCACTGAGCCGATGGCGCCGGCCGCGATAGCCGCGGCCACCCACGGCCGGTCGACCCTGCCGCTCACCACTAGCACCTTCCAGCCGTCTTGGCGCAGCGCCCCGACCAGGTCGACGCCACTGAGCCACCCGCCGTCGCCGACCAGCCCGAGGTCCATGTCGAGCACCGCGAGTCCGACCCTCCGCTTGCGCGCCCGGGCGAGGATGTCCTCCACACCGTTCCCCGGTGGCACCTGGTGGGCGTCGAGCCCGTGCACGCGCAGCGCCATGCGAAGCGAGGTGCTGAACAGCTCATGATCGTCGACGATGATCACCGAGTAGCCTTCGATGCTGTCACCTTCCGCACCCCGCGCCGCACCGGCCGTCCCCGTCATGACAGGTCCGCCATTGCGGCACGCTGGAGCATTGGGCGGTCCGCGACGGCCTGGAGCTCCAATACAACGGTGCAGCCGGGTTCGTGCGGCGGGCTGGGCCGCATGAAGATCCGCCCGCCTTCGGGCTCGAGCAACCGCCTGCTGATGTGCAGTCCCAGCCCGTCACCCTGGGACCGCTCGCCCCGCACACCCACCTCGAACACCAACTCTTCGGCGCCCGGCCTGACCCCGGACCCGAAGTCCGATATGCGTATTCGCACGATGTCCTCCACCTTGCTGGCCTGGATCCGCACCGGGCTGCCCGGGGCGTGCTTCGCGCAGTTCGTCAGCACATTGGTGAGCACCTGGGCGAGCGTCGCGGGCGCGCCGAGCGCGCACAGCCCGAGCTCGGCGTCCACCCGGATATCCATGCCCGCGCAGTGGCGCAGTGCGACATGCTGGCGCAGCACCGGCAACACCGGATACGCCTGGCTGACACCCCGCGGGTACCCGTCCGAGACCTGAAGCAGGGTGTCCAGCCTGGACAATTCGGCGGCCACCGCACTGCTCAGCACGGGGGCGTCGTCGCCGAGTGCGGGCGACTTGAACAGGTGCGCGGCCCCGGCCAGGCCGGCCAGCCCGTTGCGCAGCTCGTGGTCACGCTCGGCGGCCCGCACCAGGTTTCGCCTGGCCGCCAGGAGCTCCTTCTGCTTCTCGGCGCGAGATGAGTCGACCGCCCAGAGGGTCCTGCGCACCAGCTGGACCAGCCCGGCGAGCACCAGGAGCATGCCGAAGAGCTGGATGCTGGGGTAGGTGAACCCGAACTCGGCAACCGGGCCGTCGGCGGCACCGGTGCCGTCGACGGGCGCCAGCATCAGGATCGCGCAGCCCATGCCGATCACCGACACCGCGACGTTCCCCCGCAGCCATCCGACCACCGCCACGGCGAACCCGGCCAGCGGACCGGCGACCGCCAGCCCGAGCCCCACCGGTGCCGCGTTGACTATCGCCAGCGCGGTTCCGGGGAAGCCGCTGGACAGTCCGCCGACCAGCAGCGTGAGCATCAGCCCCAGGACCGATAGCCACCAACCCCGCCAGTAGTGCGGCAGCGGCGGAGCCCAGGCCGCGAGGCCGAGCAACACCACGACCGCCGCATGGGCAAACAGGCGAGCCGCGCTGACCGCGGTTTCCGCCTCCGCGAAGGTGGCGTGAATGGTGGCCGCCGGAACCGCGGCCAAGGTATACAGCGCCAGCGCGATGCTCAGCCAGGCCGCACGGGAATCGGCGGCCAACCGCCCTACGACGTGCGCCAGGATGGCCGTCATCCCGCCTCCGGCCACAGCCAGCAACGCCATAACGACCGTGAAATGAGCCAGCGGTATCGCCCGCTGCACTTCGGTTGATCTGGTCAGCGCAATCAGCAGCGCCAGAGGCACCCCGACCGATGCCAGATCGCGCGCCCCCGCTCGCAGAACCGCGCAGAAAGCCAGGATCCGTCGCACTTGCGACCCCCGTTTTCGTCGTGTGTGAGGCCGCCCCGCCCCAACAACTCACTCACGCGAACCGCCAGCCATACCCCTATAGCTGCACGGTGATCCACTCCAACGAGTGGTTATAACACTGAGAGGCTATCCACAACCCTGAGAAAGTCACAAGAGATTATAATTAATTGCAGGTAACGCGATCCTGAAAGGGTGACGAGCAACCCTTGATGCTACCTGTCAGTAATCGCGACCGAGCGTAGCGCTCAGACGCTCAAGATCTTGGAAGCCGCGAGCTCGCCGGCGGAGGGGGACTGTGGTAATCCAGCCCCCGAGGGCGCGCCTCGGGTGAGTAAAGAAAGCGGGAGATGTACCCAGCCCTCACCGAGCGGGGTTCACCGGCACGAGCCTCGCTCCGGTAAGCGCGAAACGCATCCCACACCGCGAGTGCGTAACAGACCGCCATGACAGCGTATGTGCCGCCGAGCTCGAACGGCCGCTTTCGCGCACTCATGAGGGCTACATCGCTCCTTCGCCCGCTGATCACGACGACATCGACGAGGCGCCACGGCGACTCGGGCCGCCGGTGCGGGTGCGCCAATTCTGCCGAGAAACTGCTCGGAGAACATCCGCAGTCCTAGGTATGTACTCGCGGACGTCCGCCAACCGTGCCCGGAGAACCGGCGAGCTACCAGGTGGGCGGGTGGCTGTCCTTCCAGGGCGCGGCGGCCTCCAATGAGGCGCCGAGCTCCAGCAGGAGCCGGTCCGCTCCTGGCGCGCCGACCAGCTGCACGCCCACCGGGAGGGTCGGCTGGTCGGGGGTCGGCCTCGTCCAGCCCAGCGGCAGGCTCAGCGCGGGTTGACCGGTCACGTTGTAGATCGCGGTGAACGGGGTGAACGCCTGCTGACGGGCGTAGTCCTCGGCCGGGTCGCCGCCGGCGGTGAACCAGCCGACCGGGCGGGGCGGCTGCGCCAACGTCGGGGTGAGCATCACGTCCACCGCCCGGTGCGCGGTGATGATCCGCCGCGAGGCGTTGTGCGCGGCTTGCCCGGCGGCCAGGAAATCCGGGCCGCTGACCGCCGAGCCGAGGGCCCGCCACCACCGGGTCAGCGGCAACAGCGTCTCCTCGGCCCCCGGCGGCACCGGGACGGAGTGCGCCAGCACCGCCCAGAGCGTCTCGAACACCGTGACGAAATCGGGATCGATGCCGGTGTCGACCCCGTCCACCACCTCGTGGCCGAGGTCGGTGAGCAGCTCGCTGGCCCGCTCATAGGCGGCCAGGCAAGCAGGATCGACGGGCAGCCCGGGCAACATCGGCCGCGCGTACCGGCCGATCCGCAGCCGGCCAGGTTCGGCGCGCCGGGCCGCCTCGGCGAAGCTGGGCCCGCCGGAGTCCGGCCGGGTGAACGGCTCGCCCGGCACCGGCACGGCCAA
>Ga0193743_1002645_pt1 | contig 12426 bp, 12 predicted proteins | sample L2c2metaG_FD_143038 | JGI IMG/M metagenome (GOLD analysis project Ga0193743, IMG submission 143038) | Soil microbial communities from a riparian zone of the East river system, Colorado, United States - L2c2 | ecosystem: Environmental > Terrestrial > Soil > Riparian zone | place: USA: East River... | reverse complement strand
GTACTACTCGCCGCTGCCCAGCATCACCAGCACCACATCCTCCTGCAAAAGGCGGTCGAGGATGCCGACGATGAAGTCGATCCCCTTCTGGGTGGCAAAGCGCGAGACGACTCCGATGATCGCAGTCTTATCGTCGACGTCCTCCAGCCGCAAGGCATGAAGAAGGTCGCGGCGGCACTCTTTCTTGCCCTCAAGCTTGTCGGCCGTATAGTGCGCCGCGATGTGGGGGTCGATGGCCGGGTCCCATTCACTGTAATCGGCTCCGTTTAGGATGCCGAACAGATCGCCGGACCTGCGCCGCAGTGTATCTTCCAGCCCGTTGCCGAACTCCGCGGTCTGGATCTCGCGGGCGTAGGTCTCGCTGACCGTGGTGATGGCATCGGAGTACACGATGCCCCCCTTGAGGAAGTTCACCTTGTCGTACTGCTCGAGCTTGTCCATGGTGAACATCTCCCACGGCAGCAGCAGCGTCTCCATGGTGCGCGGAGGGAACCATCCCTGGTAGCCGGCGTTATGAATCGTCAGCACCGCAGGAACATGCTGGAAGACCGGATCGAAGTAATAGATCGACCGCAGCATGACCGCGGCCATCGCCGCCTGCCAGTCATGAACATGAAAGATGTCCGGTACGCCGAGCACCTTGGTCGCTTCGATCACGGCGCGGCAAAAAGCCCCGAAACGCTCCGCGTTGTCAGGGTAGTCGCCCGAGGGAGTTCCATAGAAACCCTCGCGGTCGAACAGCTCCGGCACGTCGACAAAGTACATCTGCACCCCATCGACCAGCCCGCCATCCAGGATGCGGACGAAGCGATTGTAGGAAGGAAAAGGAACCGTCACGCTGGGGAGAAGGATCTGCGGGCTTGGAATCGCCTTGGCGACCTGCCGGTAGTACGGAAGAAAGACCTGCACCTTGTGTCCCATTTTGACCAGCGTCTTCGGCAAGGCGCCGATAACATCCGCCAACCCGCCGGTCTTTGCCCATGGCGCGCACTCCGAAGCCGCAAACACGATATGCATGCTCTAATCCTCTTCCTTCCTCAAATAAAACGTTATGGCAGTTTCCTTGCGGGGGTAGCGCTGAGCGAAGGTGTACACGCCGTTTTCCCTCAAGAAAAAGGCATGGCAACGAGTTTCAAGAGTCACCGTTACAAGGAAACTGCCCTAGTCTATACAAAGAGATGCACAAAGCCACTCCCAAGCTTCCGCAGAGATGAAACGCAAGCCGAAACTCGGACAGAATTTCCTCGTCGATGACCGCGCCCGGCACGCCATCGCCGATGCTCTTGGCGATGTGAGCCAGAGGACCGTCATCGAAATCGGCCCGGGCCGCGGCGCGATTACCGAAATCCTGGCGGCCCGCGCCGGACGCCTGATCGCACTCGAGCTGGACCGCGAGCTGGCCCCCGCGCTTGCGCTGCACTACGCCGCGCAGCCCAGCGTCGAGGTCGTCGAGATGGATGTCCTCAAAGCGGACTTTGCCGCTCTTGTTCCAGAGGGCGGGACCGCCGATGTGGTCGGGAACCTTCCCTACTACATCACCTCGGATATCCTGCTGAAGCTCTTTGCGGCGGGCTCGGCGGGGTTGCTGTCGCGCGCCGTGGTGATGATGCAGCGCGAGGTCGGCGACCGCGTCTCCGCGTCGCCCGGCGTGCGCGACTACGGCCTGCTCTCCGCCACCACGCAGATGAACGCGCAGGTGGAGCATCTCTTCACGCTTCCGCCCTCGGCCTTCTCGCCGCCACCCAAGGTCTACTCCTCGGTGCTTCGGCTGCATTTTGCTCCGCGCTTCGTCGAGCTGGGGGTCGATCCCGCGGGATTTGACCGCTTCCTGAAACAAAGCTTCGCCCAGAAGCGAAAGACACTGGAGAACAATCTGCGCGCTGCCGGATATGCCTCATCCCATCTGACCGCGTCGTGGCCCGAGGCGATTCCGCGGCAGGCGCGCGCCGAATCCCTGACGCTCGAGGCCATGGCGCATCTCTATCGCGCACTCACGGCGTCAGCAGCAGCCTGATATTGGACACTCTTATTTTGGCTGTTCGGACTCTGCAAGCAGCTTTGCGGCACGCTCGCGGACCTTCTGCATCAGGTCCTCGTCGGCGATGATGGCCTTGAGGGCGGGAGCAATATTGCCCAGTTCGAGTGCTCTCTTCTCAGCGATCTCGTGATTCAGCGTATCGATCTCCGAGTAGAGTCCCAGGCGATCGAAGCGATGCAGGAACTCCAGCTTCCGTCCCTCATCCATGGTGAAGGCAATCGCCTGAAACATCTCCGTCAACTGGGTGACGCCCTTGTTCTCCGAATAGTTGTAGAGGCACGAGCCCTGTCCGTCGGCGCCCTTGTAGCTCAGCGTCTTTTTGCCGGTGTCGGCGATGTTCTTTGCCTTGGAGGCACACTCTATGTTGAAACGATCGAGAGCGCGAGCTGTCTTGAAGATCGTCTCCGTTGTAGAAGGGCTGATCCGGATAGGACGATTGATCGGAGGACCTGAGCTCGCGGGCCGCATTGCCGCCCCCGCTCCACTGCTGACCGGCGCCATCTGGGCCTGATAGGTTCCCGTACCATCTTCGTGGACCACCAGCTCGAACTTCGGAACCGGCAGACCGATGCGCTCAAACTGGAAGCTGACCTCCGGAGTTGCGATCGCTGCCGGGGCTGCGGAGACTGGGGGAGCGGCACTCGAAGCCGCGGGCTGGGCGAAACAGGCAGGGGCGAGGCTGAGCCACAACGCGAGGACCTTCATCGAACAGCCCCCTGAGCGATGAGCGTCTGCGCGGTGTGAATATGACAGATGGCGATGGCCAGAGCATCGGCTGCATCCGCCGAGTCCGGAGCCTGATCGAGCTCTAAGAGCCGAGTCACCATAAACTGCACCTGCTCCTTGGCGGCCAGACCATAGCCGACAACAGAGCTCTTGATCTTCAACGGGGCGTATTCCACGACCTCGAGCCCCAGGCTCGCCGCTGCCAGCATGGCTACGCCGCGCACCTGCCCCAGCTTGAGCGCTGACTTCGCGTTGGCCGAGAAGAAGACCTCCTCGATGGCAACGACCTCGGGGTCATGCAACGACATGGCGGCAGTCAGCTCCGCATAGACCTGCGTCAGCCGCTGCGGCGTCTTTTCCTTCTTATTGAGCCGGATCGTCCCTGCCGCGACGTGTTGCAGGCGGGGCATCCGCGCATCGCAGTCCACCTCGACAACACCGTATCCGGTGAACTCCGTTCCGCAGTCGATCCCGAAGACCCGCATGGGCGAAGTTTACTTCATTTCAGCTTCGCCCCGGACTGGCGAGGCAGAGTCCCGGCGGGCCCTACTTACTTTGAGATTCCTTCCAGTGGCGAGCTCGATGTGGCATAGAGCTTGCGTGGCATCCTGCCGGCCAGATACGCCTGACGCCCCGCAAGTACAGCGTGCTGCATCGCCTCGGCCATCAGCAGAGGGTCTTTCGCCTGGGCGATCGCTGTGTTCATCAATACGCCATCGAAGCCCAGCTCCATCGCCACTGTGGCATCGGAGGCTGTCCCTACACCAGCGTCGACAATCAGCGGAACCTCGGTGATCAGCTCGCGCAGGATCCTCAGATTGGCCGTGTTCTGCAGACCGAGGCCGCTTCCGATGGGGGCTCCCAGGGGCATCACCGCTGCGGCTCCGGCGTCGATGAGGCGCTTTGCAAAGACAATATCATCAGAGGTATAGGGGAGAACCGTAAACCCTTCCTTCACTAAAATCCGGGTCGCCTCAAGCGTCGCCTGAATATCGGGATAGAGGGTGGCCTGATCTCCGATCACCTCAATCTTGACCCAGTCCGAGAGCCCCACCTCCCGGCCCAGGCGTGCGGCGCGGATCGCCTCCTCGGCAGTGTAACAACCTGCAGTGTTCGGGAGCAGAAAGTAGCGCTGCGGATCGATGAAGTCCAGCAACGACTCAGTGGAGCGATCCAGATTGACGCGACGTACAGCGACGGTGACCATCTCGGCCCCGGAGGCCTCAATGGCGGCCTGGGTCTCAGGCCCGTCCTTGTACTTCCCGGTTCCTACGATCAGCCGCGACTGGAAGGCTCGTCCTGCAATCACCAGAGGTTTCATAGGTCCATTCTAAGACGAAACCGGTTGAGAAAATGCGAACGGCCCACGCTCATGAAGAGCCGCGGGCCGTTGCCGGTGCACTGTTGAGATTGACCTGAGGCGTCCTTGCTCGGACATGGGCCTCGGCGGAGTTCGTTCAGCAAGTTACTGAAGTCGCCAGGACTAGAGCAGGACGCTCTAAGCCTCAGTCACCTCACGTACATGGATGCAACTGTTACTGTCAGATTTCATAGGCTGGATCACCCTCCTTTCCCGTGTACGGTGAGCGTACGCCTACAGGCTTGTGGGAATCAAGCCCGAGAATATCGACATCTTTTGCCAGATTTAGACCGCGTACTATTTCTCGCTCTTTCGCCATTTATCAGCGAGCTGTTGATTCATCAGAATCTTGATGAAGGTGCCGCCGACCACGGAGCGTGCCTGAAATGCTTCCTGCCGTCCGCTCACCGTATCGTAAAAATCGGTCGTGGGAACTCGCGATGGAGTCTGATCTGCCCAGGTCACTGTGCGATGCAGAAGATCGGCGAACTCGTCGGGTGATGTCGCGAGCGAAGCCGTCCATAACTCCCAATCGAGCTTGGTAATCGTCTTTCGGTTGTCGAGCGGAAGACCGTAGGGCTTCATCTGCGTTTTATAGAAGGCCCACTCCTTCTGCATGACCGTCGCCGGGAAGAGGTGGATACCGAGCATGTCGTCCCATACGAGGTTGTACTTCTGGCTCCAGGAACCTGGCTGGTTGAACGCCAGCCTGTAGTGATCTCCATCCAGCGCCATCTGCTCCCAGCGCGATGGCATCGGCTGGACGATCTGCTGGTAGCGCTGCGCAAGCGCTTCGTCGCCGACGCCGTGCGCGATCTGCACGAAGGCGCCTAATGCTTCTATCGCCTTGATGGAAAGATTTGTGTTGTGCGCGAGGTGTCCCGAGAAGTCGTCCGTGCTGAGCTGATTCTCCGGATCGAGGCCCTTCTCCGCGAGATAGGCTGCCCATTGCGTCAATTGAGGCATGTACTTTTTCGCGAAGTTCCAGTTGCCTTCCGCCTTGCCGAGAGCCGCTGTGAGGATGAGCAGGTTGCCGCTCTCTTCTACCGGCATCTGATCGTCTTCGTTCACCTCGCCACCGCCATACACCTGCCCGTTGGCCAACGGATAGGTCCCCAGGTCGTGCGGGGCGAAGGGAAACTTCCAGCGAGGAAGCGATGCGTAGTGCATGACCGGCTCGAGCTGCGCTTCGAGGAGAGCTGGATTGAAGAAGAGGAAGAACGGAGCGGAGGGATAGGTGACATCGACAGTATCGATGCAGCCGTTGCTGGCGTTCTCCTTGGAGAAGAACATGGGCTTGCCCAGGTTATCGGCCACCAGCTTGTGAGCCGCGATCGTCTGCCGATAAAGCAGCGCGCCGAGGTAGGCGTAATCGTCGCCTCCTACCTCCTTCATGTCGTGCATCAGGTCGGTGTCGAAGGTGCGCGACAGCTCCTCGAGGTGAGGCAGATCCTTTTCGGCCTCGAGAAGCATGGAGCTCTCGGATTGGTTATTGCGCTGCCAGTAGGGTCGCAGCTTCTGCCCGAGGTACTCGATCGAATACTCATCGGTGTATCCCAGCAGGACGTGGCCGCTGCTTACCTGGCGATAGACCGAGACGGGAACCTCCACCGCAAGATGCGCGGCTCTCCCTGCGTTCGACTCAGCCGGGCGCGGCATGGCCATGTCATCGTCTCCGCCGAGAGTTCCATTCTTCACGAAGTCCGCGAGCGCGGTGCTCGAGAGCTGAGTCTTCGCGTGAAGTTGATCCGAAACGCCGAGGTGGAAGTGGCCCCAGTCGATGCGCACCTTATCTCCGCTGCGCCCCAGCACCTTCTGTTCCTGCGTCCCGATGTTGAGGAAGGTCATGGCTCCGGAACGCAGACGCGACCATTCGACCTGCTGCCACGACTGGTCCACTGCGATTGCCGGGTCGATGTCGAGAAGAAGACTTGCACTGTGGGACTTCTTATCGACCGAGATGAGCTGCCAGCTGAGATACGTGACGGGCCGGGAGAGAACGTCGAGATTATGCGGGAGCAGCGGCGTGAAGAAGTCGACGGTCAGCCGTACGCCAGATCCCTCGAAGACGTAAACCGAATGCAGTGGGGTGAGGGTAATCGACTTCTGCTCGATCGCCTCAAGGGGCTTTATGCCATACCCACGTGGAGAGGATCCCATCCAGCGCACGGTCTTACCGTCAATCCGGAGGAGGCCGGTCAGCGGCTGCGGAGCTCCCGTCCAATGCCGCGTCGGACCGTCCGTCAGGTGGTCTCCGGTGGACCAGACGCTGAAGAAAGGATCGTTGGCGATAAGTGGAACAGCAGGCGGCCGATGCTGCGCGATGAGTGCCGGCGCCAGGAAAGATGCGGCTACGATCTTCAGAAAAAAACGAGAGAGTCGAATCAATGGCATCGGATGCCCCGTGTGCATAGATTTGGCAAGAGAAAAGTCCCGACGAACTCACCCGGGTTCAATGTCCTACTCCATAACCCATTTGCCTGGAACATTTACCTGTTTTCTGCTTAGCCACACAAAACAATACCTTATCCCATCGGAGAGCAAAGTCTCTTCTGCCTTCCTCAGAATCTCTTCTGCCTTCTTCAGAATATGAAGTTAGCTATAGTTAATAAGGTTAGTAAGTGCGAAAGGTCTGGATGAGAGATTCCATCACGGTATCGAAGGAAGATTACCTCAAGGCGATCCTCGAGGCTGAGTCCGAGGGGCAGCACGTCATCTCTGCGACGCTGGCTCACTGGCTTTCGGTCTCTCCGCCTGCAGTCACGATGGCGCTCAAGCGCCTGAAGCGTGACGGATACGTGCTGGTGAAGAATGACGGCACCCTGCAGCTCTCCGCCAAGGGCAAGGAGACGGCCTACAAGACGGCTCTTCGCCATCATCTGATCGAGCGCATGCTAGCTGAGATCTTCGGCATGGAGTGGTATCAGGTTCATGACGAGGCTGAGCGGCTGGAGCATGCCGTCTCCCCTGCCTTCGAGGCAAAGCTGATCGAAAAGCTGGGCGAGCGCGGGACCTGTCCGCATGGGAATTCTGTGTTGCCGGAGAGTCCGGCGCGCAGAAAAAAGCGAGGCATGATCCAGCTCTCGGAGGCGGACGAGGGCGTGGAGTTCACGGTCGTAAGCCTCTACGAGCGCGATCCGAAGCTGCTTCTCTTCCTTCACAAGCTCGGCATCGGCCCGCAGAGCTCCATTCGCATCACGACCAGAAACTACGACGAGACCCTCGCGATCGTGACCCCGTTTGGATCCTTCACGCTGGGCCGGCCCGCGGCCGATAAAGTATGGGTCCGCTCCAAATAATCCTGTGTTACAAAATTTTATTAACCATGGTTAACCACCTATGGCATACTGATGTAAAGTGGCCTTCCAGGACCACTTCCAGAACCACTCCCGGGAGCCATGGAGACGATTACGTCCATTCCGATCGAGCAGCAGACGGCTAGACGTCCCTCGCTGTCCAGCGTCCATTCGAGCGTCAAGGTCTCGGAGTCTTCTCAGTTGTGGAAGCGCGCCGCCGGGTTTATCGGCCCTGGGTTCATGGTCGCCGTCGGCTACATGGATCCCGGCAACTGGGCGACCGATCTGGCAGCCGGGTCAAAGTACGGATACACGCTGCTGTTCGTCATCATGGCCTCGAACCTGATGGCGATCCTGCTGCAGAGCCTTGCGCTCAAGCTGGGGATCGCCGCCGAGCGCGACCTCGCCCAGGCCTGCCGCGACCGTTACAGCCGCCCGGTAAACTTCGCCCTCTGGATCTTCGCCGAGATCGCCATCGCGGCCTGCGACCTCGCCGAAGTCATCGGGTCCGCCATCGCGTTGCAGCTTCTCTTCGGGATTCCTCTGGTCGCCGGAGTCATCATCACCAGTCTCGACGTCTTCCTGATCCTTCTACTGGAGCATCGCGGCTTCCGTTATCTCGAGGCCTTCATCATGGTCCTGATCGGGACCATCGCCACGCTGTTCGGCATCGAGATCCTCCTCTCACGTCCCGAGTGGGGCCCCATCGCCCACAACCTCTTCGTCCCCTCGCGAGCCATTGTCGCCAATCCCGAGATGCTCTACATCGCCATCAGCATTCTGGGCGCCACGGTGATGCCACACAATCTCTACCTGCACTCCTCCATCGTTCAAACGCGTAACTATCCGCGAACCAAGACCGGAAAACGCGAGGCCATCCGTCTGGCCAACTTCGACAGTGGCCTGGCGCTCACGATGGCGCTGTTTATTAACGCGGCCATCCTGATCGTCGCCGCGGCTGTCTTTCACCGCAGCGGGCACACGGAGGTCGCCGAGATCGGCGATGCCTACAAACTGCTGACCCCGCTGCTCGGATTCACCGGGGCCAGCATGATGTTTGCCCTCGCTCTGCTGGCCTCGGGCCAGAACTCCACCGTCACCGGGACTCTCGCAGGTCAGATTGTGATGGAAGGATTCCTCGATCTCCATCTGCCCGCCTGGCAGCGCAGGCTCATCACAAGACTAATCGCCATCATCCCCACCGTCATCGTCACCCTGATTTATGGAAGCTCGGGAACGGCGCGGCTGCTGGTCTTCAGCCAGGTTGTCCTGAGCATGCAGCTCAGCTTTGCGGTCTTTCCTCTGGTCCGCTTCACCAGCGATCCGGAGTTGATGGGCTCTTTCGCCAACAAACAATGGGTCCGCATCCTGAGCTGGATCGTGGCTATCCTCATCGCAGGTCTCAATCTCTGGCTATTGCTGCAGATCTTTCGCTAAGCCGCTCGACCCTTTACTCGGGAGCAGAGCCTCGCCCGGCCAAATTCTCCATCTATTTACAATCCCGTAGAAAGATAGCTACATAAGAATGAGCTTTCTCCCTATCGCTCGAAGACTACTTTGCCTCGGCCTCCTTTTTCCGGCCTTTACGCTCAGCTCCGCGGCCCAACAGGGCGCAACTGAGCGTCCAGACGCGCTCCCGGATGCTCCGGCAGCCGACAGCACCACCATCTTCCCGCATTCCGATACAACTCCCTACTACATCGCCGGCCAGGCCAACATCATCTTCCAGGCGCATGGCCCCTTTCACTCTCCCTATGATGGCAAGAACAGCCTGCAAGGGCGCGGTGAGTACAAGACCTCGCTCGTGGGCACACTCTTTCTCGGTCTTCAGCTCCATCACCATTCCCGCTATGCGACCGACGCCATCGTCAACTTCGAGTCCGCTGGCGGCCGCGGCATCAGCCAGGCTCTCGGCCTGGCCGGCTTCACGAATCTCGATGTCGTCCGTAATCCAAATCTCGGCTCGAAGCCCTACCTGGCGCGTGTCGTCATTCACCAGACCATCGGCCTGACCGACAAGCTGGTCGAGACCGACCGCACCCCCTTCTCGCTCTCTACCGAGCTTCCCGAGCGGCGCTTCGAGCTTCACGTCGGCAAGATGAGCCTGCCCGACTACTTCGACATCAACTCCATCGGCTCCGACAGCCACCTCCAATTCCTCAACTGGACCACGGACAACAATGGCGCGTGGGACTATGCTGCCGATACCCGCGGCTATACCTACGCCGGTGTCATCGAGTACCACGACCGCTCCTGGTCCGCCCGCTATGCCGTGGCCGCCATGCCGACAGTCGCCAACGGAATCGATCTCGACTGGGCCTTCAGCCGCGCCACCGGACAGAACTTCGAGTTCGAGCTGCGCAAGTCTCTTCTCGGCCATCTCGTCTCCCCCGAACGCAAGGGAACGATTCGCGTGCTCAGCTTTGTCAATCACGCCCACATGGGGCGCTACCGCGATGCCGTTAATGCGTATCTCTCCGGGCAGGACCCGAAGCCCGACGTCGCTGCCCATGCAACGTTCAGCTCCGTCAAATACGGCTTCGGCCTGAATGCCGAGCAGGAGATTACCCGCGACCTCCGCGCCTTTCTCCGCGTCGGCTGGAACGAGGGCCAGCACGAGTCCTATGCCTACACCGAGGTCGACCAGACTGTCTCCTTCGGCGGCGACTATTCGGGCCGCTCCTTCTCGCGGCCGAATGACAAGATCGGCGTCGCCTTCGTTTCGAACGCCATCAAACGCGACCACCAGAACTATCTGCGCTACGGCGGACTCGGCTTTCTGCTCGGCGACGGCAACCTGAACTATGCCCGCGAGGACATCCTCGAGAGCTACTACAACCTGCACGCCTGGCGCGGTATCTTCTACGCGTTGAATCTCCAGTTCATCGACCACCCTGGCTACAACAAAGACCGCGGTCCGGTGCTGGTCGAGGCCCTGCGCATGCACGTCGACTTTTGATAATCGCCGTATACTTCTGCTGTGACCTCGCGTATCGCATACGAAGCAGCTGGTTTCCTTCTGGGTCTGATCTTCGGCAGCTTCCTCAACGTATGCATCTCGCGACTGCCCGACCACCGATCGATCGCACGGCCGGGTTCACACTGCCCGGAGTGCAAGGCCCCAATCCGCTGGTACGACAACATCCCACTGCTCAGCTGGCTTCTGCTTCGAGGACGCTGCCGTGATTGCGGCAAGCCCATCCCGTGGCGGTATCCAGCCGTTGAACTGGCCACGGCCATCTGGTTCACCATTCAGGCGGCCCGGCTCCACACCGTGCTGAACTTTTACTTCCGCGATCCCACGCACAGCGCGCCATCCTCTTATGCTCCGTTCGCCGTCATCGCCAATCTTGGTATTACCATCCTGGGCTTTCTGCTGATCGGCTTGATGGTGATGGACTGGCAGACCGGGCTGCTGCCAAACTCCTTCACCATCACTGGAATCTTCCTCGGCCTGGTCCTGATCTTCGCGCAGGCCATCTTCCTCGGCCCTACCGAGGGGCAGATCCTGCTGCCTGCTCACAGTATTCAGCTGACCAGCGTGGGCGCGCCCACCGAGAATGGGAATGTCTTCCTCACTGGTCCCGAAGCCCTCATAGGCGGGCGCGTCCTTGCCACCCTCGGAGCCGCCTTGCTGCTCCTGATCATCCGTTGGCTCTATCGCGCGGTGCGCCATCGCGAGGGCATCGGTCTGGGCGACGCGAAGATGCTGGCGATGATCGCCGCCCTCATCGGCTTCTGGCCGGCGATGCTCTCGTTCTTCTTTGGAGCCCTTGCGGCAAGCGTCTACGGCATCTACCTGGTTGCTCGCGGGCGTGCCGGAGCCTCCTCGAAGCTTCCCTTCGGCAGCTTTCTTGCTGCAGGAGGCCTACTTGCGGCCCAGATCGGCGACCGCATTATCGATGCTTACTCGCAGCTTTTGCGCTAGCAGCGCGATAGCCGCACAAATGCTTGTGCAGCTTGACACTGGACAGCCACAAACTTAGAGTCGAAGATGGCCATGCACAATTATCCTTACATCTGGAACTATCTTCCGCTGGTCCTGCAAATCTTAGTAGCTCTTGGCCTTGCGTGCGGAATGGTAGGGGCCTCGTTCTTCATCGGCAAGCATAAGAACTCGCGCACCAAGGCTGGACCATACGAGTGCGGCATGGATCCCATCGGCGACGCCCGGGGCCGCTTCTCGGTCCGCTTCTATATGGTCGCGATGCTCTTCATTCTCTTCGACGTTGAGGCGGTCTTCATGCTCCCCTGGGCGGTCATCTTCCGCCGCCTTCCCGAGATCACCGGATCGAAGATGTTTGGTTTCTACGAAATGCTCGTCTACCTCGGCTTCGTCGCCGTCGGCCTCTTCTATGTATGGAAGAAAGGCATCCTCGACTGGTCCACCGACAAGGGAGATCTCTAAATGGATCCGGCAATCCTCGACACCCAGGCCGTCTTCGACAAGTTCCCCGAAGAGCCCGCGCTGAAGGCGCTCTCCGATCTGGCAGTTGCCGCCAAGTATGACCGCGAGGAGCTGACCGTCACCGTCGCCCGCGAGAATATCATCGCCGCCTGCGAAGCTGTAAAGCGCGCCGGTTACAACTTCTTCGAGGACGTCACGGCCGTCGACTGGTACCCCTCCGAGCCCCGCTTTCAGATCAGCTACAGCATCCTTTCGTTCTCGCTGAAGCGTCGCATCCGCCTTACTGTGCGTCTGGCAGGCGATGACGCCTCCCTGGACAGCATCACGAACGTCTGGCCAGCAGCAAACTTTTACGAGCGCGAGGTCTTCGACCTCTTCGGCGTTCACTTCGTCGGGCACCCCAACCTGCGCCGCATCATGATGCCCGAAGACTGGCAGGGCCATCCCCTGCGCAAGGACTACCCCGTGGAGGGCTACCGCTAATGTCACCCGTCGCCGCTCCTGACCAGATCAACCCCGGCATCGAAGACGTCATCGCTGATTCTGAGCGTCGCCATCATGGCACCGACCCCATCGCCGACCAGACGATGATCATCAA
>Ga0193743_1002644_pt1 | contig 12426 bp, 15 predicted proteins | sample L2c2metaG_FD_143038 | JGI IMG/M metagenome (GOLD analysis project Ga0193743, IMG submission 143038) | Soil microbial communities from a riparian zone of the East river system, Colorado, United States - L2c2 | ecosystem: Environmental > Terrestrial > Soil > Riparian zone | place: USA: East River... | reverse complement strand
TCAGCTTTCGCCATGGTGGTCTCCGACGCGGTACTCGGACATCAGGTCGTTTTTGGCAGCGCGCGGCGCTATCACCAGGGCTATCAGGGCATGGTTCGACGAGCAGGGTTTTGCCGAGGTCGAAACCGGAATTTTGCAGGTTTCACCCGGGAATGAGATCCATCTGCATGCGCCCCGCACGGAACTTACAGGCGCCGGCGGCGAACAGGCGACACGTTATCTCCGGACCTCACCGGAATTTGCATGCAAGAAATTGCTGGCCGCCGGCGAAGCGAAGATTTTCGAATTTGCGCGGGTGTTCCGCGATCGGGAGCGCGGCGATCTGCATCTTCCCGAATTCACCATGCTGGAATGGTACCGCGCCAATGCAACCTATGACGCCGTCATGGCCGACAGCGTCGTCATCATCGCCCATGCCGCACAGGCGACCGGCATCGGGCAATTTTCGTTTCGCGGCAAGATTGCCGATCCATTTGCCGAGCCGGAACTGTTGACCGTAGCGGCAGCGTTCGAGCGCTTCGTAGGCATCGATCTGCTCGCCACCGTCGCGGATGGCCAGGGCGATCGCGCAGGCCTGGCGGCGGCGGCAAATGGGCGGGCGCGGATCACGGATGACGACACCTGGTCGGACATTTTCAGCAAGATATTGGTCGAGCACATCGAACCAAATCTGGGGCAGGGGCGTTTGACCGTGTTGTTTGAATATCCGGCGCCCGAGGCGGCGCTGGCGCGGGCAAAACACTCCGACCCGCGCGTCGCCGAACGCTTCGAGGTCTATGCCTGCGGGGTCGAGCTCGCGAACGGATTCGGCGAATTGACCGACGCGCAGGAGCAGCGCCATCGTTTCACGTTAGCGATGGACGAAAAGCAGCGGCGCTACGGCGAGCGCTATCCACTCGACGAGGATTTTCTCGACGCGGTCGCGCAGATGCCGGAAGCAAGCGGCGTCGCGCTGGGCTTCGACCGGCTGGCGATGCTGGCCAGCGGCGCTGTCAGGATCGATCAGGTGGTGTGGACGCCGCCGGCAGGTAACCCATGAGCAAGATCAATCTCAACATCGCCGCGACTTTGCGTCAGCCGGCCGAACTGGTCGCGCACGGCCTTGCGCCCGCGGCTGATCTCCCCGAGCTGGAAAAGGTTGCTGCGCGCTATGCGGTGGCGGTGACGGCGGACATCGCCGCGCTGATCGATCCCGGCGATCCCGACGATCCGATCGCGCGGCAGTTCATTCCAAGCGCCGAGGAATTGGTGACCCAGCCGGGCGAGAGTGCCGATCCGATCGGCGATCACGCGCATTCGCCGATTGCCGGCATCGTGCATCGTTACCCCGACCGGGTGCTGTTCAAGCTGGTCCATGTCTGCGCGGTATATTGCCGGTTTTGTTTCCGCCGCGAAATGGTCGGGCCGGGCAAGGCGACCGCGCTCTCGCATGCCGCCTACCAAAATGCGCTCGACTATATCCGCGCGCATTCGGAGGTTTGGGAAGTCATCCTGACCGGCGGCGATCCTTTGATGCTGTCGCCGCGACGGCTCGCCGAAATCATGGCGGATCTCGCCGCCATCGATCACGTCAGGATCATCCGGATTCATACCCGAGTGCCGGTTGCCGATCCCGCGCGCATCAGCGCTGAGATGATCGCGGCGCTGAAGGTCAAGGGAGCGACGACCTGGGTCGCGCTGCATGCCAATCATGTCAGGGAATTGACCGACAGCGCGCGCGCCGCCTGCGCCGATATGATCGAGGCCGGCATTCCGATGGTGAGCCAGTCGGTGTTGCTGCGCGGCGTCAATGACAACGCCGCGGCGCTGGAGGCGCTGATGCGGGCGTTTGTCGAATGCCGGATCAAGCCCTATTACCTGCATCACGGCGATCTCGCACCCGGCACGGCGCATCTGCGTACAACGCTGGCGCACGGGCAGGAATTGATGCGTGTCCTGAGGGGGCGGGTGTCCGGGCTGTGCCAGCCGGATTATGTCCTCGATATCCCCGGCGGTCACGGCAAGGCGCCGGTCGGCCCGAGCTATTTGTCGCAGGCAAATTCTGCAAATTCTCTTTCTCAAGAGCGTGAACAGCATGCCGAAATACGCTATCTTATCGTCGATTATTGCGGCGACGTGCATCTCTATCCGCCGAAGCCGTGATTTGCCGATGACAGACGGAGGAAGGGCAGAACCGGAGCCGCCGGAAGATCAAGGCAATCGTAATGTCGAGAATGCGGTGATGCTTGGTTTCTTTGTCGTGCTGGTGGCGGCAGGAATCTGGTTGCTGGGCACCATGGCCGATATACGAAAGGTTCAGGACTGCGCCGCCCAAGGGCGCCGCAATTGTGCAACGATCGAGGTTCCCGATCGTACGAGGTAGATACGTTTCTTTGTGGGTGGAGGATTCAGATGCAAAAGCTGATCATAACGGTGGCGTTACTTGTCTTTAGTTCTGTTGCGACCGCGCAGACTGGAGGCAAGGGCACGGGATCCTCGACAACCTCCGCAAATCCATCCAGACCGATTCCCGAAGCTCCGATAGGTCACCGGCAACCGCGCCGCGATCAGGTGCCGTCGGAGAAAAGTTTGGACGATCCGGACAATCCAGTCAATCGCGAGGATGCGGCACTCGACCGCAAGATCAAGAGCATTTGCCGCGGCTGCTGAAACGCAAGCACGTATTCCGCAAAAGCATGTCCTCGGACTTGATCCGAGGGTAGATACGAGCAAATTCCAGGATCAGCCCTTGCGCGCGGCGAGCGCCATTCCGATCAGCGATGCGCCGCCGAACAGCAGATTGATGCCGACCAGCAGGCCGACGGCCCAGAGTGCCGATCCCGGCAATCCCACGATGATGATTGCCGCGATCAGCAGGTCCATGATTCCGGCAATCAGCAGCCAGGACCACCGCTCCGACAGTTCGCGGCGATGCTCCAGCGCATACATGATGGTCGCGATGCCTTCGGCGAGGAAATAGGCGCCGACGATAATGGTGAGGGTCAGTGTGCCCTGCACCGGCTGCGCCAGCAGGATAATGCCGACGACAACCGCCAGCGCGGCCGAAATCAGCGACCACCAGAAGCCCGGCATTTGGCGGGCCCAGAACGTTAGCGCGAGGCCGGCGACGCCGCTGATCAGAAACATCCAGCCCAGAAAAATAGTGACGGCGAGACTCGCAAGCGGCGGCAAGATCATCGCCGCGAGCCCCAAGATTACGAGCAGGATGCCTTCAAACAAAAAGGCTTTCCAATGTTCGCGAACCGCGGCGCTCATTTCGGATTGCAGCTTGGTAATGTCCTGGGGAAGGGTCATTGAAGATCTCCGGATGCCGGCAGAGCAGAATGACGACACAGTATCACGACGCAGTATATCGCGCGCTAACGCTGAATTGCCAGAATTGTTCAGGCTCGGGTTGAGCGAGATCAAGGCACACGAGCAATTCAACGGTGCCGATTAGCTTTGTCCGGGAACGGACGAAAAGCCCGAGGCGTTGGTGCGCATCCGATTGCGGCCGAGAACATAGATTGCGGTGGTGACCACCAGCAAGGCAATGCCGATCAGGATGGATACAAAGCCGACCGGGACCAGAACCAGCGCCATGTTGCGTTCGGGATTGACCAGCCAATGGTGGATCGACGACATCACAAAGGCGAGCCCCGCAAATCCCGCACCACCGCCCATCACCAGTAACGCCCACATCTGCCGCAACTCGCTTAGCCGCTCGCGTGCGATCTCGGTGCGCGGAGCGTGATGGCGGCCGACCCGCCGCACCAGCCGCACGGCAAATGCAATCGAGCTAAACCCGATCAGCACGCTTGCCGATGCGAGAATAAGTCTGGTGGATGGTGTGAGGTCCAGGTTTTGCTGCAGCATCAACAGCGGGAAATCGAAGGCCGCGTGCAGCGCCAGCGGCGCCAACAGGATCAGAATCCAGCTTGAGATGCGCGCCCAGTCGCGGTGATGCCGGTGCGCGCCAAGCGCAGTGCCGGAACGCGCAATCGCAAGATAAGCGCCGGCGATGATGCCGAGCGCGCCGTGGAACGGCACGGTCAGGACGCTGCGTAACGCCGCCAGCGATCGCCATATCTCCTCATGTTGCACGAGATAGGCGAGGTTTTCGTAGGCGGCGAAGCCGAGGCCGGCCGCTGCGCCATAGACCACGCTGTCCATCGGGTCCGCGAATGGCCGGCGCCGCATCGACACCGCGACGATGACGAGAATTTTGACGATCTCCTCGGGAGCCGCGACCCCGAAAACAGAATGCGCCGCCTGCGCAAGCCAGGGGTTCTCGGGAACCGTGAATATCGACGCAAACGGTGCGCGCACCACGGCCAGCAGCGAAATGCTGGCGGCGCCGAGCAGAAACGCGGTCCAGACCTTGGCGGGCGGTCCGGGGCGCTCGTCGGCGGCGATCACAAGCCACAATATCAACAGCGCGGGTGCGATGGCCGCGGTGCCGATTACGGTGGGGAGGGAATCGAGGAGGAGCATCAGGATGGCAAGTATGCCATTTTTCCGTATTGTCCGCCCGAGTGCGACCGCAAGCCGCGGACGACATATCTCATCCAACTCGCGCGCCGGTTCATCAGTCGCTCAGCAACCGCGGCAGATATTCCTCAGCCGCGCATTCATCATCGCGTCTTCCGCGCTGATCGCATCGACATATCTCTCGGGGACTTTGGCCGCTGAACGTTTTGCCGCCGTCGTTGGTGCCGCGGATTTGTCTGCCTTCGCCGCCAATGGAGCGGCCTTGTCATAGCAGGCCAGCCTGGTCTCAGGATGCGCTATCAATTTGCATTGCGGCGTCTGGGCTGTGGCGGTTTGGGACAGCGCGCAAATCGCGACGAGTACGGCGAAGAGTCTCATTTCAACTCCTTTTTTGGCCGATGGCGCGGCCATGAAAGCTAGCTTCCTCAACGGAGGGTAGTAATCGAATGAAGTCAACGGATTTGCGAATTCTTGCGAACGAAATCCCGCATTGTTTCGCAACGACGATTCCGGCATTGGAAAACCGCTTCGAACGGTCCAAAAAACCAATCCCGCGTTACCCGCTTCTATCGAACTCACAGCCGGAGGATGCTGGAACCGCCAACGTGCAATACGCGGGGCTGTGCGGCGAAGCCATCGAAAATGCTGGCGCGGGCCAAACCACGAGTCGTGTACCTAATGAATGATTTCAATAATTTTTAGAAGTCGAGGCCTGCAGGACGTTTTGGTGGATATCGGCCATTCCTCCGAAATATTAGCGCATTGCTTGCACTGTAGTTGACGGCAAAAACAATTAGTAAAGATACAAATTGCGCGATTAAATAATGCATTACGTGGGTCAATAGGGTGAAAATAAGAACGTTGATAATCGCTCCGATAGTCGACACGCCCACGAACTTTGGCATCGCAATCCAATGCCGCTCGGAGGAGCGGAAAGTGTATCGTCGCTGAAGAAAGTAGTTAACGACAACGGCGATGTAAAAGGCCATGGTGGAGGCGACCGCCTTGTCGAGCCGAGCGACTTCCACAAGTGCAGCGAGTGTTGCAACTTGCAGCATTGCGGCCATCGCGCCAAAGACGAAGTAACGAAGGAACCTGGAGTCCAGGAAGTGGTTCATGGAGTGCTTTTCACGACGACGATTTCGAACGAACGGCGGAGATTGTGGCGGATGTCGTTGCCGATCTTAGGCTCTACGAATTATTGGTAGATTTTGCTCATCAGACCAGCTAAGAATGCCCACTTCATCTCAGTTGTCAGGACGGCGCCGGATTTAAAGGCAGGCTTGATGAAGGATGTAAGTCGTAGTGCCTCTCAGTTTGAGCGCGCCATTCTAGCGCTTGGCGAGACCATAGCGTGGGAAAGGCGTTCCGGCGACGATGGAAATACCGCGCTTGGAAAAGGTGCAGCAGACTTTCTCCTATCTGTGCACCGGCGGATGCCGGACTTTTTGAGGCCGCCATTCCATATTCTTGTTCTCGTGTTTGATTTGTGGCCCTTGTTGCGCAGGGGCCGGTTCTTTCACCAGTTGCCCCTCGACGACCGCTTGGCCGAACTCGATACATGGAGGCGATCTCGCCTCGAAATCCGGCGCCGTTTCGTCGAGTTCTACGTGTCCTTGGGCGTCTTCAGCGTGTATTCGGATTTGTACGGGCGAGACTATCAGTATGGCGAACTTCCTCCGGGAGAACAGGCTCGGTCCTAACAAAGTTTCTGCGGATGTAGTTGTGATCGGTTCCGGTCCTGGCGGAGCCGTGACCGCCTCGATGTGTGCCGAAGCGGGGAAATTCGTCGTGATGCTTGAGGAGGGGCACAATCTGCCTCTGGAATCCGCCCCACATTTTTCCCGCGAGGAGATACTGCAGAAATACCGAAATGCTGCCGTGAACATTGGCTTCGGTGCTGCGAAGATTGCCTATGTTGAAGGGTGCTGCGTCGGTGGCGGTAGCGAGATCAACCGGGGCCTTTATCATCGCGCCCCTGAGGCGGTTTTCGATCGTTGGCGGCGCGATTACCAGGTCACTGCTCTAAGCCTCCCTGAACTCGCACCGCACTTCGCGGCGTGTGAGCGGGTGGCAAAGGTTGAATACCTGCCGGGGCCGGCGCCGCAGTTGTCGACGCGGCTCGAGGAAGGTGCGCATAGGCTTGGGTGGGCTTGCCTGGAGGTTCCCCGACTCTACGCCTATGCCACCGATGCGACCACCGGTGCGCCTGGCCGGAAGCAATCAATGTCGGAGACCTTCGTCCCACGTTTCCTTAAGGCGGGGGGTGAACTGATGCCTAACACCTGCGCCACGAGAATCGCTCGCTCCGCGGGGCGCTGGACGGTGCACGCGCGGCGCTCTAACCCAGCGAACTCTCAAGAAATTGAGCTGACAGCGAAAACAGTCTTTATCGCCGGCGGCGCAGTGCAGACGCCGTTGCTCCTGCGACGGTCCGGAATCAGACGCAATGTTGGCGACAGCTTGCGCTTTCACCCGATGCTGAAGGCGGTCGCGCTATTTGCAGATGAAATTAACACTCCTGGCGAACTGGAACCGGTACACCAAATCAAGGAATTCGATCCGCGCTTTAGCATGGGCTGTTCGATGAGCAAGCGCCCAGCGCTCGCTCTTGCTATGGCCGCCCATCCGCAGATGATTGAGGCGGTCGACGGTGATTGGCGCCGAATGGCCATATATTACGTGCAAAGCACCGGCGGCATCGGTCGGGTGAGAAGTTTTCCCGGCTTCCGCGACCCTTTCGTGCGTGTGGAATTGAGCCCACTGGATCTCAAGGAGCTCGCCGACGGGCTCGCGCGACTCGCCGAAGTTCTCTTTGCTGCGGGCGCCGAGGCTGTCTACCCGAGTATTCCCGGCTATCCTGTTCTTCTTTCGCCGGCCGATATACCAAAGTTGCCAGAAACGCTCCCGCCCAAGCAGGCGAACGTCACGACGATGCACCTGTTTTCGTCGTGTCCGATGGGGGAGGACATGCACAAATGTGCCGCTAGTTCTTTCGGTCGTGTGCATGGGGCCGACAACCTTTTTATCGCTGATGCATCTCTGCTTTGCGGCCCGACTGTTGTGAACCCGCAAGGCACGGTGATGGCTGTCGCGCACCGCAACGTCATGCGCGCGATCGAGGATCGTGCGATCTGATTGAAGTGCTCGGTCGACTGGAACTAAGGGGGATTGATGCGACACCTTATCACCGGCGGATCAGGATTTATCGGAAACCTTACCGCGCGGCGGCTGCGTGACCGTGGTGATCACGTCCGGGTACTTGACGTGTGGGAAGACCGGTCGAGGCCGGCAGATATCGAGTTCATTAATTGTTCAGTGCTCGACCGTGATGGGGTCCGCGCCGCCATGCGCGATATCGATATCGTGCATCACAATGCGGCCCTCGTAGCACAGACGGATGCCGGTGGAGACTACTGGACCGTCAACGTGGAAGGGACCCGGATCGTTGCTGAAGAGGCGGCCAAGGCCGGCGCCAAGGCTCTGATTCACGTCAGTTCTACGGCGGCTTACGGCATCCCTCCCTCCGGACCCATTACCGAGCAAACGCCGCTTCGACCCGTCGAACCCTACGGCAGGTCAAAGCTCGCCGGCGAGCAAGTGGCGGACGAAATCTGTAAGACGAGCGGCATGACCTTGATCACCATCCGCCCCCGGGCAACACTGGGCGGCGGCCGGCTAGGCATCTTCCAGATTCTATTCGAGTGGATCAGCGAAAATCGGGCCGTCTACGTTATCGGAAGCGGAGATATCAAGTTCCAGTTCATCCACGCACACGACCTCATGGATTTTTACATGCTTGCCTTGAACGCTGGCAAAGGCGGCACCTACAACGTCGGAACGGATCGCTTCGGCACGCTGCGGGGTGATTTGGAGGCCTTGATCCGGTATGCCGATAGCACATCAAAAGTGAAGAGCCTGCCTACCGCGCTCACCGTCAACACTCTCCGCGCCCTTCATTGGATGCGCGTCTCGCCGCTGGTTCCGTGGCACTATCTGACCTATCACAAGGAATGCTATTTCGACGTCGAGCCGCTTTTGGCAATGGGATGGCGCCCAAACTACTCCAACGAAGCCATGCTTCAGGAGAGCTATGACTGGTATTGCCAAAGCCTGGCGATGGCACCGGCGGGCTCGCCGCAAAGCCCGCACAGGACGCCGATTAAGCAGGGCGCCCTTTGGCTTCTGAAGATGATATCTTGATCATGATGACCGTGTCGTGGGGCCGATCCTTCGCCTTGGTAGCGAGCGCAGATATCCCAAGGCGCGAAGCGGCAACACATCCGAAAAGGTGATGGAATTCCGGGACAGGGAGCGCTAGGCCATCTCATCGCTCCCATCTGGGAAAACCATAATGTGCATCACGATCGAATAGCCACGCCTAAGCCAAACGAAACACCGATGCCTGCGAAGGGGACAATAACGCAGGCCGTGTCGCTCCATCGCTGCGAGTAAACCCCCGAGATAATTCCAAGCATCTCCTCCTTTGCATATGGCGAGGAGAACGGTCTTATCAGACGCGTCGAGTGACGGCTGATGGCATAGGCGGCGCAGAGCATCGCGCTGCCACGCCGGCAGTTCGGCTGACCAATTGAGAATGTCGGCCAGGGCAGCTGCTTCGTTTGAGATGTCGCTATCCGGGCTCATTGTAGTCGTCACTTCATGAAGAAAAGATGCAACGCACACCTGGGGGCGCGGCGGATTTCTGAGCGGCCCATTCTGTATGTTCGACAAATTTGCTAATCTGGACATCTGCTGGACACCGACTATCCAGCGGGAGCTAAGCCATTGAAAATGCTGGCGCTCCCTAGCGGAATCGAACCGCTCTCTCCACCGTGAAAGGGTGGCGTCCTAACCGATAGACGAAGGGAGCGAAAACGTCGGCCTCGCCACGACCGAATCGGTCGCGGCACTGCCGTTTCGCACAGTCACATAGTAAATATACCCGGCAAATCAACGCTTTGAGGCTTGCGATGGCGCCGTGCCGATCCCCGACCGTGGTGACGTGATCAAGGCGGCGGCGGGCGAACGTATAGTGGCGTTTGCGCGGCCGGGCAAGCCATCGGGAATCCTGTTTTAAGGGCAGATTGAACGCGTCCCGGGCTTCGCAAACACCCAAAAACTTCACTGGTCTTCAACGGTTTTTAAAGCCCGGTGGGGTAGGGATGAGGCCAGAGCATCTTCCGGCAAAGTGGATTCCGGTTTGCCGCAAGAAAATGCTCCACTTAGTAACTTGCGTCTATTCTGATGGCAAAAATCGGTATCTACCCTGGGGATTAGTCCGAGGGCACGCTTTTGCGGAATACGCGCTGGGAGCAACGGAAATGGCCGCAGCAACCAAGAAGCGGGAAGCCCGCAAATCGCTCCGCCAGCCCGGGTGGATCACCCTCGAAGGCGGCTTTGCGGCGCGCCAGTGCATTGTGCAAGATATCTCCACCGCGGGTGCCAAGATCACGGTTGACGACCCCAACGTGCTGCCTGCCCGGATCCGGTTGGCATTCTCGCGCGACGCAAGAACCGGGCGAACCTGCCAGGTGGTCTGGCGTCGCGGCAAGTCGCTGGGCGTCAAGTTCGTCCAGTAGCGAAAACAGGTCAGACGCGATAAAAGGCGGGATGCGAAATACCCTCCTTGTGATCGTTGTTGCGGTATTGCCGGCCTCGATGGCGTTGGCTGAGGCCTCCAGCAATAAGAAGTCGGACAAAGCCACAGCCTCAGGCAGACTGCTCCCGACGAAGCGTGCTAGTACCGGCAATTCTTGCGCGGCGTATGGTCAGGGTTTCGTCAAAGTCGACGGCACGAAGACCTGCGTGAAAATCGGCGGCTCGATCAGCGTCGGGGTCGGTAGCTCCAGCGGTTGGCGCTGAGCGGCAACAGGGCGAGCCCATTGCAACTCGATATCATTGTTCCCGTCGTCATGAGTTGCGCGCTGCTCTGGTGGGTCAGCCGCGGAATGAACTGGACCACGCGGTTGGTGGTGGCGGCCGTTACCCTGGTGTTGATTTTCTGTATTCTGCTGTTCGAGCGGTCGAGCTTTTAGAAGCAGCCGGATCCCACAACGGAGCCTCTCACGACATCGGCGGCGCGACGAATTGCGTAAATCCCGCGCGGTTGGCTAACTGTGCGAACCAGCGCTCGAGATGCGGCAGCGCCGGCTTGCTGATGCCTTCGACCCCGAACCAGCGCCGGGCATAGGCGCCGAGCGCAATATCGGCAAGCGTGAAATGATCGCCTTCGATGAAGCGTCGCGTCGCCAACTGGCTGTCGACGATGCGCCATTGCACGGCCTCGGCGTCGGCATCTTTCTGGATCGCGACCATGTCGCGCTGCTCGACCGGCGTTCGCACCAGCGCCCAGAACACCGGACGATCGACCGGCTGCAAGGTCGAAAGCGTCCAGTCCAGCCACCTGTCGACGCCGGCGCGCTGTTTCGGCGCTTGCGGATAGAGCGACGATCCCTGCCCGTAGGCGAGGGCAAGGTAGCGCATGATCGAATTCGATTCCCACAGCACGAAATCGCCTTCCACCAAGGTAGGGATGCGCCCGTTGGGATTCATCGCGAGATAGTCAGGCTCGTTGTTTCGGCCGAACGCCATGCCGGCATCGATACGCTCGTAAGCGAGATCAAGTTCGCGCAGGCACCACAGCACTTTTTGAACATTGACCGAATTGGCTCGGCCCCAGATTTTCAGTTGTCCCTGATCGTTGTCCGGCACGCGCTTTCACTCCCGATGATCCCTATGCCGGTCATATCGGAATATCAGCGAAAAAGCGCGCACTCGATCATCCCGGCCTGGTCAAAAATCAGGCCCCGCCAAGCGATGACGGAGCCTGATTTGCGCGTGTGCCGATCGCAACCGGTCAGCGCCCCAAGAACAACCACAACAGAATAATTACCGGGATCGGCACGCCGAGCAGCCAAAGCAAAATTCCTCGTCCCATTGTCTCCTCCATCAATTTGCCCATTGAGAGAGGAACACCAGAGCGAACGTCAGGTTCCGTCGAGAATGGCAGAACGCGTACGAAGAATTGTATAATGCCTTACCAGTGTCCGGTATTCGGCATCGAGGTCCACGGCTCCGCCGGCGGCTTCGCATCGCCCTTCTGCAACAGCTCGATCGAATGCAGATCCGGCGAGCGGACGAAGGCCATCTGTCCGTCGCGCGGCGGACGGTTGATGGTAATCCCGAGTTTCATCAAGCGGTCGCAGGTCGCGTAGATGTCATCGACCTCGTAGGCGAGGTGGCCGAAATAGCGATCCTCGCCGTATTTTTCCTCGTCCCAGTTGTAGGTGAGTTCGACCAGCGGCGCGCCGCGTCCCTTGGATTGCTTGAGCAGGCCTTCGTCTTCGGCGGCGCACAAAAACACCAGCGTGAATTTCGCCTTATCATTGTCGACGCGGCGGACCTCCTTCAATCCCAATGCGTCCTGGTAGAATTTCAGCGCGGCATCGAGATTGCGAACGCGCAGCATGGTGTGGAGATAACGCATGTTCTTGTCTCCGTGAGAATTGAAGAGATTGTTATCGGTTTCGCGGCATTCAATAGCAGCAAAATGCGGGCAAGGGCAGGGCGTTTGCGGGAGATTACGGGCGGGTCGTTCGCGCGCTGTCCTAACAAGAACCCGCCATTGCTAGCGGGCTTGGTCACGCCACCCATCCGATGGTGTCGCCCATCGTCAACGCAAAAAACAACAACGCCACCTGAGCGGAGTATGTTCGCTCGGCAGCGCCGCCGTGACACTGGATATTGCAATCCCCCAGCAAGTATTGGTCTGGGCAGCAGGAACGAATTAAAAAAACACGCATTATCCGATCTGAAAAATCGGAGGTGTGTCATGAAGCCAATGCCCGACGCCCACGAGAACCGCCGCCTTGCCGACATTCAGACCGATAAGGCCGACAAACTGCCAGAGGGGCCAGAGAGAAATTCTCATTTGAAAAAGGCGCATGACTTGAA
>Ga0193743_1002643_pt1 | contig 12427 bp, 14 predicted proteins | sample L2c2metaG_FD_143038 | JGI IMG/M metagenome (GOLD analysis project Ga0193743, IMG submission 143038) | Soil microbial communities from a riparian zone of the East river system, Colorado, United States - L2c2 | ecosystem: Environmental > Terrestrial > Soil > Riparian zone | place: USA: East River... | reverse complement strand
CTATCCGGATACCAAAGGGCCGGATGAAGCCAACGATGGAAACTTCCATTCCAGTTGGTATCCGGATGAGGGACAGACCTCGGGATGGGTGGAAGTGGATCTGACGAAGCAGGAGAGCTTCAATGTGGTCTCCCTGGTGGAGCCGATCGGCAGCTCGGACGACTACCAGCAAAGCCGGATCAAGAGCTACCGCTTCCAGCGCTGGGATGGCAAGAGCTGGGTCACGCTTGCAGAAGGTGGACAGCCGACCCAGGTAACGATTCACCGGATTCCACGCGTCATCGCTCAGAAGGTTCGCCTGACATTTGAAAGCGGAGAAGACGCTCCTCGCATCGCGGACATCGGAGTGTACGACGAGCCATCTTGAATCCGGAGTAGACCCGTACCAGTCCTACTGGACACGTTATGCGCGCCCCGTCTCCCGGGGGATGGGGCGCGCACGTGCTGCCGTCAGCTGGCGGCCTGGAGCGCGGGGGCAATACGGCCGGCGGAGCGGAGCGCATCGGTGAGATGGCTGCGGTGCAAGGCCTGGTGCAGGGCGATGGTGAGAAAGCTGCGGCCAAAGGTAGCGAACTCGTGTTCGCGCCCTCGGGGCGGAGCCACGGTGGACTTGTCCAGATCTGTTTCGGTGAGTGCGGCGAGAATCTCGAGATTTCTTTCCCGCAGCTGCTGATATTTTTTCAGGATTTCGGAGGACGATGGATACGCGCTAGCGTCATTTACCGGCTCCGAGCCTTCGCCGAAGAGCTTGTGCCAGCCGGCTACGGGGTTGGTCTCTCCAAAGAGGACGGCTGGAAGATTGCCTTCGATCAAGGTGAGGTGTCCCAGAACCCAGAGGGGGTGACAACCGCCGTTGGGAGTTGGGAATCGTGTGGGGTCATCTTTCATCTGCTCGATCAGGCCCATGACGGCCTTATCGGATAAGGTGAGTGCGAATTGAATAGCTTCCTTGGTGTGCATGGTTTCTCCTTCTGCCCGCTATTACGGCTGCGATGCGGGGAAGGATACGGAGCTGCAGGTGATGGAGGTGGCTGCGGCCAATACCCAGGGGGTGTGCGTGTAGTCGACGACGCGCACGATTCGGTGGTCTTCGATCTCAATGCTGACGAATGAGTGAGGCATCCAGTGATCGTCCTGCTGGCTGAGCACGATCACAGCAGGCTGGCCATCGACTGTGCCGGTGGCCATTTGCCAGGGCGCAGTGAAGCGTTCGTAGCGGCTGAAGTAGGGAGCATCGGTGAGGGTTCCGGCGTAGCGGTCGGCGACGCGGAGCCGGGCGTCGGCGGTAGCCAGCTGGCGGATTCCCTCCCAGTCGCGCTGGTTGAACCGCTCGACGTAGAGGTGGAGCAGGCGGGAGGCTTCTGGCCCGGGTGCGCGCGGCGCGGCGGGTTTGCGAGGCAGCGACGCGAGCTTCGATCGACCGCGGTTGAGGGCGGCTTTGACGCTGCCGACCGTGGCGCCGATAAGTCCGGCGATCTCTTCGAGAGAGTAGTCGAAGACGTCCTTCAGCAGAACGCAGGCGCGCTCCTTCGGGGCAAGCATGAGCACAAGGTGCTCGACGGATTGAGGAGGGATGGGCTCGACGAGGTCGGGAGGAAGATAGACATCCGGCTGCGCGGAGGCGACCTCCGCCTGCTGACGAACCTTGCGTCGGCGGATCAAATCGATGCATCGGTTGTGCGCGATGCGGAAGAGCCACGGGGTGAGGTCGCGCGTGTCGTCGAAGGTGTCGAGCTTGCGGTAGGCCTGAAAGAGTGTCTCCTGGACGATGTCCTCGCCATCCATGACCGAGCCGGTCATGCGGGAGCAGTAGCGGTGCAGGCGGGGGCGCAGGTGGGGGATCGTCTCGAGGAAGGCGAGGTAGCGTGCCTCGAAGGGGCCACGGGAGTCGAAGCCGGAGTCATCCATATTGATCTTTACGCGGCTCACCCGGTTAAGGATACGGAGAGATGGGGATTTTTTGCCGGGGACAGCGAACCGCAGGTCCTTCGACTTCGCCTCTGGCGGTACAACCGCCAGAGGCTCAGCTCAGGATGACACCTAATTTTATGAAAGGAACTTCAGACCCACCACACTAGAACGGGATGTCGTCGTCGGTGATGCCCTGGTCGGCGTAGTCCGGCTGAGAAGCGGGTGTGCGTTGGTCGAAGCTGCTGGTGTTGGAGCTGGAACGCGTGTAGCCGCCGGTACTGGAGCCGGCACCTTCGCCGCGGCCCGGTCCGCCGCCGAGCAGACTCATCTCGTTGACGAGGATCTCGGTGCGGTACTTCTTCTGACCGGACTCCTTGTCGTCCCAGGAGCGGGTCTGAATCTTACCTTCGACGAAGATCTGGGTACCCTTCTTTACGTAGTCACGAACGATCTCGGCGGTGCGATTGAAGGCGACAAGGTTGTGCCACTCGGTCTTGTCCTGCCAGTTGCCCTGCTGGTCCTTGGCGCGATCGGCGGTGGCGAGCGAGAAGCTTGCGACGGTGGTGCCGCCTGCGGTGGAACGAATCTCGGGGTCTTTGCCGACGTTACCGAGAAGAAAAACTTTATTGACGCCTTTTGCCATGCGGATACTCCGATTTGTTCAGTTCTGAAGGTTGAGGATAGCAGATGGAAGGGACAGGCGCTCTTGCGGGAGCTTGAATGAATGCGGCGCGCGTCCGGGACGATTCGGGGAGACGGGACTGCTCAGGGAGTCCGCCCAGCGCGCCGGAGCAGCGGTGGATTACAACACCGCTGCGTAGTCGGCGCGTCGATGCTGTCCTGTAGAAACCTCCTGCCACAGATCCCATAGGAACTTGACCGCGGAGATCGCGAGAGCCACCTTGAAGCCGAACGTGATTCCGGAATTGATGCCCTGGAGCGAGTGCAGGCTCTCCGCCGTGACGCTGCTGCCGGATACGAAGAAGGTCCGCACCTGCACCATGATGACGAGGATCAGGATTCCCAGGGCCTTCACAGCCAGTTGCAGCCATCCGCGCGCGTGGCGCAGCGAAGGCAGAAGCATCGCCGCCTTGAGGGGAAGCATGGCGATCAGCAGCCCGATGAACTGCCAGTAGAAGATATGCCACTCCGGCGTAAGAGCGAACGGAGTGTTGTGCAGGATCTTCATTCCAGGCCCGACGATGAGGTACGGGTGGTCGGGAACAGCCAGCAGCCACACGACCATGAGTATGCTGACGATGAGATCGGCGATGCCGCTGGCGAAGGAGTACTTTTTCTTTTCGACGCGCTCCAGCGGAGGAAGGTCGCGGACGCTCCACTTCGGCAGGGTCATCCTGGGGAAGAAGCTTCCCTGTCCGTATTCGAAGACAGCAAAACCTAGCGTCATGATGCCCCAGAAGGTCAGGGCCACCGCCGGGAAGTGACCGCACGCGACACCGATGCGATGCCCCAGGTCTGCCCCGGAGCCGGAGTTGAAGAATATGTCCACCATCTGCACCACGGTGTAGGCCAACACCACGAGCGGGAAGCTGCGCTTCAGCGTGTACCAGTAGACGGGAAACAGGGTAGGGCCGATGAGGAAGTGCTGCGAGCCGTAGCGCGAGGCGACGAGCACGGGCATTCCATGGGCTTCCAGCACAGCGGCTACCTCGCCCTCGGTTAACTTGCGGCCCAGCTCTTCTTCGCGTCCCTCGATCTCAGCCTCTAGGTTCGCCTTCAACTCTGCCAGGGTGTCCTGACGTCCACGCGCCGGGAGGTGCTCGGCGACTGCCTGCAGATAACACTTGAGAAGTTCCATTGCTTTATCTCTCCTTCTGCACAATTTTGTTCAGTGAATCGTTGATCCTGCTCCACTCGGCGAGTAGAAGCTCGAGAACCCGTTGGCCGCGGGCCGAGAGGCGGTAGAACCGCTTGTTCCGTTTTTCTTCCTCGCGCCACTGGCTTGTGAGTAGCCCCTGGGTCTCGAGCCGGCGGAGCAGAGGGTAGAGCGTGCTCTCTTCGATCTCGAGGCCGGTGTCGGCGAGGGATTTGCGCAGCGTGTAGCCGTAGTGCTCCTGATGAAGCTGCGCAAGGACGGCCAGCACCAGGCACCCCCGGCGCAGCTCGAGCCTGAGGGAGTCGAAAAGCTCTTCGCCGGGGGTATCCGGGGCGAAGTTGCTGTTGCTTGAAGCCGCGTCTTTAGTGCTCTGTTCCATAGTGTACGAAATACACTGTATGGCACACAGTGTGTGATGTCAAGTATATAAATTCGCTTTATTCAAATGAAGCTAGTTTTTGCATAAGTATCTGGAAATAAGCAGGAAAGGTGGCCAAGCAGCGGTAGTCGGAGGTCGAGGGTGCCTAGGGGAAGATAGGAACGCTATTTGGAATCAGGCCAGGAATCCGACCGCCAGCAAGGCGATCACTACGAGATAGCTCAGCGGATATGCCCACCGTCCGATTCTGTGCAACTTCACGGCGAGCTCTCGCCTTCCCTGCTTCTGGAGAAGAAACACAATCAGGATCTCGAAGATGCACAGGAAGCAGAGCGTAAAGCTTGCCAGAAAGACCGCATCCAGAAACGAGACGTAGCCGATCCGTGGCAGGTCGCGCGCGATCGTAAACTCGAACGCCACCATCGACAGCATCATCGTCATGGGGATCTTCAACAGCCAGTCAAACATCTCCACGTCGATCCAGAACACGACGCTTGGAATGAGCGCCAGCATGATGAGCGGCAGAATAATCTTCCAGATGTAGAAGCCTGATCGCCGCTTCATCGCGATCTGAAACACTGCCTCGTTTGTGGACGGTAGACTCATTCCTCCTGTGGTCTTGTCAACGGTGTAAGTTACCTCTCCTGATGTCCACCCTGAGAGCTCGGTGTCCCGGTCGCGACTTATTCCGGTCGAAGCCAGAGGCTGAGTAGCAAAGCGAACGTCCTCTTCGGAGGTGAAGAAGGTGTGGAATTCAAGCCGCAGTAACTGGGTATCGAATGGAAATCTTCGGAAGTCGAAGTTGTTCGACACGATCGAATCGAAGCGCTCCACGTAGGTGACGACACCATCTTTGTCGGCGGTGAGCCAGTACTGCATGGACTTATGCGAGATCGTATTGGCCGACTCGATCGATGGAGCCCAGATCTCACCTAATCGATAACCTCTCTTCTTCTGATCCGCTGCGTCGACGGGCAAAGCGAGCCTAGGGTCTTTCCATCTTGCGGTGAGGTATCCGCTCACCTCAAATGTCTCTTTCGTCTCGTCGATAGCGACGAAGTCCGTAACGTACAGCGCTACCGCCACCTCAACCGGCTGACCACCGAGCGACGGAGGCTGAAGCAGATCAACCTTCTCTACCTTCTGTTTTGAAGGGCTATTCTTCGTCGCAGCGCCTGCTGTCAGCGCCGCCAGGCACGTAAGCATTGCCACATACGTCCACTTCCGCCAACCGAATGGTGCCATCGATCCGTTCCGAATACCAGATGAGAAGCTTATACGAGTCACATCTCAGCTTGTCCCGAGCAGCTTTGATCAACAGAATTCGCAAATGCTTATGGCACATAAGCATAGCTCCGATATCGAGGGTAAGAATTCCTGGCTTATCCGCCATCATTTTTTACTAGTTGGACAACAGTGCTTTTGTGGATCAAGACTAATGTCGAAGGAAGGAGAACCACGATGAAGGACATGATCAAATCCACACTCGCACTTGGTTTGGCTGTTGCAGCAGCGGTCCTACCTACAGCTTCGGCGGAGGCAGAGATCTATTCGAAGTCCAAGGATCTGGTGGTTCTGGAGCCCCGGGATCTTCCGCAGCAGGCGCAGGCACCGGGCAACTCACTCTTTCTTCACTCAGACAATGCAGGAAGTACGTATCTCTACATCGCACAACACGAGGGCACTCGCCTATCGATCTTCGATGTTACAGATCCGGCTCGCATCAAGCTGGTAGCGAGCCACCCGTTGGAAGCAAACGGCACGTTTGATTTCGTTCGTCCTCTCGGCCGCCATGCGCTTGTATCTTTTCGCGATAGTCAGCAGGACGCCGTACTCGACCTACGCAAGGCCGAGAGACCTGTGCTTCGGATGATTCCGATGAAGACAGACCTTGGATCGGCTGAGAAGCTGGGAGAGAGTGGTCTTCTTGCCACAAGCCAAGAGCGTAAATACGTCCCTGCCGTTGCGCGTAACTATCAGGTGATCGATCTCTCCACTTCGGATCCCTCTCACCTGACTACCGTTCCGGATGTGAAGCATCGGGTGGATAACAATTACACGGGCACCACATTTCTACTTGGCAGCAATGGGCTCACGGTTGTAAGGCGCCTCGAGGTCGAGAACGCTTACAAGACGCTTCAGATACAGAGAAGAAACTAAATCTGCTGTCTTGAGCAACACACTTATTTGCGCAAGGCCGTATCGCCGATCATGGCGGGCGGGCTTGCGCATTCTTCGCGCTGACCAAGTCTGGGTTGAGGACGCTGAGCGCGCCTACGGAGATGAGCTGTCTAGCGGCGGCGGTCGCCGATGAGCTTCAGGAGGGCGAGCAGGAGGGTGAGAGAGCCGGTGGGGAGGCAGCCCATGGCGACCATGAGGGCGAGCCAGCCGGAGTTGGTGTGCGGGCCCTGGTGGCCGATGCCTCCGAAGAAGAGATGGATCGCAAGCACGGCGGCGACGCCTGTGCCAAAGATCCAGAGGCCGGTGCGAAGAAGTTTCCGTGTATCGGGTTGCATGGGAGCCAGGGCTGTCCTTACGTCCTTAGTGGATTGCCGACTGCATCCAGTAGACGATGACTCCGGTGATGGAGACATAGAGCCAGATGGGGTAGGTGTAGCGCGCCAGCTTTCTGTGCGCTGGAAAGCGGCCGGTGAGGGAGAGGAAGAAGGTGATGAGGATCATCGGCAGGGCGATGATCGAGAGGAGGATGTGCGAGGCCAGGAGCTTCCAGTAGAAGGGCCACCATGCGCTGAGGCGGTTGAAGTGTGTCTCGCCGTGGAGGGTGAAGTTGACCAGATAGGAGACGAGGAAGATGGAGGAGAAGATGAAGGCGGTAAACATGGCCGCGCGATGTTGAGGGATTTGCCGCGCGCGGATGAAGCGGTAGCCGACGAGCAGGGCCACAGTGGAGAGCGCGTTGAGGATGGCGTTGACCAGAGGGAGCGAACGAAGCTGGGTTCCGGCAACGTCGGTGGGGGCGTGGAAGTAGACCAGCCAGCAGATGAAGGCGCTGGCGAGAGCGCTTATCGCGATGATCGTGGCAATGATAGAGGGTGGCGTGCGGAGCGTAACTGGAGGCGTTGCAGGGGGCGGAGCGCTTCGTGCGTTCATTAGAAGAGCAGGCGTCCTTTCGCGTTGAGCATCATGGCGGCCATGAGCAGCGGAAGATAGATGATGGAGGCTTTGAGAAGGTCGCGCGCATAGACGCGGGATTCGGGCGAGGCGGGATCGCGCGCGATGCGGGCAAAGCGGATGGTGTACCAGAGATAGGCCAGCGAGAGGATGGTGGCGGCGATAGCGTAGGGGATTCCGGTGACGCCGAGCCAGGTGGGCCACAGGCTGACCGGAACCATAAGGACCGCGTAGAAGAGCGACTGGATGACGGTGGAGCGGGCGGCGAAGTCCTGATCGGGCTGGGTGGGGGTGAGGCGGATTCCGGCTGCGGCGTAGTCGTCGCGGTGCATCCAGCCGATGGCCATGAAGTGCGGGAACTGCCAGACGAAGAGGATTGCGAAGAGCGCGATGGCGGGCCACTCAATAATGCCGCGCACGGCGGTCCATCCGATGAGCGGAGGAAGCGCGCCGGGGAAGGCTCCGATAAAGGTGTTGACGACAGTAATGCGCTTGAGCGGGGTGTAGATCCCCACGTAGCCGACGGCGGTGATCAGGGTGAGGGTTCCGGTGAGGAGGTTGGTGACGTGAGCGAGGTAGAGCGAGCCGAAGAAGATGGCGGCGAAACCGAGCAGCAGACCGTGAGCGAGAGAGATTCTTCCGGCAGCCATCGGGCGGTTCGCGGTGCGGCGCATGAGGGCGTCGGTGCGGCGCTCGAGGGCCTGGTTGAGGGCGCTGGAGCCGCAGGTGACAACGGCGATTCCGGCGAGGGATTGGATGAGTCCGGCATGAAAGGGGCTGATGCCGCTGGCGAGAGAGCCGAGATAAAATCCGGCTCCGGCCGTGATGACGACCATCACGGTGACGCGGAGCTTGAAGAGCGTAGCGTAGTCGGCAAGCAGGCCTGGCTCCGCTACGGACTTGGAGGGGGAGATTACGGCCGGGGTTGTCGCGGATTGCGCCACGATCTAAGGATACCGCGTTTGGGTTGGCAGTAGTCTGAGGAGACGATTGGCGCACGTTCGAAAGAAATGTTTTGGACAGCGGGATATTGTGGCTTCAGGGGTTCTGACGCAGCTGCGCCAGCAGAGCCTCAGCGGTGGGCTGCGTATTGAGGACATCGGCGGCGGTAAGCCAGGCACGGCGGAGTTGGGTGATTCCGTAGCGAATCTGGTCGAGCTCGGCGGTGGAGTGGGCGTCGGTGTTTGCGACGATCTTGCAGCCGTGTTGTTTTGCGAGGCGAAGATGGAGATCGTTGAGGTCGGCGCGGGCGGGATTGGAGTTGTGTTCGACGGCGACGCCTAGTTCGGAGGCACGCTTGAGGATGGCCTCGATGTGGACGGCGTAGGGATCGCGCTTGAGGATCTTGCGACCGGTGGGATGGCCCAGGATGCGGACATAGGGATTTTCGAGGGCACGCAGGATGCGGTCGGTCATCTGTTCGACGGGCTGATCGAAGCGGCTGTGCACGCTGGCGACGACGATGTCCATCTGAGCGAGGGTATCGTCTGCGAGATCGAGCTCGCCTTCGCCGAGGATGTCGACCTCGACGCCAGCGAGGACGCGGATCTGTCCATGCATCTGGCTCTGCATTTGGGCATCGACCTCGCGAATGCGTTGGATGTGCGCGAGGGCGCGGCGGTCGTCCATGCCGTTGGTCATGGCGAGGTTCTTGGAGTGGTCGGTAATGGCGATGTATTTGAGGCCGCGGTCGAGCGCAGCCTGGGCCATCTCGCGGATGGTGTTGGCGCCGTCGGTCTCGACGGTGTGCATGTGCAGGTCGCCGCGGATGTCGGTGAGGGCGATGAGCTCGGGCAGGGTGTGGCTGGCAGCGGCTTCGAGCTCACCGGAGTTTTCGCGGAGCTCCGGCGGGATGTAGTCGAGATCGAGGGCGCGGTAGATGAGCTCTTCGGTGGCGGCAGCGACGATGGAGTTGTCTTCGACGCGGACGAGGGCATACTCGTTGAGGGTCAGGCCGCGCTTGATGGCTCGCTGGCGCAGGGCGACGTTGTGCATCTTGGAGCCGGTGAAGTATTGGAGGGCTGCGCCGTAGCTGGCACGGGGAAGCAGGCGGACGTCGACCTGAAAGTTGTTGCGGAGGGTAAAGCTGACCTTGTTCTGGCCTCGGGCGAGGAGCTTGTCGATGAGGGGGAGCGAGGCGACGTGCTCAACCGCGGCGGCGACGACACCGGGCTCACAGGCGGGACCGGTGACAAGAAGGTCCAGGTCGCCGACGGTCTCGCGTCCACGGCGGAGGGAGCCGGCGGGGGTGATCTCCTCGATGCCGGGGAACTCGCGGATGAGCTCGGAGATTCGGTCGGCCTGCTCGCGGGCCTGGTCGATGCGGAACCGGCTGGAGTTCTTGCGGTAGTCTTCGATTCCCTTGAGGAGCTTGACGGTGAACTTCTCGCCCATGCGGGGCAGTTTGTTGAGGTGGCCAGCTTTGGCGGCCTCTTCGAGGGCGTCGATGTCGCAAACGTTGAGGGCAGACCAGATGAGGGCGACGGTCTTCGGGCCCATGCCGGGGAGCCGCAGAAGCTCCAGCATGGAGGGGCGATATTTTTTGAGGAGCTCGTCGCGGAGCGGCGTGGAGCCGGTGCCGAGGATGTCGACGATGCTGGCGGCCATGCTCTTGCCGATTCCGGCGATGGCGAGCAGCTGCTTCGGGTCGTCGACCAGGGTGGCCAATTGCGTGGTCTGCTGTTCGACGGCTTCGGCCGCACGCCGATAGGACCGGATGCGGAAGGGGTCGGCGCCGTCGATCTCCAGCAGAGCCGCGGTCTCATCCAGTATGCGAGCGATCGAAATGTTGTCCATGAACGGTTATCCCGGGCCGAGCACTGCCTTCCAGCTCCTGAGCCAGTATGCAGCATCCCGATCCCGGGATGGATCACAAAACCGGTTGCGGCGATCGCCTGAAACCCCGTCGCGGGCGGTCACCACCTCCATGATTTTCCAAGGTCAGAGTTTATTTAGCTTGCGAGCTCTTTAAGACGTAGGACCTGGTCAGCCTGCGGTCCTTTAGTCCCCTGGATGATGTCGAACTCTACCTCATCCCCTTCTTTGAGGCTTTTGTAGCCTTCGCGTTGAATCGAGGTGTAATGAACGAAGACATCGGCTCCGCCGTCTCGGCCAAGGAAGCCGTACCCTTTTGCATTATTGAACCATTTCACGATGCCCTTGTACTGTGCCAAGACCCTTGCTCCTTACAGTTAATTCGAGTTGAGACGCCTGGCTAGGCAGGACATTTCCAACTCAATATCTGTGACGCAAAAGCCCGGAACGGGGTTTTCTGCATATTTACGGAGAAGAATCAGTAACTGGTGATATGTAGCAAGTAAGGCTTTTGTTGTGAAGACGTTTCAGAGACGTCTTTCCCGGCGCAGGCGATCGTAGAGCATGAGTCCGATCAATGTTTTGCCATCGTGAATCTTGTTGGCCGAAGCCAGAGCGAGCGCCTCCGACAGCGGCATCCGGATCACGTCGATCTGCTCGTCGGCTTCAGGCTCGGCCACACCCGAACGAATATCGCGGGCCAGATAGATCTGCATCCATTCTCCGAGAAATCCGGGGCTCGCAAAGTATTTTGTGAGCAGCGTCCAACGTTTCGCGCGGTAGCCCGTCTCTTCAATCATCTCGCGCTTTGCGGCGGCCAGCGTAGCTTCACCGGGCTCGACGCGACCGGCAGGAAGCTCGAGCAGAAACTGACCTGCGGCATGGCGGTACTGCCGCTCGAGGATGACATCGGGATCGTCTGGGTTCTTCGATTCGTCAATGGCGAGGACGACGACCGAGCCGTTGTGGCGAATAACCTCGCGGACGTTTTCGACGCCGCTCGGCTCGATCACCTCGTCGCGGTAGATGGAGAAGACCTTTCCCTTAAAGACGACCTTCGAGGAGAGCACCTGAGTCTTCTTCTTGCCTCCTGAAGCGGTCTTTGGCCTGGAGGAAGATTTTTTCTTTGCGCGGCTGGAGGTGGTCCCAGCGGAGGGCACTTTTTTCGCTTTCTTCGTCAAGGAGGACATATCGCTACGGTATCATCCTGCATCGGGCGTATTCGGTGCTGCATCCAACTCCATGCGATTTAAAAAGAGACCGTTGGGTTTCCGGTTTGCATCAGATAAAGGACATCAAGCAAAGTAGTTCCAAAGAGATGCTGCTCGCGGATTCGGATCGAGTCTGCGGATGGAACGAGAGACTCGAGAACGAAGGCATGGAATGAGCGTTGAGTGTTACCCGATCACGGTGTTGCCCCATATCTCGCAGCTTTACCGCGACTATCTCGTCATGGGGGATACCGCCGAGTCGCCGGTGCGCTCCGAGTCTCCAGTGCGGTCGTGGTATGGCTCGGGCGATTCGGGCGGCCCCTTCGCCGGCGGATGGATGAAGTCCTCGCCTCCGGGGGGAGATCGCAATCCGCTGGCGGACGAGCTTCTTCGCCAGAACCATCTCTTCGGAGCAAGCGCGGAGACGGTTGCCAATATCGAAAAACTTCGTGCCGGTGCGCGCGCTGTCGTGACGGGGCAACAGGTAGTCCTGTTCGGGGGGCCGTTGCTTACGCTGCTGAAAGCAGCGACGGCGGTCTCGCGAGCCCGCGAGGCGACCAGGATCACCGGCGTCGAGCATGTGCCGATCTTCTGGATGGCGACTGAAGATCACGACCTGGCCGAGGTCGATCAGGCCGCACTGCTCGATGGAACGGCGGTTGAGGTTCTGAAGGCCGGCCTGCGAGTTCCGCTGCCGATTCCCGTAGGTGGCGTTGCGCTGAACGCCGAGACGGCTCCTCTGCTGGAGCAGGCGATCGAGCGTGCGACCGAGCTGCTGGCGTTCGCTCCGGTGGCGGAGTGGATCCGGGAATCGTATCTCTCCGAGGGGGCCACGCTGGCCAGCGCCTTCGGTCGGCTGATCACGCGCATCTTCGCGACGCAGGGGCTGATTGTGGTCGATGCGGCAAGCCGCGAGTTTCATGCCATGGGAGCCTCGACACTGCGCTATGCCATCGAGCACGCCGATGAGCTCCATCAAGGGTTGCTGGCTCGCTCCGAGGAGCTGACGAAACATGGCTACCACGCGCAGGTGCTCGTCTCCGAATCGTCCTCGCTGCTGTTCCTTCTGGATGAGGGGACGGGCGAGCGTATTGCTCTTCGCCGCGTGAGCGATCTTACCGATCCGGAGGCGCAGTGGAGGGC
>Ga0193743_1002642_pt1 | contig 12430 bp, 14 predicted proteins | sample L2c2metaG_FD_143038 | JGI IMG/M metagenome (GOLD analysis project Ga0193743, IMG submission 143038) | Soil microbial communities from a riparian zone of the East river system, Colorado, United States - L2c2 | ecosystem: Environmental > Terrestrial > Soil > Riparian zone | place: USA: East River... | reverse complement strand
TCCCATGGAAACACAAAAAGTGTTTCTGAAAGAAAAATCCGAGAAACACATTATGTGTTTCTTTCAGGTTTCCCATAGATAAATTTTTTGTTTTTCTCAAAATTTATCTTTTTGAAACATGATAAGTTCTTTCTTTGTTTGAAACAAAGAAACCATGTTTCCCATAGATAAATCTTGAGAAAAACAAAAAAATCTATCTATGGGAAACATGAAAGAAACACATAATGTGTTTCCCAAATTTTCCTTTCAGAAACACTTTTTGTGTTTCCGTGGGAAAAACCCTTTGGAAATCACAAAACATGTCTCTTAATGGGTTTTTCCAGGGGAAACACCACCCAGTGCCAGCAGTGACTGTGGACTCTACTGGTTTCGGGGGGAAGAAGCCTTTGTGTAGGGCCTCCACTTTTTCCCCGTTAGTTGTGAATTCTTGTACTGTCCCACCCTCCCCCTTTACCTTGAGTGTGGGGATATGAGACTTACCCCCATCTCCTATGGGCTCCTTAAGGTATCAATTTGCTGTCCACAGGTCCTTAGCTGATGCTTCTTCGAGGTAATCCGTCCAATGCTTCTGCTTTGCTTCCGTTATGGCATTCCCATATTCTTGTGCTGCTTTTCTTCGATCCCCATGACAATGATGGTGAGGGATTGCTCTCTGTTTCATGGTGGTTCGACTCAGCTTGTTTAGTTCCTTCCTTAGTTTCCGTAGATCACCGTTCCACCAGCGTTTCGAGTATGGGCATGGCTTGCTGACCTGTATGCTCTCTTTGACCGTATTCTGGATCATCTCCATCAGGTTGAGGACTGCCTGTTGGAGGCCTTCCTTTGTATCTATTACTGCTGGCAGTGGGATGTTCTCAAGATTTGCCACAAGTTGTTCCCGGAAGGCTTCCCAGTCTGCCATCCGGAAGTTGTATGATAGCTTGGGGTTGAGCCTCTCCTGAGGAAGGTCAACAATGGTGACAATTGGGAAGTGATCAGTACAGGGAGGTTGGAGGTAGCTGTCCACCTCACATCTGATGATGAATGGTGTTAGTTCCAGGCTGCACCATACGTTATCCGGGTGCGAGTACGAATTGGTGACCATGTGCTTAAGAGTTGGGATTCCTTTCGGTAAGTCCATTTCCAGTCCTTCATCTGCTAACATACCTACCAGTACTGCTTCCCTCAAGGCTTGGTTGGTGAATATTTGATTGTCTGTTTCATCGTTCCAGAGTGGGTGGTGTCTATTAAAGTCGCCGCACCATAGAGTGTAACTGTTAGCTCCTATTCCTAGTGCAGGACTCTCCTCCTGCATGTAGCGGCGCAATCGGGTTAGTGTGTTTGAGTGAGTACAGTCATTGTATATGTTAAAGATTGAGAGTTTTGTGTTATGCCTATAAAGTTGAATGGCTGTCAGGTCGTTGTTTCCTGGGATGTTCAAAGCTTTCCATGAGTTTGAGGAGAGCTCGCTGTTGACCCAGATTACCGATCTGACTGTGTTTTCCAGTCTGGCTAGTTGATCCTGCAGGAATATGCTGGTGAATCCGTTTGGTGTCCGTATGTGGCCTAAGTGTGTGATGTGTGGTTCCTGTATTAGTATGTGTGGTTCCTGTATTAGTATTAAGTCCCAATTCCTACCTAGGGCCCTGTTGATGAGGTCCAGATGAGCCTTTTGAGATTTGTTGATGTTAATTTGTAGTATTTGTAGTCTATTTGGCAGTGGGTCGATGTTTCTGTTCATTGAGTGGGGTTAAAGGAGTTAGCATTGAAGGGTGGCATCCCTGAGTTAAAGTCATCTAAATTACTGAGCTGGGGGTATGGGAAGAACGGTCTTGTTTGAGCTGTTCCTCCAGGTGGGTCTTGGTCTGAGCCGACTTCTCTTGCTGGAGGGTTTGGCCTAGGGTTATCTGATATTTGTGGGCCAAAACATGGTGGTTGTTGTCTGAGTCTCTGAAATGGGGCTGTTTGTTGGATGGGAGGAGGCCTGTCCATTCTGTACCTATTGGGCACTGCTGACGGTGGGGGTCCTGTGGCCCATGTCCAGGATTCTGTGGATGGGTAGAAAGGTAGGTCGTTCTCTGGGTGTTTTGAATTGAACTCACTGCACTTCCGTACAAAGGTTGGGCAGTCCCTGGACCAGCTAGTATGGTCATCGGTGTCGCATGATACACAGTGGGTGACATTTTCGCTGGTGCAGGCACTTGTTTGGTGGCCTCTCATTCCACATGTGCCGCATATGTCCGTGTTAGAGACACATTCTGCTGCTATATGGTTCCATCCTTGGCACTTCAGGCATCTGATTGGTTCCTTCTTGTGTTTCAATACTGAGACCCATTTGTTGCAGATGATTAAGCCATCTGTTTTCGCTTGGTTAGCAGCGTTCGGGTTCATGAAGAAGAGGATGAGGTGTCCACAGGTTTGGGTAGGTGTCCTTCTTGCCGGAGGTTTTACCCATCACAAACCTGAGAGGTCGCCTTCTTGGATTCTATTGACCTCCAATATTTCTTTCAGGTGCCCCATGGAGTTTGTGTCGAGATGTAATGGGACATAGTAAGCGATTACTGGATGGTTTCTCCTCTTGAGTTGAACCCCTGCTCCTTCCTTGCCCAGTTCTGCAATAAATACATCAGTATGTTCTTGTTGAGTAAGCCACTTAGCTCCTTGGTCATGTAGGAATTCCCCTAGGAATCCCTTGTTTGCCAGTTTTTCCACCGATTGTGCTCTACACTTTTCCTCTCCATTTTCACCTCCTGCTTTGGCTAGCGCTTCGTTGAATCGCCTGAGAACCTCTGTTTGACTGAGGTTTTGCATTGCCGAGCCTGCTGGGAAGTCTATAACAAACTGTCTTGCCCTGATTCCTGCTCAAGCCACAATCTTTGGGTCTGTCCCTTCCAGGGCTCTGTTGTGGCCAAGAATTGTGTCTCTGTAGGGGGTCGCTTGTTTGATCTTGTCCTCCATGGTTTTAACAGTGGAGACATGAGTTTTAGTTGTTTTTTGACTTCTGAGCTGAGGGTGGTCTGGAAGTGATCTGTTATAGTCCTCAGTTCTTTGTTCATATAGCCAAGTTGGGTGTTCACCGCTTCTCGTGCCGTGAGGGCTACAGCATCCTCTTCGATTTCATCTAGTAGCCAGGTGACTGATCTGATCGCTTGAATCGCCTCCCTGGGGACCTTTGGGATAGCTGCAATTTGAAAGAGTGCTGCCGAGAGAGAGACCATAGTGACTGGGGCTCCTTCTGGTACCAGTAGCAGTCGGTTTTCCAGGAAGGCTTGTCCTCCCTTTGCCGAGTTGACCAGGTCTGGTTGTGTGTAGCTCAGTTCTGATGGAGATGGCAAGCTGTTGGCGATGCCAGGGATGGTGTTTGACCTGGTTTGGGGTTGGGCCCCCATATTCCCATGGCGAGTTCCTACTGGCTGCGGCTTTTTCCCCATCTTGTCAGCTGTTTTTTTTGACGCCATCTGTTCTCAGTGACGGGGCTATCTACTAGTAGGTTTTCGAGTACTTTAAGTCAGATGATGAGTCTGATATTTTTAGCTACTACTGTGTGTTGACCCCTTCTCCTCGGTTTTCTTTGCTTTCTGGAGCGTGGGAAAAGCGATGAAGGCTGTGGTATCAAGACAAGGAGCGTCCGTTCCGATGGATATTGATGCTAGTTAGAAGACGCAGCCACTTCTGTTCTCTTGCTAAAATGCAGAAAAGCAGGACACAAGGCACCTGACTGTCCTACCCGATTCGACATCCAAGAGTTGAGTGTAGATGACCTCCAGACCTACTTAGAGGATTGCCTTGCAGAACTTAATGCAAAACACCTGGAGCCAACAGCGGAGGTTGAGGAGCAGGATTTTTCCCATCACAACACGAGTGAACAGCATGCCCTCGTTGTCATATCACAATCATTTTTCTGTTTTACCTACATGCTCTGTTAATGAAACAGTTGAACCATCTATAGACATGCAAAATCCTGTATCTGAAAACCTGGTCATTGTTCCAAGAAATAGCTTGGAATAGGCACCAAAAATGGGAACAACAACTCCCATCCAAACTTGTCATTGCATCAGCGGAAGACAGTTCAACCTCCTTAAACTGAAGGTTGAGCTTGAAACCACTGATACAGGAGAAGTGAAGTCTGTCAACTCCTTCATAGATAGTGGAGCCACCAGAGAGTTCATCGACTGTCGCTATGCTAAGAGCAACCGGCTCCATACTCAGAAGCTCTCTGAACCCATTCCGGTTTACAATCTTGACAGAACCCTGAACAAGGCAGGTTCTATCACTGAGGTGGTTGATCTCATCTTGAGGTATTAGAATCATTCGGAACAGACATTATTTGCTGTCACTGGCTTAGGCAAGCAGAAGCTCATCCTTGGACACTCTTGGCTATGGAAGCACAATCCGGAAATTGATTGGGTAACCAGAGAGGTCAAAATGTCCAGATGTCCACCCCGATGCTGCTCCGGATGTAGAGATGAAGCTCGAGAGGAGAGAATCGCTCAGAAGGCTGAAATCCAATGAATGGAAGCTGTCTCCGATGGCCCTGTACCAGAACTCCACACCAATTCCAAAGAGAAGGAGCCTGAGGAAGCTGAAGAACAGATCAAACCAGGAGATTGCATCTTTGCCATTGGCCTTGTTCCAGCACCAGCGGAGATCCGAGCCACTTCCAGTGTTTCTCAGCGCTTAGCTGAAGCATTCAAACATAACTCTGAAGCTTCTGCCCCCTCTGGACAGTCTGTTCTGGAGTATCTGAAGGAGTTTGACAGTGTCTTTTCCAAGGAGTCTTTCAATGCCCTACCAGAGTCCAAGAAATGGGATCACACAGTCGAGTTGATCCCTGGAGAGAAGGCCTCTAACTGCAAGGTTTATCCATTGGCTCCAATGGAGAAAAAGGAACTTGATCAATTCCTCAAGGAAAACTTGGAAACAGGTTGGATCCGTCCATCTAAGTCTCCAATGGCATCTCCAGTCTTTTTTATTAAGAAGAAGGACAGTACTCTAGGGCTTGTTCAGGACTATCACCAAGGCCCTAAACACAATGACAGTCAAGAACAAATACCCGCTCCCTCTCATCTCCAAACTCACCAATAAACTCAGGGGAGCCAAGTACTTCACCAAACTTGATGTCCGATGGGGGTTCAACAATGTCCACATAAAGGAAGGAGACAAATGGAAGTCTGCATTCCAAACAAACCGGGGACTCTTTTGGACTGTGAAATAGTCTGGCAACATTCCAGACCATGATGGACAACATCTTTGATGACTGGATAATGGAAGGAGTTGTGGTGGTGTACCTGGACAACATCCTAATATTCATGGAAACTCTAGAGGAGCACTGGAAGATCACTTGGAGAGTTATGGAGTTGCTCTGGAAACAAAACCTCCTCCTTAAACCCAAAAAGTGTGAGTTTGAGAAGGACAGAAGTGGAGTACCTCGGAGTGATTATTTCCCAGAATTCTGTTAAGATGGACCCAGTCAAAGTAGCTGGAGTAATGGAATGTGTTAGGGGACACTCTGAATCGTCCGATGTCTCCTCCGATATTTCTCTGTCACCTCTGTATATTCCTCATCGTCGCTAGTCCAAGACGGAGTGCACTCGCGGCTCCGATACCAGAGTCCGATGATCACATGACGTAGCATTCCTATCACTGTTTCACCATTCTCCATATTTTTCATCATTTCATTATTTTTCATCATTTTATTATTTCAACTCCAATTTTTGGTATATAGACATGCATCCCACTATAGCAGGTTAGCAGGGCTTTATCCTTTTCTTTAAGGATCTCCTGCTAGGTGCACTTTCCTGTCGTATTTTACGTTTATATATATGTTTAGGATCCCCTGCTAGATCTCGACTAAGTTGTTCCGCAGTTGCCCTAACAGAATGGCCTACTCCATCTAACAGAAAGGAAGTGCAGTCCTTCTTGCGCTTCACCAACTTCTACCATAGGTTTATCCAAGGGTTCTCTCACCTAGCCTGTCCCTTATTCGATCTCATGCGGAAGGACACAGAGTGGAAATGGGGGATGGAGGAGCAATCAGCATTTGATTCACTCAAGGAACAGATTACAACGGCTCCAATTCTTGCCCTGCCAGACAACTTGCGGCCTTTCCAGATTGAAGCATACAGCTCGTATTTTGCAACTGGGGCCGTATTATCTCAACAATCACCACAAGACAACAAGTGGCACCCCATGGCATTCCTTTCCAAATCCCTTTCTCTGGTAGAGCAGAATTACAAAATCCACAACAAGGAGATGTTGGCAATTGTGAGAGCGTTGGAGGAGTGGAGGCATTTTGTGGAAAGAGCGGAGCATTGCTGTGAGATTTGGACAGATCACAAAAACTTACAATATTTCATGACAGCCAAGAAGCTCAACCGGAGGCAAGCTAGGTGGTCCCTACTCTTAGCCCAATTTGACTTCATCATGCATCACCCTCCCAGAAAGAGCATGGGGAAGATGGATGCTCTGTCCCATCAGTCCGACCATGGAACAGGCTTGGAAGACAACAACAACATGGTCCTCCTTACTCCAAATTTCTTCACGGTCGAGCATTGGAAGGTTTAGAGGCAGCAGGAGAGGAGTGAGGAATACTGAAGGATATCCGGAAGGGAACACAGGATGGAGAGAAAGAGGAGCCAGTGGCGAGGGCTGCAAGAGAGTTACAAGGTTCATCAGCTCGCTCCATTAAGTCTGTGGAGTGGTCCCTATCTGATGGACTTATATATTTCCAGGGCAAGATCTATGTTCTGGACGCTTTCAATCTCTGTCGATGGATCATCGCACTTTCTCATGACTCTCGGTTGGCTGGGCACAGTAGAAGATGGAAAACATTGGAACTGGTGTCTCGGAACTACTGGTGGCCACAGATGTCAAGGTACATTGGCAGATACGTCTCCACCTGTGACATGTGCCTTTGGACCAAATCATTCCCACGTACTCTGACCAGAGAACTCCACCCTCTTCCCATTCCATCTGCTCCGTGGGATACCATTAGCGTGGACTTCATCATCGAGCTGCCACAATCTGCAGGGCATGATTCCATCATGTTTGTTGTTGATTCCATCACAAAGTGCACACATTTAATTTCCACTGTCACAACAATCTCTGCCGCCGGAGCCGCACACCTTTTCCTAAACCATGTGTGGAAACATCACGGTCTCCCTCAGCAAGTTGTCTCTAATAGAGGTCCCCAATTTGTAGCAGAATTCATCCAGGAACTCTACCGGCTGCTCGGAATTAAGTTGGCAGCCACCACAGCCTACCACCCTCAGGGGGATGGACAGATGGAAGGGGTTAACCAGGAGCTTGAACAATGTCTCCAGCTCTTCACCAACCAGAGACAAGATGATTGGGTGGGGCTCCTGCCATTTGCAGAATTCCAGTATAACAACCAGGTTCATTCTTCCACCCAACATCCTCCTTTCCTCCTTGACACTGGACGTGTTCCCCAGATGGGCTTTGAGCCAGACCAACCTTGTTCCCATGTGGAGCCTGTTAACGAGTTCAGAGACAGGATGAAGGACACCTTGGAGGAAGCGAAGGCAGCTCTGGCCAAGTCAAAGGACAACATGACACTCTACTAGATTTGGAAATGAACCCCAGCTCCGGAGTTCAAAGCAGGCGATATGGTCTTCCTTGATGCTAGGATATTCAGACCACTCGACCTTCATGTAAGCTTTCTCACCAAAGATTGGGACTGTTCCTGATCAAGTGTCAGGTTGGTAATGGTGTGTACCAGCTCCACCTTCCTCCGTCAATGAGCAGACTTCATCCTGTCTTCAATGTGGTCAAATTATCTTTGGCTCCTCCAGACCCTATCCCTGGCCAATGGATGACTCTGTTAGGGGACGCTCTGCTTCATCCGATGTTTCCTCCAATAATTCCTCCAATAATTCTCTGTCACCTCTGTACATCCCTCCTCATTGTTGCTAGCCCAAGATGGAGTGCACTCGCAACTCTGATAGCGGAGTCGGATGGACACATGACATAGCTACTTTTGGATTCCTATCACTTTTTCACCATTCTTCATTTTTTTCATCATTCTATTATTTCGACTCTGATTTTTGGTATATAGACATGCACTCCACCTTAGCAGGGCTTTATCCTTTTCTTTTAGGATCCCCTGCTAGGTGCGCTTTCCTGTTGTATTTTATGTGTATATATGTTTAGGATCCCCTGCTAGATCTCAACTAAGTTGCAGCCACAGTTGCCCTAACATGTTGGTCCAGTTCTGGTTCTCAGCTAGGCAGAATTTTGAGAACCAGTTCTGAACTAGTTTGACCCAGTTCTGAACCAAGTTGATAACTTGTATATCTCAACATTCAGATCTTGAGAAGTGCCCAAAAAAATAAGGTATTCAGTGCATTATAAGAAACTACTGCCACTGATCCTAGGGACTGGGCTTTGGAAACCTAAAATATACTTTGTTTCATGTATTTGAATCAAATTGTCTTTGGATAAATGGTTCTGGTTCTGGTTCTGGCCTCCCTAAGTGGTTCTGGTTCTGGTTCTGAAAAAATGGGTGCTGAACCAAATCAAACTGAACTTCAGCATCCATAATGAGCAGATAAGTGGAGGTGACATGGTGTTAGGGGACACTCCGCTTCGTCCGACGTCTCCTCCAATATTTCTCCGTCACCTCTGTATATTCCTCCTCATCGTTGCTAGTCCAAGACGGAGTGCACTCGCAGCTCCGATACCAGAGTCCGATGATCATGTGATATAGCATTCCTATCACTGTTTCACCATTCTCCATCTTTTTCATCATTTTGTTATTTTTCATCATTTTATTATTTCAACTCTGATTTTTGGTATATAGACATGCATCCCACCTTAGCAGGGCTTTATCCTTTTATTTTAGGATCCCCTGCTAGGCGTGCTTCCCTGTCGTATTTTATGTTTATATATATGTTTAGGATCCCCTGCTAGATCTCGACTAAGTAGTTCTGCAGTTGCCCTAACACATGGTCCATGCTTGATGTCATGGTCTGTGCATGGTCACATTCTTTCCAAAAGAACAATCATAGGATGGCTCCAATGATGGCCACCTTGCCCATTGTTCAGTGCAACCCTTACCACCAGCCAGCCTGTATCGGACCTCCGTCCAAATTCATCCCCTATACCATTACCATCTAAAACCATCATTCTTATCATTGCTATCACCAACCAACACCATGTTAGGGCAACTGCGGGCGACTTAGTCGAGATCTAGCAGGGGATCCTAAACATATATATAAACATAAATACAACAGGAAAGTGCACCTAGCAGGGGATCCTAAAAGAAAAGGATAAAACCCTGCTAAGGTGGAATGCATGTCTATATACCAAAAACGGAGTTGAAATAATAAAATGATGAAAAATAATGAAATGATGAAAAAGATGGAGAATGGTGAAACAGTGATAGGAATGCTACATCACGTGATCATCGGACTCCAGTATCAGAGCTGCGAGTGCACTCCGTCTTGGACTAGCGACGATGAGGAGGAATATACAGAGGTGACAGAGAAATATCGGAGGAGACGTCGGACGATGCGGAGCGTCCCCTAACACACCACACAATATCCATTGCAGCACACATAAGAGCCCCACAGGCTCCACACACATTCCATGTCGCAGGCCTATTACACCATGCACACACCCATTCTTGAGGTCATGAGTTTCGGCCACCACAAGGTTTTCGGAGGATTTGAGTCAGCATCCTTTGGCAGGCATTGGAGTATAATCCTTTTTGTAACATTTCCATTTTACCACTGTAATGGACTAAGTAGTTGTAGATAGGTATAAACAAATATTTTTTTTATTTGTTTTCACAGTGCAAGACGACGAACATCCGTTCGTCGTTAGTCCAAGCAAGTGGTTGGTTTTCGGTTTGTGTTGATCAACGAAGTCACGTGACGTTCGTTTGTAAGCGTGATAGGCACTCGGAAACTGGTGTGTATTGGTACGAAAATGCAGTAAGATACTTTGTTAAAAGTATCTTGTGAGAATGAAATATGAGCTGAGGCTAAACTGTGACCTGTGGGTGAACTTTTCACTGAGTATTTTACAGTACATGGTTGGGTATTTATATGAAATTTGTATGTACCAGAATTAGAAAACAAGTGTAAGTGTTTCATACAATGGAGAAAAGTAAATTTTAGTGAATAAGAAAGGATTTTCAAATTGTTTACTGAATAGAAATAATTAATGGGTATGTTTTAGGTGGTTTGATGTTTTGGAAATTCAGTGATTGCGATGACCGGTCTATTTGACAAGCGCTTTTTGTTCGGTCTGTTTGCCGAGTGTCTGAAACGTTTAGTGTGGTGACGTAGGTGTTTGATTCTGGTGTGTGCGCGTTTTTTCCGATTTATTTATTTTTCTGCCTAGACCTTTGAGGGTTCCTTACACCACCATATGCTCTCCTATGTAACTCCTTTTATGTTATGTCATTTTCCATATAAATATTCAAGTTGTAGTATGTAGTTTGCCAGTTCAGATATCAACCTAGCAAACTCATTCTCCTGTTTCATCCTCTTCTGCTGTTAAGCTTGGAGTTCAGATGGAGATGTTGGGGCCGAAGCCGTGCAAGGAATTGGCTTCAACTTATAGGTTGCACCACTCTCTTGATGGTTGCCTCGAATTTTGGAGGTCCAGACAGAGTAGGAGAGTTCAGAGTTGAGCCGAGAAGAAGCTTAAGGCAGATGAGAGCGAGTTAAGAGAAGTAGGTTGCTAAGTTGATATTCAAACTAGCGAAATACATACTACAACTTGAGTATTTATACAGATAAGGACATGAACATATAAGGAGATATTTAGGAGAGCATATGGTTGTAAAATGGAACATATAACAAAAAGACTCGTACTCCAAAGGGTGCCAAAGGATGCTGACTCAAATCCTCGCAAGTCCTTGTGGCGACCGAGGCCCATGACCTCGAGAACTGGTGCATGCACAATATGATTGGCCTAAGACATGGAACGTGTGTGGAGCGTGGTGGGGCTCTTGTTGTGCTGCAGTAGGTAGCGCATGGTGCTGGTTGGTAATGGCAATGATAAGAATGCAGATTGTTGGTGGTATCGGAGTAGGGGAAGAATTCCGATGGAGGTCCAATAAAAGTCTGACGAGGGTGGCTGGTAGTAAAGGTGGCACTGAACAATGGTGAGGTGGCCATCATTGGAGACTCTGTCGGAGCCATCCTATGATTGTTCTTTGGAAAGAATGTGACCAAGCACGGACCATGACATCTGCCTTAAGCTTCTGCTCAGCCTAACTCTGGACTCTCCCACTCCTCCAGAACGCCAAAATCCAAGGCAACCCATCAGTGTGGTGCAACCTATAAGTTGAGGCCAATGCCTTGCCTGACTTTGGACCCAACATTTCTACATCCGAACTCTGAGCTTAACAGTTGTTGGTTATCCAGTGATGTGAGAGCAAAGACTATACAGTAAGAAAAATATAAGGAAAATGGTTGGATTTGGCCAGAGTTCAATATAATCTTGGAATCATTTGGGAAATGGTTATTTGATAGTTATCTTGTTTGGCAATGCCAAAGTTCAGTTCCAAACTGATGCAAGAACCGAGAACCAAAAGAACCAAACTGTCAGTTCAGGTTCAGTCCAGTTCGGTCCACAGATATTGGGCTGTCAGTTCAGTTCTTGGTTCTACCATTTTCAAAAATTTGAGAACCAGGTTCAAACCTGTTCAAACCAAACTTTCTAGTGATATTTTTTTTGTAATTTTAGGTGCACAATTGACTATATGATATGTCAAATACTTCACGATGAGTCTTCAAAAATCGGAGTTTGAAAGTGATTGATTAGTCCAGTGTCAGCCGTTTTTCAAACTTTATTATTTTTTCAACATCAACACAACATCAACAAATGACCCGCTCCTCAATTCATCATATGAGATGGAGTCTGACACTCCTGCCCTGATGCTGAAAGATGAAAAGGTATGCTTAATCATTTCATTCAGTATAAATGTATTAACAACACTTATAGGTAGGTACATCTACTCTACCGAAAGCGACAGAAAACATGCCAAGACAATCAAAAACTCAAAACACATGGCATCATCTGCGGATGAACATGAAAAATCAAATTAGAAGGCACAGACCACGATATGAATGAGATGACAACTCACAAATGTGCACGTCGTCCATGAACACGATCAAATGAGTGCGCACAACAGTTGAAGGTGACTCCACATTGAGGGACTCCGTCTTGGTGAGTTTTTTATTTTAATTCTCAATGATGACACTCCCTTGTTTTTTTTTCATCTCCCTAGTTTACAACGAGCCACACCACCTTGCCACGTCATGTTATCATCACTGTTAGGGGACGCTCCATGTCCTCCGATGTTTCCTCCGATATTTCTCCGTCACCTCTGTATATTCCTCCTCATCGTCGCCAGCCCTAGACGGAGTGCACTCGCGGCTCCGATACCGGAGTCCGATGATCACGTGACGTAACATTC
>Ga0193743_1002641_pt1 | contig 12436 bp, 13 predicted proteins | sample L2c2metaG_FD_143038 | JGI IMG/M metagenome (GOLD analysis project Ga0193743, IMG submission 143038) | Soil microbial communities from a riparian zone of the East river system, Colorado, United States - L2c2 | ecosystem: Environmental > Terrestrial > Soil > Riparian zone | place: USA: East River... | reverse complement strand
ATGAAAGGAGAAGCCGAAACAGAAAGTGTTTGATGAGCAGACGATGCGAGAAAAGGCAATGCGGGTGTTGAGAAGCGACGTTATTCCCTATGATTCTATGCATGCTCTCATCCTCTGCTCTACACACGGGTTCACGCTAGGACTTGTGCTCCTCTGGGAGAAGAAGGGGATGTATGAAGATGTCCTCCGGTTTTGGATGGATAAAGACCGCGAAGGCAACACTCCGGGTGCGTCGCAAAAGGTCATTGACCATCTGATGGAATATGGGCATGGCCACCCCCATCTTTACTCGCTGGTATTGAGGTTTCTGAGTTCGACGCCTGAACTGTTAAAGAGACATCAGGATGATTTGAAAGATGTTGTGGAGTATATTGATGAGGAGGGAATTATGCCACCTTTGGGTATTATTCAGGTGTTGAGTAGGAATGGAGTGACAAGCGTTGGGTTGGTGAAAGAGTGGCTGATCAGGAGAATCATGGCAAGTGGGGCTGAGGTACAGAATGTGGGTTGCTTTTTTTTGTGTTTCTGTTTTGGTGGCTGCTACGATGCTGAAATGTCTGAACGTTCAGGATAAGGAACTGACCAAATCATATCGGCTGGAAACAGCAACCAAATTGAAGCAAGTCGAAGAACTCTCTGATGTTGACCATCCCATTGTGTTCCATGTCACCAGGTGTAGTTCCTGTCATGGACAGTTGGATCTCCCGAGTCTACACTTTATGTGTAACCACAGCTATCATCAAAGGTACCCGCTTCTCCTCGCCTGGGTGTATGTCTCCCTCATCTTTTACTTTCATAGGTGCATCGCCGAGAATGAGACTGAATGCCCATCGTGTGCTCGTGAACATGGGGTGATAAGGGAAATTCGGCTCAATCATGAGAAGCTTGCAAACCAACATGACGTTTTCGTATCGGATGTCCAGGACAATGGTTTCGAGGCTGTTGCTTGTGCATTTAGTCGGGGTCTGTTGAACGCGTCGAGGCTGGAAGAGGCTGCCTAGGAGAGTGTACTCCTTTGTTTGTGGTGATATTATAGGGATATTGCACAGCCACATGCTTTATTTCTTGCCTTTTGATTTGCTACACGATGGTAAAAACTAGTAATCTTCGATGCTTTGTACGTAAAACTTTTTCGCCAAAAGTAGCCTCCTTTGTTTGCGCTGCATCAATCATAACAGGTTACTGACCCAGCTTCTTTTCTTTTCTTTTCTTTTTCTTTTCCGAATTCCTAGTTTTTCGATATAAACGGTGAACCCGTCGAAGGGGGCTGCCAAAGGCCAGCGTCTATCTGTGATTTCTACCACCCTGAGGAGGAGGGCTGGAACACTGCGAGAATATCTGTACATCGTGCTCCGAGAAAACGGCCTAAAAGGCCTCCTGCATCTCCGGCTCACGGATATCGTCGCGATCCAGGCTATCCAAAAAACAGGCGGAGTTATTCACGATCTCGCTCCAGATCATCAGCTCGTCGTACAAGGCACGATAGTGTCGCGTCCAGCCTACCTGAATCTCCAATAAACTCTAGGTTTAATAACACTCCGTCCGATCCACGCAAAGGGGGCCTGGATGACATGAGCCAGACTATTGTGAACAAGGTTCTACAACAGCCACAGTCCTCAACGTCGTCTACTATCCCGAGATCAAGCTCGCCTAAAACACAACAACAACAACAACGAGCCTCGTCCTCCTCATCCTCGTCTAATCCAACTGCTTCTCTTCCAACACCTCCTGTGACTGCTTTGCAAACTAGGGATTTTGGCAACGTACCCTTTCCTTCATCTGATCGTCATCCTCCACGTTGGCCTTCACGAACACCGTCTGCACCACCTAAAGACCCTTTGCCCATGCCCCCACCACAGCCACTTCCGGCTGTTCCATCAGCATTGTCAGCGAGAGTGGCTCCTACGACTGTGGAACTAACCGTAGAAGAAAAGCGGGCTATGTGGGAGGAACGCACACGGTGAGGATCTATAACCAGAGAAAAACCAATTTAACCTGATTCTTCCCACAATAATTCAGGATTCTCTCGGAATCTGAGTTGGCCCGTGAACAACTGGCTAATCTAGAAGAACAACATGTATTCGCTTTACAAATTGTGGAAGGCCGTTATTTCGCCAATCTACCTGAAGAAGACAAGACCCGTCTTAAAGGCCAACTTGCAGAACTTGAAAAACAATGTGGCGAGGCGAAGAAAACACACGAAGAGTCGATGGAAAAACTTTTCGAGACAGGTTCTTGGCCCGTCGCCCCCCCAAGTTCAATCGAAAATGGTATGGAAGAGAAACACAAAGAAGTTGTGAAATATATTCAAGAGTTGAAGGATACGGCGTTGCAGATGAGCAGGATCCTAGGGGATATCTCCATGTTCAAACCCCCTCCTCTCTTTTTGTCGGCTGATTCTGATTCTGATGAAGCTGGTGCTATTATGGACATTGACCAGCCTGATGGTGGTACTGCGCCTCGGAGAAGTCTCAAACGGAGACGCATTTCTGAAAATCTGGATGGCCCAGGTGGCGGCGGTATTGCACCACCCATGCCAACTCAAGGAGAACTTGACGAATTTCTGGAACGGCTTGCCCATATGGAAGGTCTCATATCTACACTCGAAAATGACATCAATGAACATGGCCGGGAAGCACGAGAGGAGTTTGAGCAGATCATGGATACGAAACTTGACGAGTTCCGGGCTGCGAGAGAGGAAGAGGAGAGGCAGAAGGTAGAAGAGGAACAACAGCAAATGCAATACCTGGAGCAAGATATTACGCTTACGGGGGAACAAGTGGGAGAGTTGGCGACTGAGATTGGGGATCTGATCATGCGAGTTGGTAAATTGGAAGTGGATGTGGTGGCGTCGAGGAAAGGGAGGCAGGAGAGTTTCGAAAAGGTCATGGAGGTTGGTTACTTTTGTGTTCCATCTCCCCTTTCTTCGTTGCTTTCTCTTTTCTTATCCGAGCCACGTGAAGACTGATATTCAATCTCTTCTCGTGTCTGTTTATAGGTGGAACGACGATTACAAGAATACATCTCAACACGAGAGGCCAATGTTCATGTCATCCAAACCTTCGAAAAGGCTCTCAACGCCTACACATCCAGACCTCCCTCACCACCCGCCACTCCACTAAGCGTGATACCTTCCTTTGACTACATCTTCCAAAGTCTAGAAGAGCCCATGATTCAAGCTCTCCGCTCACATATCGTTCCTGCCATTGAAGAGTTGAGAAAAGACGTGGAAGATATGGTGCGCACACAAAATGCGGAGCTATATTCTACCTTGTGGAATAAGATAACGATGACGCTCAAAGTGTTGGAGATGATTCAGTCACAGGTTAATCAGGGTGATATTGAGCCGGCACAGATTTTGGCTGGGAACATCTGACGAGGTAAGGGTGTGCGATGAGGGTTGTGTGTGTGTGTGTGTGTGTTTTTGTTTTAGTTTTTTTGATGTGATGCTTTGGCTATTGAGGTGAGTCTTCTTCCTAGCCACCTTGTTTGAGCAGAAATTCATTTTTTTATTTTTATTTTTATTTATATCTTTTTTTCCATCAAAATCTATAGGGTGTTGTGATTGTACACTCGAATTTTCTGTTTCAAGTTGTCTCTGTTTGCTCTTTAAAGAGTTGCGGACAAACAAAAACATCAGCTTTGTCATTTCAGGAACACAACTTTTTTATTTGAACTCAGAAGATCAAATAACAGTGTTTTTGGTGAAATTCCTACAAGGTTTTAGTATGGCCAATTTTTCTTGGGAAGTAAAATACACCATGTGGACTACCCATTATTGGAATACTGTTTACAAGAGACCAATGGTTGGCTGTCCAGAGTGCACAGATTGCTGGCTTAAGATTTTACAAGTTGCTTGTTGAAGTGGAATCTCAGCAGGTTGCAACGCTGTGGGCTGGGTTGGGAACAATGGTCAGTTTCATCATGATTATATTACTCAATGTAGGAATCAAGATCTTAAATGCTCATGCAAGTGATAGAAAGCTCATAAAAAATGATTTGTGTGTGGGTTGGGATGACAGTGACATCAGGCTACCTCATTGGCATATATTGGATGCATGTGAATTTTTCCGCCTGAATTCCTATGCAAATTATATGGTTTTTCTATCCCTTTTACATTACCTCCAGCTTGTTCATGGCTCCAAGCCTACTTTTGTCTTCATATCTGATGAATCATGAAACTAGGACTTGAATAGTAGAAGCAACTAGGCAGGACCAAAGGAGAAGGAAGCAGAGATGATGGCTATGAAAAATTACACCCAGATCAATAAGGACTAGTCTGTAATCACTGCTGGCACCAGGTGGTGTTTTCATTGGAGAAACCTATTTTTAGACATGTTTTATAATTTCCAAACAGTTTTTCTCATGGAAACACCAAAAAATTATTCAGTACTTTAAGTTTTTATCAAGGAAACATTTAAAGTGCTGGATAAATTGTTTGTGTTTCCATGAGAAAAACTGTTTGGAAATCACAAAACCTGTCTAAAAATAGGTTTTCCCAAGGGAGACACCACCTGGTGCCAGCAGTGAATGTTGTTGTTGGTATAGTTTGGGTATATAGTAGAACTAGTGTGTTCCTGTGCTTTGCAGGGGTACTTGCTGAATTAGACTGTCTTAAGAATAACATAATAAAACTACATAATTATCCAGCCAAGGCCATTGCTATTCAGCAAAAATATTAAATGAAAAAAATTCAAAATTAATTGAAAAGAGAAGTAACTGGAAAAGGAAAGAAAATAAAAAATTATTCCTCCAGCAATCATCTACATGGTTACATTCTTGATGAATACTACTCTGTTTAGCTTTTTTCCTCTTCCCTTATTTATCTCACCTCATCATTCCTCTTGCCTTTGTGTCACACAGTTCCTTACATACATTTATACTTTTACTGGCATAATTAGAGCATTGACTGCCTATGTCTCTGGTGACAGTGCCCAAAAATGTAGTCAATGACAATGCAAAATTATTGGCACATTTACTGCCTATTCCTAGTGGTAAATGAATGATGTTCTCAAGGTCCTTCTTCTGGCACAGAATGGTGAGCACTTCAAGGAAAGACCCACCTGTTGGAATATTTGGTGGAGTTTTTGAGCTCATCATGTAATATTGTTTTAGTAAGCATAGTTGGATACCGACCAATAGTGGTAACAGCTCATAGATAAGGGTTTGTCATGTAGATACACACTGCCTCGTTCTGCCATAGTATATAGTGAGAACCTTTGAGGAGGGGATCTCCTCATTGGTTTGAACCAATAAACATCATATCCCCTGCCTATCTTAGGACCTCCTGAGTTAAGCTCCCTTGCTAGGCTTGTTTACTTTAAACTTGACTATGTCCAAATTCAACACCACCCACAAATATGCTCATCTTCTCAATCCCATGTTGTAATGGTTAACCACTTGCAACTAATTGAAACCATTGTGATGCCAAAGTATAGAAATAAGTGGAGTAAAGGTTGATAGCACCCTGCAGTCAGAACAGAAATCAGAGAGTTGTGTTATAGTGCCAAGAAAGAAATTTTGGCAGTCTGACATCCCCTCATCTTCAAATCAGGACTTAAATCTATAGTATTAGAATTATTATATATGAATTAGAAGCTACTGTGGAAATCAGAGTCACATCTGAAAAACTCTTAGCAGCATCACATCCAGCTGAATGCCAGTGGCATCTAGTGACATATGACTTCATTTTGGGCTTACTCTCAAAAAGCTTGTAAATGTTATGAACAATTACAGGAGAATGTGAATGAGAGTCGTTTTACTTGACTCAGATCACCCCTGATCAATTCCTTTCCTGGATCCGCCAGGTGGACGACAATGTATTACCTGACACTATCCCACACTTTGCTTAGCTACCCATTTTGACTCATTCCCAGTCCCAAACACTGCCTCCTTTCATGACTCATACTATTTCATGACTCATACTATGACTCGTACTACTAAACCCTTGACCCTGGACACTGCCTCATAGTTACCTATATAAAGAGCCCATACTTAGTTGTAGTTCTCTAGTTTTGACCTTAGTACCTATATGGTTCAATCCACTATGCTTTGCTCATAACCTTCGGAAGTGCTCTTCACTTGAATAGAACTTAGCTCTTTGTTACTGTCTCTGCCCAGCACCAAACACAAGTGCAAGCTAGTGACGCCCATAACAGTAAATACTTATGAAACAATAACATCATTTGAAATGTACTGCATTCAACATCAACAAAGTTTTCCTCATTTACTTTGAAAGCAATCTTGCCTGAAGTTCAACAAACTAATTGTTCATCTACTAACAGGTGTGTTACAACTCTATTTTTACTTTTACCTTTACTTCACCTTTACCTATGACTTATCTTTTTGATCGAACAATGCTTTTTGCATTGTTCATTTCTTTGAATGAACAGTCAAACAATGTTCTTACATTGTTCTCTAGTATATATAAACTCTGGTAGTTTAGTACTAGTTCTCTAGTTAGTCTTTTAATAAGACTTCTACTCAATGAACTTAAGACAATACCTTTAGTCATAAAGGCACTCTTTTGTCTCAACTGAACTTGATCTTAAATGACTGTCTAAGATCACGGCTGGAAATAGCCTGATTCATTTGAAGTTGTAACAAGGTGTCATTGCTGGAAAAGAAAAAAATTATGCAAAGAAAGGATATAAAGGTTTTTCATTCATGTAAATGGAAAGAATAATGACATGCCAAAGTGCATAAACAGGTGAAGTAGCTCCAACAAAGCAAGATGGTGTCATGGTAGGAAACCCCCTGTTGTGATACAGAAAGAAGAATGGTAGCTTGGAGAAATAAGACTTTCTGAGAAAGAAATGGCAAGCAGCACCCAATTGCTGCCACATTCAGCTTGCCAACACCTAAATGCCACCCTTTGGATGATGAAAAGTTTCCATACAGAGTCAAAGAGTGGAAACTTTCAAATTTTATAATTATTAGGTGAAAAAGAAAGCTAGCATGAGAATCAGAGAGTCTCAAAACTTTTCAGCAAGCATCACATCAGCTGTAAGCCATGTATGACTTTATGTTGACAATGGCTGTAAAGTTTGGAAATACTCAGAAATTGATGGTATTATTTGAAATTTATGCCAACCAATGTTTTTCTCATTTGCTTTAAAAGAAATCCCCTTCAACACACTCATTCTTCATCTACTAACAGTCTTCCTTACTGTAAAAAGACATATGTATCTAAAGAAAAGTTTTCAACAACTTATGACTTCACATCAGCAATTCCCAAAAATGCATGAATTGATGACATCATTCTAAATTTAAACATTGTCAAAGGTTTTCTCTTTTAATTTAAAAGCAATTTTCTCTTGAATGCAATTGTTCATCTGTCAACAATCTTCAATAGGGTCAAAATTTTAAATTTAAAAAAAATGAAGAGACCACCACTGCACAAAGGCATGAAAATATTAATATAAGATTGCTAGCAAATGGCAGTGCAATAGTGGCCACATTCAGCTCTGCAAAGTTTGCAGCACTGTTCTTCTGGCCCACTATGACCACCACCTCAAAAAAAGACCCACCTGTGATCCACTCGACTTCAATGTCCTTCAAGGAGGTCTTGGGATATTAATAACAACACAGGGTAGTTGTTTTTTGTTAAGACTCTGGGAACCCTCCTTCTATATCAGATATGTTTTTATATGTTCCCACAGGGAAAATTTTGTCTGCACTGATTGCCATGCCCTTGTAACTATCTGAAAGCCATGAAATAGGTGATATTGATTACATATATTTAAGTGATGAACTCATGTACCTGACATGAAAGTGAACCCATTTTAATTGAATGAGCACATCTATGTAGAAGTTTCCATTCGAGCTGTGGATGAAAGATGTTTATATTCTCTTTGTATTTAACATATTTATTCAGGTAGTACCAGAAATACATGGTAGCAGTGAAGAAAAGATGCCAAGGCTCTGGATGGGCTTTGGATGAGTTAATCCACACTGGAATGCATGAAATTTGACCTCAAAGAATAATCTATAAGGCCTCCCAACTTGGGCCCTGCAATAAAATCTCAAGAGTCAGGACCCTCCTTGACTTCTGGAAGCACTCTGAAAAGTTGCACATAAAGTACTTTTGCATTGTAAGAACTATCAGAACAAAGGAAAGTCCCTCAAATTATATTGCAAGTCAACCATTGCTTATCTACTATTGATCAAGGTGGCACCAACCAAAATTTTAATAACTACCCAGGGTCAACTGTTTTTTCATTAAGGCCTTGAAAAACATCCACTCCAAATTCTGAGATTGAGTATGGCTTTTCCACATTCCAGCTAGCAGTTTTGGTCATGCTGTCTGGCTTGAGCCCAACGAAATCCAAAGTGAGCAGCAACAGACTCTGTATGATGTAAAATGAAGCATATCATATTTAAAATAAATGAAAAATTGCAAGTTAATTTATTGTGAAATAGTTAATACCCAGATATCCATGCTTGGTGTTACATTCCAGTTGATTTGACTAATAATGATTGGGAGTGAGAGAAGCTTTGGTGAATGGTACCTGCGACAGTCAATTTATTCAGAAGTTGATAAAAAAATTGGCCATGTGAAAGGCAAAGGCAGACAGAAGAATACATACAGTTATCCACCAGCTAATGATACACCACCACCCAATGATACACTTTTGTAACATTGATAAGTTCCTCAAAACTTCATATTCATCTGTGAAACAAATTCTCCTCAAAGCTTGTATATATTACCTATCTTCACCCAGAATTTGAAGAGGATTAAATAGATTCTAGGCAACTAAGGATATTTTACAGATTTAGCCAGAAACACAGCCACCACCCAATGATACACCTATGATTTGGGCGTTTTTCAATGGGAACATATCCGATTATTATGAAAGTTGGAGAGAATGAACCAATGGTATTATAGGAATTTACTACACAGTTTTTTTTATGAAAAAATGTGGTCTCAAATTTAAAATTGATTTTTAAAGTTTCACTGTATCATTAGCTGGTGGATGACTGTATATGCAGGATTTAAATATTTGATGGTCAAAAAATTATTTTTTTAAGCCTCTCGCAGCACACCCGGTACCCCGGGATCCGGATTCAATTCCTGGCCCCCTTGCTATTGACAGCCTAGTTTTGTGTCGAAGGCTGATTACATAACAAAAGTTCGGACTCGGGATCAGACACAACGTTCATGACATCACGGCAACATTAGTACCGTGACCAATTCAAAACATCGTCATGCCGAGGTATACAAATAAGTGGGATACCCCTAACGAAGAGCGCTCAAAGTTGGCAACACGTCTTCCCAGCAGATCAAGAAAAGCCCCTCAGAAGGCAGAATCAAAATTTCAGATTCACTTTCAAGCCGCAAGAAAAAAGAACCGGCAGCCTCACGTAGATTTTATTCAGCTGCCCAAAACGTGGGAAAGCGTTCGGCATCTAGTCAAATGAGTAGTATTGATGGCGCGCTATCTTTACTTAAAAAGGTTATTATTGCCAATTTGGGATTTCTCAATGTGACACGTAACACATCACTCTTTTGTTATTTAAGGTTTAAAGAACTTTCATCTCTTAACACTCACAGCGATTCCGTCCATCGATAATAATCATCTTTTTCCCCATCTGATTCGACGACCTTTTGGCTTCAAGATAGTTTTATTCCAACAAATAATGTCATACACAGCAAGGAAAACCGTAAAAAGGACGAGAGCGAATGAGCAATGGGTAAGGACATGAAATACTGATTGGATTAATATGGATTAACGAATGAATCTCATAGGCAATACATTGAATCGGCCCGTATCATCTCCTCCTTCAATATTGATAATCGGTGTCCGAACCTAATGAGATCGTATCAAAATCATCATCTTCGATGGACTCTGTAGAGGTACGTTAGCGATAATTTTCACAAAATCAAGAAAGATACGTACGTTCTTGCGTATTTGCGTATATGGTGGTTACGGACATCTCGGATGAGGCTGTCGATGTCGACGTAGCCAATGCAGGCCTCGATGTTGCCGGGGCAGATGAAGACAAAGCAGGTGCCGATGTCGATAACATCGATGGTGCTGGTGCTGGGATTATGCCAGGGATGTTCGAACGTCCCGTGGTCGCGCCTCCTACAAAGAGTTGTCAATGAAGAAGTCGATAAAGAATGGATTGCGAAATCAACCTACTTTCTAAGTTTTTGATGTGGATCTCGTATACCGAGAGGTTCACGTTGTCACTACGCTGCCTCCGAGTCCGGGAGTGACCCGAACGATCCCTCTCGTACGGTGTTATCCGCATCTGCTGGGTCGAGTTGCGGTCAATCATCGATGGGTTCCCTGACGGGGGTCTCCATGCCCCGCCAGCTCCTGTGTTGTTAACAGCACCCATCGAGGCCATGCCTGGATGGATGCCGGCGGAATGATCTCTTGCGATCGTTCCTGATGATTCATGTTTATGATGGTATGAGTATAGAACCTCCGTCTTGCGGCGCCCTTTGCTGTGTTGATTGCGACTTGAGCCCGAATTTGGAGGTCGAAACTGATGTTGATACTGATCCTGCTGAGCCACCCCCTGATATACAGGGCCAACGCAGAACGGCAAGCTGTAGAGTGGCTGCATTGGAACGCCACAGCAGGGGATAGTATTGGCCTGCAACCCCAAGAGTTGCTGCATTGCGAACGGATCTACAAATGATAGCAGAGGTAAAGGTTGTTGATTCGTTGGAGGTGGATGGTACCACGGCTGAGTCTGGGAGTTGGAGTTGTTGGTGTGCATCGTAGGTAGGGGATTATGTCAAAGTAGAGGGGAGGGAGGTTTTAAGCGAAGGAATTAGTGCTGTCGATCTGCTATGAGGTTGCAGCTTTATATATGTGGTGCTTTTGTTTCGTGTTTTGTCTATCTCGTGCAGAATTTTCTCACAGAATATTTTACAGGACAGTGACCCATCCCCATCTAGATCTCATGAATCGAAACGTTGTGACCTCACCTGTGTACAGCTCTGCTCAGGCTTAAGCGAAATGCTATGGATAAGTTTGGACTCTAGTCGTGGATGACGACGCTAAAACATGCGTCTCTGGGTGCCGGGAACGTTTTCTAATTAATAAGTCAAGGTACAGCCCCGTTGCTCCGCAAATGCCTCAAGGTGGTTTGCTGGTTTGCCTCATGACCATACCAATGCACCTCCATTTGTCGATTCAATGGTACCTCAGCAGACCACGTCTTGTTCGCTGTTGTTGAATCTCAGTTCCATCAGTCTGTTATAATTCATTGAAAGCACAACTTGAAGTATATTTGTGTGCAAAAATGGTTCGTATCCATGACTTTATTTCATTATTGGATGTGCGAAAACTCTTACGCTTCTGCATCTGTTGAGCGGGCTCAATTGTGATATCTATGGTCTTCGGTATAACTTTTTAACTTTTTCTTCCACTGAGTTGCATATTGGGTCCACCCGTCCGAAAAAATATTTGTGCGTTATTATCTCCGTATGCCTATTGAATGTTGTACGTTTTACCCTCGGCACTTCAAGCTTCAAGCTTCAGCCACTGATAGCCAGTGACTGGCCTGCATGCAATACATATGTTTCCTCCCGTGGTTTCGTCCCTTATATATGTTCAATTCCCTCACCAGTTATTCGGTACAGTATGTGACACTTTGTTTATTTCAACCGCAGCGCGTTGTATGCGTATCACAGTTATCACATGGCACAGCGCCGTCTGAGCCGTCTCTGTTCCAATCTCCCCAGTAAAGCGCAGTTGATTTTTTTTACACGCGGTCACCTCGTCAGTTGTTCAAAATTTCAAAACGTTCAATGGTTTCTGTAATCCCTATTGATTACTATTTGGCTACGGCTTCCCTCATTACTAACTACTATATATGTTTCGACCTCGTCTTCTCTCGCTCGCTCTCTTTCTTTTCCCTTTCCATATCATCCCTTAGTTTACTCGCATCGTGTACACCTCGCTTGTGAAGATACCTCATTCCTTGTCTGTTGTGTGACTTAGTGGAGGGCACCATTCCCTCTCAATTTCATTATATCCATTTCGAAATTTTAAACAGCCACTGGGCTGCATGTAATGCATATATGTATTTTGTTACGAGGCTTTTTCAACACATGCTCCAGTTCCCTAAGAATTATTCTTGTTTCTGAGAACGACTGTTGTTTTGTTTTGGTCGAGGGACTTCGAGGGTTAACAAAAGCCCGGGTGATGGCAGGCACGGCCTGACACCCATCCAAAACGGATTTTTCAGAAGTTTTGAGAAAGGCTGGCAGGCCAATCCGGACAAGATCGACCCAAATTTTGAAAGGGCCGTTGATGATGGCGCTTGCGGTACCAGCGAGTTCAGCAGGGAATGCTGAAAAAATGCTGCACTGGCGGTGGTGGCAGTGGCAAAGAAAGTGAGTTAGTGTGAATATTCTAATCTATCGTGCGGTCTTCTAACAGTGTCTTTCATGATGAATCAGGGCTGGGAGATG
>Ga0193743_1002640_pt1 | contig 12437 bp, 10 predicted proteins | sample L2c2metaG_FD_143038 | JGI IMG/M metagenome (GOLD analysis project Ga0193743, IMG submission 143038) | Soil microbial communities from a riparian zone of the East river system, Colorado, United States - L2c2 | ecosystem: Environmental > Terrestrial > Soil > Riparian zone | place: USA: East River... | reverse complement strand
AGCGTATCCCAGAACTCGCGCCGGGAAACAGGATCCACGCCGGTTGTGGGCTCATCCAGAAGCAGCACGCGCGGTTCAGGCACTAGGGCGCAGACGAGGGCCAGCTTCTGTTTCATGCCCCCGCTCAATCGTCCCGCCAAACGGTCGCGAAAACGGTCCATGTCGAACATGGCTAGATAACGTCCGCCGCGCTCCTTGATCTCGGCAGTCGGCACGCGCCGGAGTTCGCCGATGTAGCGTATGTTCTCTTCCACGCTCAAGTCGGTATAGAGGCTGAACGTCTGTGTAAGATATCCGGTCGCGGAACGCATCTCCCGCGCGGGCCGGCCGAATATCTTCGCGCTTCCCGAACTTGCTTCCATGACGCCCGCAAGAATCTGGAAGGTGGATGTCTTCCCCGCGCCATCCGGCCCGATGAGGCCGAAAATCTCGCCCTGCGTCACGTCCAGATCGAGGCCGCGGACTGCCTCAACCTTGCCGTAGTTTTTGCGCAAGTTTGCGAGCTGAATTGCACTGCCTGACCAGGAGTCAGCGGCGGCCGGTTTGACGATGGGAAGAGTGCCGCTCATTTACCTCGTCCTGCTTTCAGGCCATGTATCGCCATTGACAAGTACCTCGCCATCGGCGGGCATGCCTGGTTTCGCAAATCCGGCAGCGCCTTTCAGCAGCAGCTTCACGCCCAGAACCTGTTTCACGCGATCATCGTGAAAATACGTGTTTTCGGGCGTAAACGTGGCCTGCGGATCGATACGGAGAACAGAAGCTTCGATGGGTTGATTGGGATGAGAATCAATGTAGACGCGGGCAGGCTGTCCCACTTTCACTCTGCCTATCTGGCCTTCGGGCACGAAGCCGCGCAGGTACACCTTGCTGAGATCGAGCAGCGTAACGATGGCTGTGCCGGCTGTTACTACTTCGCCCGGCTCGGCTGCGCGCGTGATGACGGTGCCGCTAAACGGCGCGGTGACGGTCAGGTCCTGCCGGTTCGCCTCCGCCTCCTCCAATTGGAACTTTGCTGCTTGCCGGTTGGCTGCGGCGTTGGCAATCTCGGCCTCTTGCTGTGCAATCTGCCGCCGCACCGTGGCCACCTGCGCTTCGCGAATGCCACGGTTTGAGAGAGTCGCTTCCGCGGTGGTTAGTGAGCCGCGCGCGGCCTCCACCCGCCGCCGGCCCGCCGCTACGGCCGCAGCCTGCTGATTTGCAGTTGACTCCGATTGTCTGCCTTGGCGTTCGGAGACAGCGCCGGTCTTGGCCAGTCTTGTATAGGCATCTTTATCGAAGAGCGCAAGCTGATAAGAGGCCTCCTGCTGAGCCAGGTCCGATTCCGCGGCCGCCATATCGGCCTGCGCCTGGCGCACCCTGCCTGCGGCGTCGCCGATGGATTGCTCGGCCTGAAGCTGGCTTTCCGTCAGTTGTGCCTGAAGTATGGCAGTCTGCGACTTTGCCGACATCGATCGCGCGTCCGCCGCCATGAGAGACGCGCGCGCCTGCGCTTCACGCGCCTTGATCTGTTCCTCGTCGAGCGTGGCGATGATATCTCCCGCCTTTACCGTGTCGCCTTCGCGCACGCGGACTTCCAGAATGCGGCCGCTGGTTTTGGGAGCCAGCGCCGAGTCATCCCCCTCTATGCGGCCGCTGAGTTGAACGATGCTGTCCGGAACCGGCGGCGTAGCAATAAACTTCTTCCAAACAAATATGCCCGCCGCGATTATCACCGCTGCCAGCAGCAAGGGAATAAAACGTGGGCGCCTGGCACGTTGCGAAGGAGGCGCCGTGCTCGCCGCCGCTGGTCCGCTCATTTTTTTGCTTTCCTCGTTTTCTTGATGGGTTTCTTCAGGATCAATTTGGCCGCTTTCCGCGCGCCGCCAAACGATTTCAAATGAGACAGGGAAAAATCTGCAATATGCTGCGCCACCATCTCCTGCTGATCGGGTGTCATTTTGAGGTCCGGCCACAGCCGCGAAATGACAGGGGAGTGATGAGCGTAATGAATGATCTGCCCGATGATGCTCTGCGCGCACAGCTTGGTCCTATCGTCTTCCGGCGGCAGTCCGAGGATCCGGCCCAACAGCATGCACAGCCGGTTGTACACCGGCTTAAGAGACTCATCCACTACTCGCGCGATGGCGGGCGTCGGCTGGGCCAGCTCATGCAGCATCAATCGCATATGCAAGTTGCTGCGCTCCCGCCGCCGGAGCATGTGGTCCAACATCAGCCGGATGATATTCCGCAGCAGCGCCTCGGGTTGCTCATTCTGTTCGAGCAGTTCATGGATTTTTCGCATACGCTCGGGATCTTTCACCGCGCTCCGCAGCACTTCGGTGTAAAGCTCCAGCTTGTCGCCGAAATGGTAGTTAACCAAGGCGAGGTTAACGTTAGCGCGGCCACAGATCTCCCGAACAGTGGCGCCGTGATAGCCGTGATCGGCGAATACTGCGGACGCCGCTTCTAGAAGCCTCGCCCTTGTCTCGTCCATTGCGATTGGATTCCGAGTAGATCTAGCCCGTGACGCCGCCATATGAAACGCCAGTTTAAAACAACTGTTTAAGTTTGTCGAGAAAAAAATGGTAGACTCCCAATTCAGAATGCTTCGAACCATCCTCTGCTGCTCTTTCTTACTGGCAAAGTTAGCCGGCGCCGCCGCGCCCGCTTCGGTTCCCGCCGGCCGGGAAATTCCGCTTTGGCAGGACGGCGCTCCGAATGCCGAAGCCGCCGCCGATGTGTCGGACGCTTCCGCTGATTCGACGCTTCCGAAGCACTTCACGGTGGTGTACCATCCCTCGCTGTATGTTTTCCTGCCGGCCAAAGGGAAGGCGAATGGCTTGGCCATGGTGGTTGCGCCTGGCGGCGGCCATTCTCAACTGGTGATTGACAAGGAAGGTTGGGAGATTGCCGAGTGGCTCAACAAGAACGGCATTGCCGCCTTTGTGCTCAAGTACCGTCTGGCGCGCGCCAAGGATTCGCACTATACCGTGGCTGGGGACGCTATGGCAGATTCCACTCGGGCCCTGCGCCTGGTTCGGTCCCGTGCTGAGGAGTGGGGCATCGATCCGAAACGCCTGGGTTTCATCGGCTTCTCCGCCGGCGGCGAGTTGACCGCGTTGATGGAGACTCGCTTCGATGCCGGCAATTCGGGAGCCGCCGATCCGATTGAACGCCAGAGCTCCCGGCCTGACTTCACCGTTAATGTCTATCCCGGTTTCCGGCCCGGTACGATCACCGTACCCAAGGACGCGCCGCCGGCTTTCCTAGTCTGCGCCGATGACGATCCTTCGCACGTAGTCACCACCGTCAATCTCTACCTGGATTTGCAGAAGCAGGGCATATCCTCGGAAATGCACATCTACGATAGCGGCAAGCATGGGTTCGGCTTACGCGCACCGGCCACGCTACCCGTTTCCACCTGGACCGACCGCCTCAAAGACTGGCTGACCGAGCGCAAGTTGCTTTGATTACCACGAATCGCGGTTGCTGATGGTCACCCGGTAGTAGGGCTTATCTTTCTCGACGGGGTCTATCGTGAACTCTTCAGTAGTCTTACTGGGATCATAGCCGCGCCACAACCACGCTAATGATTCCGGAAGATCGATACCCGCCTGCGCGGCGTCGTGCGTGGCCAAGCCGAAGCGGAAATGGAAATCGTACTCCCGCATCTTCAGCGAGTTAGCCAGTTGGATGTTCTGCAGCGGCCAGGAGCCATGGTTATTCTCCAAGTCATCTTGGCCGTCGCTCATCCAGATTCGAATATCGCGCTTGGGCTGTTTGCGTACCATGTACGGGAACAGGTTGCCGCCATCCTGTTTGTCCTCAGGATGCCACTGGATAGAGGTGTAGCTGCCGATAGCTGAGTGGACGCGCGCGAACTTATCGGGCGCGAACCACGCCGAATTGAAGGCGCAGATGGCGCCTGAGGATTCACCCGCGATGCCCCGGCTGTAGCCGTCCGGACGCAGCTTGTAAGCCTTCTCCACTTCCGGTAGCACTTCTTCCATCAGGAAGTGGTTATAACGGTCGCTCACTGTGTCGTATTCGATGGAGCGCATGGCTTTGCCGTCCGTGGAGAAGCCCGGAGCAATCAGCACATGCACCATCGGCGGGATCAGCTTCTGAGCGATGAGATTTTCGGTCACCGTGAACAAGCGTAACTTGGAAAGATCCCCGGCAATGATTCCTTGTCCGTCCTGCCAGATCATCAGCGGTGACGGCGCCGCCGCATCCACGCCCGGTGAAGCGTAGTACCAGAAGTCGGCTTTCATGCCGTCGTAGATCTTGCTGGTAATGGTGTGCTTCTCGCTCAACTTGCCTTTGGGAACTCCCGCTTTCGGGTAGGAATCAGGGTTGTAACCGGAAACGTCGGTTCGGGCGCCGGCAGGCTTACCGTCCGCGTAAAACTGGTAGGCGTGCGTCACGCCTACGCGCATCTTTACCAGGCGCATCCAGAAATTCGAACCCGCCACCTGTGTCATCGGGAGCGGCGGCTGTAGATCGATGGATACTCCCGCGGAAGAAGCCGAAACCGGCTCATTCTTTGGCGCGACCGTAAGGTCGGAGACAAAGAGGTAATCCTGGCCCCAAACGGCCACGCCTCCATGGGCGGTGAGGGTCTTCTTCACCTCATCCGCCAGCCCCGTTGCAGCAGGACCTTGGCGTGCCAAGTCAATCAAATGGGCTAACGGATGCTCTTGCGAAAAGGCAGAGTGAGACACTAGCACGGCCAGCGCTAGCGCCGCGAATGATTTAGACATGGTTGTAGGGATGTTCTAGGTGACGTCGTTCAAGTAGTTCAAGCGGCCCATGCTGTCGCCCATCTTCTCAGTGGGTACATCCATGGCGTCGAGCATGCTGACATACAGATTCGCAACCGGCGTACTCTCGGCAAACTTCACGTGGCGGCCGGTCTTGAATACCCGGCTGCCGCCCGCCAGCAGCACGGGAAGATCATCATGATTGTGCCGGTTACCGTCGCTGATGCCGCTGCCGTAGACGATCATAGTGTGGTCGAGCAGCGTTCCATCGCCGTCGGGCATGGATTTCAGCTTATTCAGGAAATACGCAAACTGCTCCATGTGATAGCGGTTGATCTGCGCAACTTTATCCATCAGCGCCGGATCGTTGCGATGATGCGATAAGCCGTGATGTCCGTCCGGCACGCCGATCTCGCGATACCCGCGGTTGCTGCCTTCGCGCCCCATCATCATGGTGGAAATGCGCGTGACGTCGGTCTGTAAAGCGATCGCCATCAGGTTGAACATCAACTGCGCGTGTTCGCCGTAGTCGAGCGGAATGCCATCCGGTTTGTCGAGCGTGGGAGCTGCGAAAGTGTTTTCGGCCGCCTGCTTTTCGGCCATCTGCACCTGGCGCTCTACTTCACGCACTGCCGTCAGATACTCATCCAGCTTGCGGCGGTCCGTATTGCCCAAACCGCGCTGCAAGCTGCGGGTATCGTCAGAAACCATGTCCAGAATGCTCTGATCGAGCTTGGCGTTACGCGCCCGGGCGACCGGGTCCGCTCCATTTTCATCGGTCCCGAACAGGCGCTCAAACACCGCGCGCGGATTCACTTCGGGAGGGTTCGGCACGGTAGGCGAACGCCAGGAGATGCTGTTCACATAAGCGCAGGCATAGCCGGAATCGCAGTTGCCCGCCAGATGCCCGTCTTCACAACCGAGTTCCAGCGAAGCCAGGCGGGTGATGGATCCCATCTTCCGTGCCGCCACCTGGTCCACGGAGATGCCGACAGAGATGTCGGAGCCAGCCGTTTTCCTAGGATGCACGCCGGTAAGGAAACTCGCCGCGGCGCGCGCGTGATCGCCCGGGCCGTCGCCCAAAGCTTGGGCGTTGTGATCTTTCAAGCCTGAAAACACAAGCAGGTTGTCCTGCAGGGAAGCGAGCGGTTCCAGAATCTTGGGCAGAGTGAAGTTGCGGCCCACGGCATCCGGACGCCAGTTGCGCATGTCGACCCCATTAGGGACGTAGACGAATGCCATGCGGTTGGGCGACGTTTTGCGCATCGCTGTGGCGGCGACCGATAGCGCCGGAACCATGGCATCCAGCATAGGCAGCGCGATAGCTGCTCCCACGCCACGCAACAAACTGCGCCGTGAAACGTGTTTTCCAGTGATGATCATTCAGTGCCTCCCGCAGCGTCGCCTCTTCCCATACGGAAAGGCACGCTGTCTACTATTCCCGAAATCAAATTTGAAAAGCGGTAATTGTCCGCCGCCATTCCGGCCACAATCTTCTTGGTTGCGGCCCGATCATAGCCTTCCACGCCCCGGCCTAGAGCGTACGTCATCATCTTTTCCGTCAAGCACTCGGCAAAGGCGCCGCGGTTCTCGGAAAGAATCTTCTTCATTTCGGACGCGCCCTGGAATTTCTGCCCGTCTGGCAATACCCCGGAAGAATCGATAGGCAGGGTACCATCCTGCGTCCGCCATCTGCCGATAGCGTCATAGTTCTCAAGCGAGAAGCCCAGCGGATCCATACGCATGTGGCAGGAGGCGCACATCGGATTGGCGCGGTGCTTCTCCATGATCTGCCGCATGGTGCCGCTTGAGCCTCCACTCTTCGAATCGATAGATCCAACACCAGGCGGTGGTGGTGGCGGTGGGGTGTTCAGAACATTCTCCAGAATCCACTTGCCCCGCAGTACTGGAGACGTTCGCGTGGGGTAAGAGGTAACCGTAAGAACGCTTGCTTGCGTTAAAACACCACTGCGTTCCGCTCCGTCCAAATCCACTCTGCGGAACTGCTTGCCGGTTACTCCGGGTATGCCGTAGAACTTGGCCAGCCGCTCGTTCAGGAACGTGTACTTGGCGTCGATGAAATCGAGGATACTGCGGTCCTCCTGTACGATGGAGCGGAAGAACATGTGTGTCTCCGTGTACATCGCGCGCCGCAAATTGTCATCGAAGTCGGGGAACTGATCGGGATCGGGGCGAATGCTATCCAGATTTCGGAGTTCCAGCCACTGTCCCGCGAAGTTATCCACCAGCGCCATGGCTTTTGCATCTTGCAGCATGCGCTTTACCTGGGCGTGGAGAACGTCCGGCTGGTTCAAGCGCTTATCGGCAGCCAGCTTCAACAGCTCCTCATCGGGCGTGCTACTCCACAGGAAGTAGGAGAGCCGGGAGGCCAGTTCGTAGTCGCTAATCACATGAACGCGCGGATTCGGATCACGTTCGAGACGATAGATGAAGTTGGGGGAGACGAGGATAGCTTCCAGGCCCAGGCGCATCGACTGCTCGAAGTTCAATCCGCTCTGTTGTCCCATGGCCACTAAGTTCGTTAGCTTGGTTACTTCCGCGGGAGTCGCGGGGCGCCGGAACGCCAAACCGGCGAAGTGAGCTAAGTTGCTTCGTACGCACTGCGGACTGCGCTGGCCGGCCGGATCGGTACAGACGAAGAAACGCTTGTAGCTCTCCGACGGCGGAGGCGGTAAGGCATTAAAGGGACCACGCACTTCCAACGCGTCGACATAGGTCGGCGGATTGCTCACGGTGTGCTGCAGGCGGATCTGCTTTTCGTCGGCGGGATGCCTTTCAATCTGCTTTGCGATCGCGGCCAGCTCGGCGGCCTCTATTGCCGCGGCAGTCTTGACCTCTTCGGGCGTAGGCGGGCGGCTCGTCAGCGCCGCCCTTAGGAAATGCTCGCCATACGGGACGTGCAGCCGCACTTCATAGACGCGCTGCTTGTCTTTGTCTACGATGACGTCGCTGGACTGAATCTCTTTGCCATCCAGCAGCACGCTGATGCGGAACGGATCTTTGCGGCCGGCGACATTCGCGCGCAGGTCGTAATTGCCCTCCGCGGGTAGATCGAACGTGTGATCCAGTTCGAGACGCTCTTCGGTAAGGCCATGGTCCGGCGAATAGCGGCTCTGCGTGGGCTTCGGTATGGCGTTGCCCACAGGAATCGCTTGCGTGGCAATTTTCTTCGCCGCCGCCAGATACTTTTCCATCAATATAGGCGATACCGAAAGCGCGTCGCCGATGTTGTCAAAGCCGAATCCCGAATCGTCCGCCGGAAAATCAGCGGCCGGTTTAAACTTGACAGATAGAAGATCGCGAACCGTATTGTTGTATTCCGCGCGATTTAACCGATGCGCAGTTAAATGACCCGGATCGGGCTTGGCATTTTTGTCGAAGTCGTCGAACTGCGCATCGATCCAACCGGTCACCGCCGCGATGTCTTCGGGCTTGGGACGGGGAATTCCCTTGGGCGGCATCTCGCCGGTACGCACGCGTGCCACCACCTTTTCCCAAACCGTGCGGTCCTGAAGCATGGACGCCGTGTCGTGATACTTGGTCAAGGTTAAGCCGGCCGTATTCAGTTTTTCGTTATGGCAGGCCGCGCAGTTCTGTTTGACGAACCCGGCAACGTTCTGATCGAACGCATTTGTGGCGGTCTGCACTGCCGGGAACAGGGAACTAGCGCCCGCTAGCAGGGCGGCGGCAAGTCTTGTCGTTATCTGCACGGGTGTGTGTGTGGGGACCCTACTTATATCAAATCACAAACTAGCCTATTTAGGTGATCTATCTGTCTTATTCGAACGGCTCACAGAACGAAACTGCCAAGCTTGTGAGGAGGTCTATCAAACGGAGGGGAAAACGAACCTTTGTGGAAGGCCCATGGCCAAACCTGTTAAAGTCCTGATCGTCGACGGCAGTGCTCCTGAGTCCGAGCTTGTACTGGCGCGATTGTCTGCTGCGGGTATCGCACACGAGGCGCGCCGGGTGGAAGACAAGGCGTCCTTTCTGGCCGCGATTGCGGAGCAATGCCCGGATGTGATCCTTGCCGACTTCTCCGCCCCTTCTTTCGACGGGCATGTGGCTCTCGAACTGGCAAAGCGGGTTTGTCCGAATGTGCCTCTCTTATTTCTGGCTGACGGGGCCGCTCAGAAGGCGCAGGTGCTTACGATCCTCAATGCCGATCTGGAACAGTTTGCGTATGCCGCGAGCCACGATCTGCAGGAGCCGCTGCGCACCATCTCGTTATTCTCAAAGCTGCTTTCGACCAGGTACAGGAGTGCTCTCGACGTTCAGGCGGATGAGTACCTGACGTTCATCGAGTCAGCGGCGCAGCACATGGGCGCGCTGCTCGAAGATCTGTCGACCTATACCCAGCTGCCGGTGCAACCCAAGGACTTCGAGCACGTGGATTTGAACCAAGTTCTGGATCACACCGTCGGCTTGTTTCAATCCGCTATTAAGGAGAGCCAAGGGGCTGTCACCAGCGGCAACCTACCGGCGGTGATGGGCGCTGGATCGCACCTTGGCTTGGTCTTCCAGCAACTGATCGGCAACGCGCTGAAGTATCATGGCTCCGATCCTCCCATCGTTCATGTGGATGCAGCCCAGATGGAGGGGCAATGGGTGATATCGGTGAAGGACAACGGCATCGGATTTCCACAGCAGTATGCCAAGCAAGTGTTTGGCCTATTCAAGCGCCTGAACAAGCGTGACTTTCCCGGTACCGGTCTCGGGCTAGCGATCTGCAAACGCATTGTAGAAGTACATGGCGGCCGGATGTGGGCCGATTCTCAAGAGAACCTCGGCTCTACCTTCTACTTCACTATTCCCCGAACGGAGCAATGGCAAAAATCGTCGTCAGCGGTAGTTTGAATATGGATGCCGTGGCCGTCACGCCACGTATTCCCATTGCAGGCGAGACTATTCTCGGAAGCCGGTTCTTCACCACGCCGGGCGGGAAGGGCGCGAACCAGGCGTATGCCGCCGCACGGCTGGGTGGTGACGTAGCGATGGTGGGGCGGGTCGGCGACGATGCGTTCGGCATCCAGATGCGAAACGGCTTGGCTGACGCAGGCTGCGCGGTCGAGGGCATTCGCGTATTTCCCGGGGCCAGCGGCGTGGCTGTCATTTACGTTTCCGAGCGCGGCGAGAATTCGATCGTGGTGGTTCCGGGCGCTAATCAGCTTTTGACGCCTGGCGATATCGCGCTCGAGCGCGGATTGTTCGATGGATGCCTGGCGGTCCTGCTGCAACTCGAAACGCCGCTCGAAACGGTGATAGCCGCGGCGCGGCTGGCGCATGAGCAGGGAGCGCGAGTCATCCTTGATCCTGCTCCAGCTCCCTCGTCGCCGCTGCCTCGGGAACTGCTCGAAGCGGTAGATATTCTTACTCCGAACGAAACGGAGGCGGCGATTCTCACAGGCTCGGCTCATAAACCTCTGAGTCCGGGGGAAGCGGCGGCCATCGCGCTGAAACTGCAGGCGCTGGGTCCGCCCGCGGTCATCGTGAAGCTGGGTGCGCAGGGATGCCTTTTGTGGGACGACTGCGACGCTTCTGTTCTGCCGGCCCCCACGGTGACGGCAGTGGATACGACGGCGGCGGGCGACGTGTTCAACGGCGCTCTGGCGGTCGCGCTGAGCGAAGGATTGACATTGAAACAGGCTTGCCAGTTCGCCGTGCAAGCCTCGGCGCTTTCGGTGACGCGGATGGGAGCGCAGAGCAGCATTCCCACGCGCGCCGAAGTCGAATCCTTTCAGGCCCGCAGAGCGAGTTGACAACCCAGCACGATGAGCGCGAGCAGCAGCGCCACACGCAACGGGCGCTGCGCGATCTTACCTGCCAGCATGGAACCGGTGAAGGCTCCGCACAAACCACCGATGACCAGCTTCAGCAGCAGGGGACCATTGTAGTTGCCGGATACGATCTGAATGAAGCCGCCGATTCCGGAAAGCACCAAACCAAAGCAAAGATCCGTGCCGACGACCTCGGCAGCAGTGAGCGGCGTCATACCCAACAGCAACAGCGAGCCGAGCGCGCCCGCGCCCGCGGAAGAGAAGCCGACTTCCCCGCCAATGGGAAAAGCAAGCCAGGGCAGCCAGCGTGAGCGGTCGACGTGCGGCCGCCTTGGTCCCGGGCGAAAGATCCGGTAAAGGTGCAGCAAAGAGATACCCACGATCAAGCAGCCGAGCGCTCCGAACAGAATGCCCTGATAATGCCCGTGTTTCAGGTTGTCTAAAGCCACAGATCCGACCAAGACGCCCGGGATACCGCCGGCCACCAGCCAGCCTAAGACCTTTAGATTCACCTGTTTACGGACAGCATATGAAGGGATGGAGGCGACTTTGACAATGGCTCCGAAGGTCAGCGCGGTTCCGACCGCAGTGGCCGGAGGGACGCCCAGCAGGATGATCAGCAAGGGCGTGGTCATACTGCCGGCGCCGACGCCGGTCAGAGAAATGGCCAGAGCGATGACGAATCCGAGTAAGACTTCCAGATACTTTCCCTTTTAATGGTTTACTTCAGCGATATGGATGCCGCACTCCAACTTACGGCCCGCCCAACGGCCCGAGCGCGCGCTGGCTCCTACCTCCGGAAGCGCCGTGCAGGGTTCGCAACCGATGCTGGTATAGCCGGCATCATAAAGCGGCAGCAACGGAATACCTTGCTCGCGCGCAAAGCTCCAGACGTCCTTGTCGGTCCAGTCCGCGAGCGGACTTATCTTCGCCAATTGCTTCCCCGAGGGCAAGGGAAATACGTCGATGGGCTGGAGATTTGCGCGGGTAGGCGATTGCACGCGGCGTAGGCCGGTGAACCACACCTGGTAATCTTCCAAGGCCGCGAACAGCGGCCCGACTTTGCGCAGCTTGCAGCACTGGTCCGGCTTTAATTGATAGAGTATGCCGAACTGGGATTCCTGCTCGGCTACGGTACGCTCGGGCATTACATTCACCAGGTTCAGGCCGTAGCGCGCGGTCATTTCGTCGCGGTACTCATAAACCTCTTTGAAGTGGTAGCCGGTTTCCAGAAAGAGCACGGGCACATCGGGCAGCCGCTCGCGAAGCAGGTGCAGGGCGACCATGTCCTCGGCTTGAAAGCTGCAAGTGAGGCAGATGGAGGTTTGACCTTTCAACGCCTTTTCAATGGTTTCGCGCGCGGCGTCCGCTTTGCTTGTGACAGTTTCCAGTTGGCTCATTAGATTTCCCAATCGGCTTCGCCCGGATCTTCTCCGAAGGGCTGTATGCGCAGTCTTCTTAGGAGATGCCGCACAGCTTCCAAAGCTTCGGCATCTTCCATATCAGTGGTTTCGCTGGTATCCGCGGTTCCTACCCGGAAACCTTCCTCCGCGGTCAGCACGAAGGCGCCATTTTCGATGCGCCAGGAGACTCCGGCCAGCGGCGCACGCGTCGAGGCCTCGGCAGCGCCGGTGATCATTCCCGCCGCGACGGTAGCGTTCGTCGCGGGATCGATCAGAATAAAGCTGCCCATGGCGCGATTGTCGTCGTAGCGGTCGAAGCAAATCAGGCGCGCGGTTTCGAGCCGCACCGCGCCGATGGCGTTCATCTCGAGGGTGTGCACCGGCTCATCGGTCCAAGTATTGATGTTCAACCGGCGGTCAATGCGTTTGAGGGTGGCCCAATCCTGACGCGCGCCATGCTTCAAGCGGTAGCGCTTGCCCGGCTCGGCCGG
>Ga0193743_1002639_pt1 | contig 12442 bp, 10 predicted proteins | sample L2c2metaG_FD_143038 | JGI IMG/M metagenome (GOLD analysis project Ga0193743, IMG submission 143038) | Soil microbial communities from a riparian zone of the East river system, Colorado, United States - L2c2 | ecosystem: Environmental > Terrestrial > Soil > Riparian zone | place: USA: East River... | reverse complement strand
GGAAGAGGGCCGGCCTCGCCAGAGGGTTGGTACTTGAACGAAAGATCCTGCTGGCTGATGAGCCAAGCAGCGGCCTGGATCGGATTACCGCCGCCGAGATCGATGGAGCACGCAGGGTTGCTGACCGGATTGCCGTGCTCGACAAAGGAAACCTTGTCGCCTTTGGATCGGTTGATGAAGTGAGCCAGAGCGAAAACGAAGTCGCTCGCAAACTTATTACGGAGTGAACTCATGTCAAAACGATATCTCGCTGTAGGAATCTTCATCATCGCCGGCGTCATCTTGTTCGCTCTTGGGATCTTCCTTGTTGGGAGTCGTCATCAAGCGTTCTCGCGCCACGTGCTGCTGTATACGGAGTTTGCCGATCTCGATGGAATAGCCAAGGGCTCGAAGGTGCAAGTAGCGGGGATGGATGCCGGCCAGGTAGCGAAGATCGACGTGCCTGATTCGCCGAGTGGTCATTTTCGCGTCCAGATGAAGGTCGACGAATCGCTTCATGGCCTGGTTCGGGCCGACTCGGTCGTCACGGTCGATACAGAGGGTGTGGTTGGTGACACATTCCTGACGATCCATTCCGGCTCGCCGAATGCGGTGATCGCGCAACCTAACTCGGTGCTGCAAAGCAAGCCTGCCGTCAGCATGTCTGACCTGCTGACCCATGGTCTCGGGATCATGAATGACGCAGACGCAACGATAAAACAGGTCGGCGGCAAACTGAATGTTGCACTGGACGGCGTCAATGGCGCAGTGGGTAACGCAAATGACCTGCTCGTAGGTCTTAAAGAGGGCCGCGGGCCTGCTGGGATGCTTCTGCGGGATGAGAAGATGGCAGGCCAGATTCGAGAGACCATGTCGAACGTGCAGGCGACAACCTCGAACCTCAACCAGGCTTCGGGCCGGGTGAACAGCATCGTCGCAGATGTTCAACAGCGTCAACTACCCCAGAAGCTTGACGACACGATGACGCAGGTCCATTCTGCAACGGCTCGGGCCGACGCAACCATCCAACAGGTTCAGCAGAGCCTGACCCAGGCGCTGGGGCCTGATGTAAATGGAGTCACGGCCGGTCAAAATATCAATGAAGCTCTGACCAACATCAACGTCGCGACAGGGAACATGGCCGAGGACACCGAGGCCCTCAAGCACAACTTCTTCTTTAAAGGCTTCTTCAATCACCGTGGCTACTTCACACTGAGCAGTCTTTCCCCTCTGGAATATAGGCGCAGTAAGCTCTTCGGAAGTACCCAGAGCCCGCGCGCCTGGTTGCAAGCGGACACACTATTTCAGCACGGGCCACATGGCACGGAAGAGCTGAGTGCGGATGGGAAGCATATGATCGACGCCGCTGTTGCGTCATTGGGAGACTCGATCTTCACGCATCCTGTTGTGATCGAGGGGTATTCGGACGCGTCGGCGTCGGCCGATGCTCTTTCCTGGTCCTACGCACGCGCACAGCTCGTTCGTAGTTACCTTGCGGCGCGGTACCCATTCACCGCAAAGAATTTAGGCGTGATGCCTTTGAGCACGACTCCTCCGCCAGGGCTAGGGCATGATCAATGGTCCGGTGTATGCATCCTGGTCGCCGGAAAGAAATAGTCTGTTCGGCTCCGCGATCACGAGCGGTGCGTGAGGGCCGCCGGCTTCTTGAATTTGGGAGGTCAGGTGGGAGGGCGGCCGACAATCTGATACAAGAGTTCGCTCTCCGCCGCTTTGCAACGCATGAGTCACACGCCTCCCCCAGCACATTGCTAGAATTGGAACATCGTAAGGGCGCAGCTGAGCAATTTGAAGCCCAACCGTTGGGGCTAAAGTGCGTCCCCATGCGCTCGGAGAATATCGTGGAAGGCCCAACAAAAGCATTCGGCTCCGTTTCGAATGGTTCACGACCTGATAGTGACAGTCAAGGTTTTGACTTCCGCCGAGTTACGGATTGCGTCCCTGGCTGCATTCTAGTTGCGGACGCTGACGGCAAAGTCATGTACGCCAACAAAGGGTTCATTGCTGTGCTTGGCCGTCCCCTGAAAGAGCTTCTTGGAGAGGGGTGGCTTGGGAGCGTGGATCCCGCATTCCTCGAAGAAGCGATGGCGAAATGGTACGACTGCATTCGAACGAGAGATCGTTTGGATGTGACCTGGCGATTTCGCGCCCACTATGGAACGTATAAATGGCTGAAACTCAAAGCCGAACCCTCGTTCGACGAGGAAAACGGCGGCACCTGCTGGTATCTGCTCGGGGTGGATGTTGACGAGCAGTTCAGAGCTCAGGAGGCCTTTAAAGCCAGCGAGCGCGAGGCTCGGGAGATCTTGGACCGCTTGCCTGCGATGATTTCGATACGGACGGAGGAAGGTGTTGCCTACACCAACAAGCGTCTATCCGATTACGTCGGTGCTGTCATAACAGATCTGCGGGACGGGTCTTACCTGGATTACACCCATCCGGACGATCGAGCTGCGATGGTCGCGGAGCATATCAAGTCGCCTAATAAGGAACCTAATGACATTATTTACCGACTTCGCGGCAAGGACGGGATTTATCGCTGGTTTCATACCCGCGCAGAACCATACTTCAACGAGGACGGCAGCATCTATCGCTGGTATGCGTTGAATAGTGACATCGATGATCTCTACCGCTCAAGAGAGTTGCTCAGAGAGCGGGAGTGCCAATTAAATCTCCTCACCGAAACCCTGCCTGCCATTCTATGGAAGGCCGATCTGAATGGGCGAATCACCTACATCAGTAAAAAGACTGTCGAATATAGCGGCCAGCCCCTTGATGAACTCCAGGCAAAGGGCTGGATAGATCTCATCCACCCCGATGATTTGGACGAAACTATCGTGCTATGGAATAGGCTACTTGCCGGGAGTGAAGGGTACGAGGTTGTTAACCGCTTCCTGTGTGCTGATGGACAGTATCGATGGTTTCACACTTCCGCGGGTGTAATCCGGGACGAAACTGGGAATAGGATCGCGTTTCATGGGGTCATGTTGGACACAACGCCCTTAAAGGCGGCGGAGATGGCGCTAAAGCAGTCGGAGCAAGAGATGCAGAGGCTCATGGACACTGTGCCCACGATTATTTGGTCTATATCTCCGGACGGCAATGCTGCTTTCATGAACAAGGTCGCTCGCGAGCTTACCGGAGCATCGCTCGAGGACATACAGAACGGAAAATGGATAGAGAACATTCACCCCGACGATCGCGAGTTAGTATCGCGGGAATTTGTCAAGGCGCTCGCGACTGGAAACTCTTACGGCGCTGAGCATCGGCTTCAGAAACAGGATGGCACCTGGCGCTGGTTCCTGAGTCGGGCAGAACCATCGCGCGACAACCATGGAAACATCGTCCGGTGGTTTGGCGTCACCCTCGACGTCCACGACGGTAAAGTTGCAGAGGGTAGGCTGCGTGAGCTGCGGGCGAATCTCTCCCGGACGTCACGAGCTTCGATTGTGGCAGAGATATCTGCATCGATCGCACATGAATTGAACCAGCCATTGTCTTCATTACTCTCGAACGCGCAAGCCTGCTTACGATGGCTGAATGCGGCGACACCGAACATTGAGAACTCCATCACCTCGATTGAGCGTGTAGTCCGGGATGGCCGTGCGACAGATGCGGCGATACGCAACATTCGTTCTCTATACAAGCAACAGCCCACGGTTAAAGCTTCATTCAACATGGTGGAGCTTCTTGGGGAGGTGATTGGGCTCTTGAAGGAGGATGCCAGCCGGAGGTCTACGCCGATCGAGTACGAATTCGAAAATCCGGTCCTTGAGGTTTTCGTGGATCGATATCAGATTCAGCAAATCATCATCAATCTGGTCACCAACGCGATCGACGCAATGCAGGACATCGACCGACAGCCGCTCCTAAGTATTCGAATTCGGAACGCCGAAGGCGGCCGAGTACTGACAGAGTTTATCGATAACGGCCACGGGCTACCCGGTGATGGCGCTGACAGGATATTCGACGCATTTGTATCGACCAAAGAGAACGGGATGGGCATTGGACTCGCCATCTCGCGCTCCATCGTCGAAGCCCACGACGGGAGCTCTGGGCTGCAAATAATCCGGGAGGCGGAGCTACGTTCAGTCTGCTACTCAAAGGTTCAAGCGCCAGCCAAGGCTAGACTTATCGCCACCTTTTCTAGGCGACAGTCAGTAGCACATCGATATTGCCCCGGGTTGCATTGGAATACGGACATACTTGATGGGCTCGACGCACCAGTTCCTCTGCAGTGACTCTTTCAATGCCTGGTAGATGGATTATCATAGCCACGGCAATACCGAATCCTTCAGCTTCCCCCGCGAGGGGGCCAAAGGATACGGCTGAGTCAATTACTACGTCCCCCGGTATCCGGATGTGGCGCTTTCCTGCAACTACTCGCAAAGCTCCAATGAAACAAGCTGCATAGCCGGCGGCGAACAGTTGTTCCGGGTTGGTGCCATCTTCTTTACCGCCCATTTCAACCGGACGATCAAGTTTCAGATTAATCTGTCCATCATCTGATTTCGCGGTCCCAACTCGGCCACCCATGACCTTTGCACGAGCCGTTGTCTTGTCAATCGCCATGTGAAGCCCCTCGATTCGTATTGCGACTTGAATCAACTGACTGATCGTTGCCGGATGATCAATCGAGCACCGCGTTTACCGCTCAGATAGGTCCACACCCATTGCAGCAAGACGCTGAACCTCAAGCTCGTCTCGGCCAGGAATTGAATGTGTATGAGAGCCCATACCAGCCAGGCCACAAAACCACTGAGCTGGACTCCGGCGCTCTGCAGCACTGCGAAATTCTTGCCAACAACGGCCAGATTCCCCTTATCGAAATAGCGAAACGGCGGCAAGGGTGGATGGCCAATGACCTTGCGGAAAATGGACTTGGCTGCGTACCTGCCTTGCTGCATCGCAACCTGTGCTACCCCTGGGAGCGGTTTGCCGTCCTGATCGAGCGATGCGGTATCCCCAACAACAAAGACGTCCGGATGATCGGGAACGGAAAGGTCCGGCTGAATTCGAACACGGCCCGCCCGGTCGACTGTGCATCCTAGCCATTTTCCGGCAGGTGACGGGGCAACACCGGCCGTCCATACCACCGTCTTGGCCTGAATGCGCTCCTCTCCGATGACTACGCCATCTGCGTCGATTGATTGAACGGGCTTTCCAAGACGAACATCGACTCCCAGCGACAACAACCGCTGCCTTGCGGCTTCTGAGAGCTTCTCCGAGAAGGTAGCGAGCGGACGAGTGCCCATGTCCGCAAGAACGATATGGGCCGATTTCGGGTCGATTCGACGGAAGTCTTTTCGGAATGTGGTTTGGGTCATGACTGCAATCGCGCTCGCCATCTCGACTCCGGTCGGTCCCGCGCCAACCATCACAAAGGTCATCAACGCCTTTTGCCGATCCGGATCCTCTTCGATCTCAGCCATTTCAAAGGCTTCCAGCAGGTGATTTCGAAGGGATTCCGCATCTGACAGACTTTTGAGTCCCGGTGCGAAGGCGGCGAATTCGTCGTGTCCGAAATAGCTGTGGGTAGCCCCAGTTGCAAGAATCAGGTAGTCATAGTTGATCCTGATTCCAGTCTTGTCGTCGGTATCCACGATGACCTGCTTTGAGGCGGCGTCCACCCCGGACACGCTGCCCAGCATCACTGATGTATTTGTCTGCTCGGCCAAGAGACTACGGATAGGTGATGCAATCTGCCCGGGGGCCAATACCGAAGTTGCAACCTGGTATAGAAGCGGCTGAAAGACATGGTGATTGGAGCGGTCGATCAGCAGTACGTCGACCGGAGAGCGCTTCAATCCCTTAGCTGCGGCCAGTCCACCAAATCCACCGCCGACAATTACCACGAGAGGAGCTTTCGTCGTCATCTCTTTGCTCTCAAATCTTCGATTTTGGAACAGTAGCTTGCCTCAGACCACACAGAATCGATGCGCGAAGCTGGATCCATTCAGTCGCTCCCAGGTTCATCGAGGCGGGAGAGTACGAACTTCCAGCCAGAGAGTAGCAATCGCTTTGCACTGAAACAATCACATGTTCCTGTAATACGGCCGCCGCCAGATCGTCTTTTCGCGGAGTAGGCGCCATCCAGCGCAATCGTTTATGGAAATGACATAATGATGTAATAGCCGTCGGAGCTCGGGTCGGATAAGGTAAGTGCGGAAAACATGCGCCGTGGGGCTACGACCTACAAGCCGCGAGGATACTGAGCAGCCCTCCGTCTCCAAACGCGATAACGAGAGACGAAGTCAAGATTGCGATCGATCCCGAAATGAAGAAGAACTGAGCCACGCCGCGAGCAGGGACAGAAGCAGCGTTCGGTGACATAAGGGCGTATTGACGATGAACCCCGAAGGATCACATAGCACAATCTGTTCCAACGGCCTGGGCATTCCCTGCATCGGGTTTGGCACCTATGGGATGCAGGGGCCGCGACTGGCTCGGCTCATTGCCTATGCATTGCGCGCAGGTTTTCGTCACATCGACACCGCTCAGATCTACGGCAATGAGGAAGCGGTGGGAGAAGGAGTCCTGGCTTCAAGAGTGGACCGCGACGACGTCTTTATTACTGCGAAGGTCTGGTTCGGCAACTATCCGGGCTGGCGTTTTGAGTAGTCTGTTGACGAGAGCCTAAAAGGCTTGCGGACAGACTATGTCGATCTACTTCTGATCGGCCTCGGTATTTCTGAGCCAAGTGAAGTGTTAGTCTTCGACCAAATCTCGCCCTGTCGATGAGGGGGATTTGGCATGAGGAAGAGACGATTCACGGTGGAGCATACTTGGTGCTAATTTGAGCAGTCCTTGGGCGAGAGCTGGAACTTCGTGTCCGTTCATTCCGTTGCGACCAATCTGAGAGATTGCGGGACGAACTCTGTGTAGAACAGTTTCGAGTCCAAAGTGAGGTAATAGGTCGGGATCTTGGGATACTTCGATTCGACCGATTGGAGGGTCCTAAAATCAAAACTCTGGATCTCAACGCGGGACTCCATGTGGTACTTCATAACCGTGCCTGCCAGGCTATTGACGAATACTTCCGGAGAAACGGTATGGTTTGGCAAAAATAGTTCCGGTGGCAACTTCTCGCCTCGAAACACGGACGGAAATGAGAATGTCTTCTTCGAGAGAGGTGGCATAATTTTAGTCTCGATGTTGAAGCGAACCCGCTCAGCATTGGCCGCCCTCTCCGCAGCCTTCGATGAGTTCTCGCCGGCGCCCTTCCGGTAATATTCCACGTAGAAAGCGACAAAGCGAAAGAGCTGATCCACGTAGGTCGGGACGTAGGGATCGATCAGGTGTTCTTTGTGTGCAAACGCGACGGACACAGGAGAGAGCGAAAGGTCGTTCTTCTGGTCCTCCGCGAAGCGGAGCTTATCGCAAATAAAGGTTGTTTGCGCATCCCTCGAAGAAATGTCGCTTAGGTATACGCGATTTTCCATTGTGTAGGGCTTACCATCAGCGCGTCGGCATGAGTCGGGATTGTAAAACTGGTCATGCCAGATGGTGGAAACATGATCAGTCGACACACCGGTATCCGTCTCAAGGGTAGTACTCAACTGATCGAGACCACTCTCGAAGGACGGCAGAGTGTTCTCCGGCCTGAGCCTGCGACCGCCGCGATGAGCGGAGACATCGAAATGCTCCAGTCGCTTGCGATCAGCAGACGACGCGTTGCCTCTTTCTTCAGCCAAAACAGTTTGCAGGATATCGGGACGATCCGTGATCAGGCCGTCCGCGCCAGACTCGATGATTTTCCGCATGGAATCGGGATCATTTGTTGTCCAGGGAACGACTCGGATTCCCATCGCGTGCAGTTGGGCGATCGGCACGAGGGTGGTGTCCTCTTTTGTTTCCTTCATGCGAATCACGGAAAAGTCGATTGGCGAGAGTACTGGAGCCGGTGCGCCGTAGGCCCTGGCATGCTGTGCAGCCTTTTTCATCAGTTCGAGATAGGGATCGGGCAGGCCGCCCGATTGTTGGGTATTCAATCGCAGAGAACACATCAGTGCAAACAAGGTGAGTAGGGCCTGTCGGGATGTTGTTCGTCGCTCTCTGAGGCACGGACGCTGATGAGGCCTTCAGGACGACCATCACAGCAATCCGACCTAGTTGAAATATGTAATATCCGCCTAGACGAAGCGCTGTTATCGTCAGGCCTAAAGCCGTCGGAGCTTGAATCGACCTGCTCCCAAGATGGGATCTGACTTTACGTGTCCGGAGTTAACACGACTCACCCTTCGATATGTTCATGGCCGGTTCAGTTTATGAACTTTCAGACGCGCGGGCAGGGGGGAGGATATTCAAGACTCCGTGCGAGGCGCGTCTCGGGATGCAGGCCATCACAAAATCTTCTTCACTCTTGGGCCTCTTTTAGTAGGTTGCGTTTGGTTGTAAAAGTGGCTGTGACCTTAGCTGTGAGGAAAGGGGCTTTCACTTGAGCGATGCCGTGAGGCTAAGTTATCCGTTCCTGTGGATGATCGTATTCGCAAGGCAGTTATGCCTGCCTGTTCCGGCAGTACTGTTCCTCATGACCGCCGGCGCAATGGCACACAAAGGAGAATTGAATCTTCCTGGTGTCTTGTGCGCGGGAGTGTTGGGCTGTCTCTGTGGAGATTTGGTTTGGTTCGAAGCCGGCCGCTTTTGGGGAAGTCGTATTATTCGGATGCTGTCGATATTTAGTAATAACCCACAACGTTCGACGCAACGATCCAAGGAGATATTTGCTCGATGGGGCATCCGCTCGCTTGTTTTCGCCAAGTTTGTACCTGGACTTGATGGAATCACCCCTCCTCTAGCGGGAATGGAGGGAACGAGGAGAGGCGCGTTTCTTGCTTTCGATGGGGTAGGTTCACTGTTTTGGTCCGCGGCTTACGCCGGACTCGGATACCTATTTTCCGAGCGGCTTTCGTCTGTCGCTGCGTCTCTGGGCCGCGTTGGCGATATGATCGCCGTCTTCGTGGGAGTCCCGCTTCTTTGCTACGTCCTATGGAGAGCTTGGGTGCTCATCAGAACGCTGCGCTTCCTGAGAATGAGAATGATATCGCCACTTCTTTTGAAATCAAAACTCGATCAGGGCATGCCGATAGCGATTATCGATCTTCTGAACTTCGAAGAGACGGATGGTCCGATGGCCGGAATTCCGGGTGCAGTGCGGATTGATCTAGAAAGGCTCACTAGCCGCTCACGTGTGATAGTTCCGGAAGGTACACAGATCGTACTCTATGGCTCCTCTTCCAACTCGTTTCGAAGTGCTCGAGTAGCAATCGCGTTGAGGCGGAAGGGGATTTCTTCTGTTTGGACACTCGATGGAGGCCTAAACGGATGGACGGCTGCTGGTCTTCCTACGACACTTACACTCTGTACAGAACGCGATGTTGCTGACTGGCTTGGAATTGTCATTCTCGATCGAGATGACCTAAAGGTCGCCCGGCGGAGCATCAGAAAATCTTGATTGAAGCTGGCGGACGCAATATGTAATTGACGATGGCGAACAACGACGATGAGCGACTTTCGCACTCGCTAGCCAAGTTGGTCGGGGAACAAGAAGCTTGTTCCAAACTCCGGCACAAGCGCAAGATTAATGAACGGATACTGGACCTGGCACGCTGACTGACAGAGCAGACCTGGATTTTCACGTGGAATGCCCGGGGCACGACGTCCCTCGTGAATCCCGCTGAGAGTGAGTATGATGGACGGACCCGCTGCGACGAACTGACAGCTCGTCATGTGCAAGCAAAGGGTCTGAGGTCAGGCCAACCTTCGCACTATCGAGATTAGAGACAAACAAAAGCGCCGCCTGATCGGCGGCGCCCCGACAGTTGAAGGTTGGAAATTAAGGTTTCTGCGTTATGCGGTTTCGGTGGAATTGAACCGCGGCGGTCGCTTCTCGAAGAAAGCGGTAAGCGCCTCACGAGCGTCCGACGAGCGGACTTTCTCGCTGAACTCCACCAGTTCGTCCTTCGTCGCCTGTTCGACACGAGGCCGAAACTGCTTACGCAAAAGCTGTTTCGAGGCCCTAAGTGCGGTTGCTGGCTTCTGTGCCAGTTCTTGCGCAATTTTCTCGGCAGCCGACAGGATTTCTGCATCGGGAAGGACCCTGGTGACCAGCCCCATGCCCAGGGCCGTCGGTGCATCGAAAGGGTGCCCGAGGAGAATGATCTCAGCCGCGCGAAGATAGCCAACCTGATCGGGTAGCGAAAAACTGGTTCCAAACTCCGGCACAAGGGCAAGATTGATGAACGGATACTGGAACCTGGCACTCTGACCGGCGACGACGAAGTCAAAATAGGTGAGCATGGTGGCTCCCGAGCCGATCGCCGCCCCTCGGACTGCGCCAACAAGCGGCTTGTCGAACAGACGGAGAGCATCCATCATCTTCTTTTGTGGGCTATCGCCGCCCCCGGGTGGATGGTCAAGAAAGTCCTGTAGATCATTGCCCGCCGAATAGTTGTCTCCGACTGCGGTCACTAGGACCACCCGGACCTCTGGATTTGCCTGTGCCAACTCCAGCAGCCTGGCGAACTCCGTGTACATATCCAGTGTAAGGGCGTTCCGCTTTTGTGGGCGATTCAGCTCGATCTTGAGAATGCCCGCATCCAGATTATTGAGAATGTATTCCATATCACCTTCTTCTAAACTTGCACAACGCACGTTCGGCAGGAGAGTGTGCGCGCGAGATGAGTCACGTCCCTAAAAGCTTCCGGCCCACACGGGCCCACGAGTTCAGGTTGCCGCCAGGTTGCGGATGAACATCGATGAACTTAATCGGACCAAGTCTCGTTGTGGCCGGTATGCAATGGTTATTTAGACATATTTCCGGACTCCTATTCGTGGAGCACAGCAGCCTGCTCCGGCAGGGGTGACTTTTTCAAAGTAGCTGCCACATTGTGTGCTAGGTTGTGGGTTGCTCGCAGGTTGCCACCGATGAACCGGACATTGCCATCGACAACATGCTCCTGGACTACTTGGCCCTCTCGTGTGACCAACTGAATGCGAACGTTCAACTTGGTCGCCCCACTCACGGTAGTGACAGCCCGTCGAGTCTCGCTGCCCGGCGTATATTTTTGAACCGCTATCTTCAGAATGAGCAGGCCGGGAACATCGTTCGCGCTACGATCCCCGCTCCGGAACACCTGTTTGAACTGCTCTGCCTTGGTTAGCTCTTCGAGGAGATTCTCATAGATGGCGGCTCCGAAGGATAGATCAAGGCCGACGTCTCCGGGGTCGACTCTATCGACTTGCACGCTCCATGGCCGGGCGCCTCCGCTTTTTCCATTTGTGGAGGATTCCGCAAGCACAGTTGGGACGAATACTTGAAGCTGCAACGCACCGAGCAGCAGAATAACAACCGCAAGTGGTCCACAGTGCTTGTTTGGCCGGTGGAAGCCGGACAGGCCAAGCGTGGTCCTAGTGCCGGCAAGGGGAGTTTTATTTGTTTTCATTCTTAACCTCGGGAGTGCTTTGGGTGGGGGTTCGCACTACAGGCCGCGTAATGTGCGCGCCGTTGGCTACCAAGGCCTTCTTGAAAGGTTCTCCTTGCCCTTTTTCCAATTGGAATATGGCCCCGTGAAAACCACCGCGGTTATCAAGATATTCAACTGTGAGGAAGTCGTATTTCTTATGTGCGAAGAGGCTGACCACCCGCCCTCCCCCATACGGAGCTGCAGTTTTGGCCAGCGTCATAGCCGTACCGCCTTCCTGCTTGTCTCCCTCCTCGACAAAGATGTCTTGAATGGAGCTTATGCTCACCTGTGCAGCTGTACTTCCATTACGCTGAAATTGCATGACGCCACCCTGGATTTTCAACTCTCCGGTGGCGTTATGCTTCGCACCTTCAAACCCCAGAACTTGCGTGACATGGATAGCCGACCCTGGGACCGGACTTTGTGTTTCGCTCTGATTCTGGCCTACCGATGCTGCGCTTAATGAGAGCAGGACTATTAGGAAAGCGAATCCATGCCCAACCTGAAAGGAAGTCATGGGTGTCCGCCTGGACGGTATAGGATTACGATTCATAGTTCCTCTCTTGTAGCCATAATGATGTGATGTGATCACTTCTTCGGCTTATCGTTCCGAAGTGGTTGCTTGATCGCAATCACCTACCGAGGAATTGCGGAGCGCGCTTTTGTACGAAGGCAGAAGTGCCTTCCTTCTTGTCCTCGGTGCCGGCAGCAAGTGCGAAGTACTCCGCCTCAAGCTTCAACCCGGCAGCGAGGCCTGTATCCACTCCATGGTTGACCGCATCGATCGAGTAGCGTATTGCGAGCGGCGCATTCGCAACGATTTGCTTGAGGATGGCCTCACAGCGCGGTATCAACTCGGCCGCCGGGACGACTTCATTCACTAACCCGATGCGATGGGCTTCATGAGCATCGATCAGGTCGCCGGTCAGGATCAATTGAAGTGCACGGCCTTTGCCAACGAGACGCGGTAGCCTCTGCGT
>Ga0193743_1002638_pt1 | contig 12444 bp, 12 predicted proteins | sample L2c2metaG_FD_143038 | JGI IMG/M metagenome (GOLD analysis project Ga0193743, IMG submission 143038) | Soil microbial communities from a riparian zone of the East river system, Colorado, United States - L2c2 | ecosystem: Environmental > Terrestrial > Soil > Riparian zone | place: USA: East River... | reverse complement strand
CGCGACCGCAAGGTGAAGATCGTCGGCTACGGCCTGCAGTTGCGTGAGAAGCAGAAGGCGAAGCGCATCTACTTCACGCTGGAGAGCCAGTTCCGCGCGTACTACGAGAAGGCGAACCGTTCCGCCGGCGTCACCGGCGAGATCCTGCTGCAGCAGCTCGAGCGGCGTCTCGACAACGTCGCGTACCGCCTGGGCTTTGCCTCCAGCCGCCGCCAGTCGCGCCAGATCGTGCGCCACGGCCACGTCGAAGTCAACGGCCGCAAGGTGAACATTCCCTCCTATCAGGTGCAGGTGGGCGACGAGATCAAGATCCGCGAGGGCTCGAAGAGTTTGACGGTGCTTGAGAGCTCGACCGAGTTTGCGAGCCACCAGCAGTCCCCGCAGTGGCTGCAGGTCGATCATAAGAACCTCTCCGGCAAGGTGCTCTCACTGCCGAAGCGCGAGGACGTGAACCTGCCGGTGAACGAGCAGCTGATCGTGGAACTTTACAGCAAGTAACAGATTTTGCCTGGCGGCGTCTTTGCCGCCAGGTGCTTCACCCGCGCAAGCGGTCACATCAACGAAACAGGAGAAACAGGCACAGCCGTTGCAGAATGCTTCGCGGCGCTTGCTGTGCAGGAGATACGACATGCTTTGGAGAGGATTTCAGAAGCCCAAGCGTCTTGCAGTGGAAACCGAGACGCTCACCGAGAAGTACGGAAAATTCAGCGCCCAGCCCTTTGAACGGGGATTCGGCACCACTGTCGGCAACGCGCTGCGTCGCGTGCTGCTCTCGTCGATCGAGGGTGCGGCCGTTACCGCGGTCAAGGTCGAGGGTGTGCTGCACGAGTTCCAGTCGATCACCGGCGTGGTGGAAGACGCGACGGATATCATCCTCAACCTGAAGCAGATTCCCTTCAAGTTGAACGGTGAGGGCCCGAAGGCACTCTATCTGCGCGCGGATCAGCCTGGTGTCGTCACCTCGGGCATGATCGAAGCGGATGGCGACGTGGAGATCCTGGACAAGGACATCTACATCGCAACCGTCAGCGAGGGCGGCAAGCTGGATATGGAGATGCGCCTGAAGCGCGGACGCGGTTACATCGCGGCCGACAAGAACTTCGACAGCGATCTCGGCATCGGCTTCATTCCGGTGGACTCCGTCCACTCTCCAGTGCGTAAGGTCAACTACGCCGTAGACGCAGCCCGTCTGGGTCAGATCACCGACTACGACAAGCTGACGCTCGAGGTATGGACCAACGGGTCTGTCCTGCCCGCGGATGCGATCGGTCTTGCAGCCAAGCTGATCAAGGACCACATGAGCATCTTCATCAACTTCGAAGAAGAGATCGAAGCGGAGCACCAGAACGAAGAGGGCCGCATGCAACTGCGGAACGAGAACCTCAACCGTTCGGTAGAAGAGCTCGAGTTGTCCGTGCGCAGCTACAACTGCTTGAAGAACGCCAACATTCAGACCATCGGCGAACTGGTCCAGAAGACCGAGCCCGAGATGCTGAAGACCAAGAACTTCGGCCGCAAGTCGCTGAACGAGATCAAGGAAATCCTGGCGCAGATGGGTCTGTCGCTGGGCATGAAGATCGACGAGAACGGCAACGCCGTCCCCGGACCGACTTCGATCCTGCCCTCGCAGGCGCTGGCGCAGAGCTACAACCGCTTTGAGGACGACGAGGATGATCTCGACGTGCTCGAACCGATGCAGAACGAGCCGGAGAACTTCTAACTAATTCCGCCGGGGAGAGGAAACTCTCTCCGGCACATCATTCTGGCGGCCCCCGGCCGCACGTAAGTGAGAGATTTGCCATGCGCCATCGCAATGCTGGATACAAACTCGGACGCAACACCAGCCACCGCCGCGCCCTGCTGCGCAACCTGGTGACGTCCATCCTGCTGGAAGACCGCGTCGTGACCACCGTGACCAAGGCCAAGGCCGCGCGTCCCCATGTGGAGAAGCTGATCACGCTGGGCAAGCGCGGTGACCTGCATGCCCGCCGTCAGGCCCACGCTTACCTGATGACCGACGACGCGGTGAAGCGCCTGTTCGAGACCGTGGCGCCGCGCTACGGCGACCGGCAGGGCGGCTACCTGCGCATCGTGCGCACCGGCTTCCAGAAGGGCGATGGTGCGGAGAAGGCATTCATCGAGCTGCTGGGCGCCGAAAAGCTTCTCGACGAGAAGCGCACGAAGCGCGCCGATGCGCGCCAGAAGCGCCGCGAAGAGATGGAAAAGGCCATGGCCGAGAAGAGCCCTGCCGAAGGTGAAGCTGAGAAGTAAGCCAACCACCAAATCCAGAACTACGAAGCGCGCTCCTTTGGGGGTGCGCTTTTTCTTTGGGGTCCGTTTCGTCTGGGCAAAAAAGAAGGGAGGCGGTCTCGTCGAGACGCCTCCCGGCACTGAGGGAGGCCAGTGCCTTGAACAAAGTCGCCGGCCACAATGACGCTGGTCAAAGATGCTTAGCCCACGACGCGATTAGAATTCGATGACGCGCCGGCGAAGGCTGCCTCTCTCGAGCGCAGCACGCTTTAGACAAACGTTTCGCCTGATCCCTGGGAAATATGGAAGTGATCACACACGAGGGCAGATACGCTTGTCAAGCAAATGATCGTTTTCCGCCCATTTTGTCACTCGCGTATTCCCCAGAGGGGGGCGAGAGCTGACCCACCGGCGTGCGATTTGCGGTCTGGCTAGAGCAAAGGCACAGACGGTGTCAGGCAGGACATAACTCCAAACGCAGCCGTTCTCTCGCAGCCGTCCTCTCAAGGAACGGCTGCACTCAACCGATCGGTAGTGTCCTAATTTGGGTTTGGCCGTTGCATCACTTCTATGTGTGTTGCGTGTAGAGGGGTGGGGCATCCAGCTTAGGACGAAACATGTAGGGTTGCGGCTTGGAATAGGGAATATCGCAGTAGTCGCAAAATCTCGACTCATGGATATCAGAATCCAGAGTGGTGAGGTATCTAACGTATCCGTAAGCAACCATAGATACGTCCCCGCTCGATTTTATTTCCTCCCGAAAGATGTGACTGTCAGTGCCCGTCCAGTAGGTGGAGAAGCTTATCTCATCACCGGGAGCCAGCATCCGTTCGCGATAGGGAATGGCATCGGAAGGGAAATCTGGTTCATCCGACAATCTAACCACATCATCCTGAGAGATTTTGCAAACCGTTTGGGTCTCTACTATTTTGGCTGGAGTTCTCCCAACATTTCTAACTTTCCACCAGTAGTTACGGCCAGAATAGGTACTACCGGGATGAAGGATTTGAGTGTCCTCTTTGTTAAGGGAATAAATTGCGAGCCATGCCCGCTCGGAGGAAGCCATATAGTTCGCCTGCTTAAGGGTGGCTTCGGCGGCATCCTCAGTGGCCTTGGTCTGACGCTCAATTGCTCTGAGGGTTTTGTTGGCCGCCCTAACGCCGAACCATCCTATTCCGACAAGAACGCCAGTGAAGAGGATAGCCAAGCAATCAATCCAATCCCGGTTTATAGACACGGGGGGAAATTCGCTGACTCTTATGGCTTTCTGTGTATCTGCTTGGCCTACGGTCTTACCGGACTCTTCATTTGGCTGGGTGCTGACAGGATGGATTCGGGAAGGCGCTGGAGTGGGTTGCTGCTTTTCGGACTGGGGGTCTCGTCTGACGGGTTGGCTACCGTCAGCATGATGATCGGATGCCTGCCCGGAAGCTGGCACCATTGCCTGTGTGACGGTTAAGCAGCACAGCGAGTATCGCCAACGCTCTCAACATGATGCAGAAAATGTATCACAAAAACTATTGACTACTCCCTAGTTTCGTATTACGATAAGTAAATCGAGGCTAGCAATGGCGAACCTACTAAGCACGGATAAGAAGATTGCAGTTATCGGGGCACTGGCAGAGGGTTCCAGCATTCGCTCGATTGAGCGGATTACCGGCGTTCACCGCGACACCACCATGCGGCTTGGCGTGACATTTCAGGGCCGGACAGTATGGGACGGAGTGGTCGAGGTGTTCGACCTAAAAGGGCACCCGAATACGCACAGAGTCTATGCGTGGATGCACGATACCGGTGACCCTGCCAAGCCAAAGCGACACGTCACCTTGCTCCACATTCCTCCCGTGGTGTCACCGCAGACTGCCGTCAAGGCGGCAATTGTTCAGGAGTACAAAGAACGTGGCAAAGCCAACTAAGCCGAAGAAGATGGGCAGGCCGAAGCTCGCCAACGGAGAGGCGAAGGGACGTATCGTGCCTGTACGGTTCCGTGCGGAGGATTTGAAGGCTATTACCGCTGCTGCAAAGCAGAAAGACCAGACCGTCTCCGAGTGGATCAGGAGCACGTTGCATGCCGCAATCCAAGCCTGATCCGACCAAATTAGGACACTACCAACCGATCTCTCTACACGTCACGCTATCTGTGCTTTTGCTTTTACTATCGCGGCGGCGGAGCGACGCGGGCGGCCGGTCCAGGGGCAGGGACGAAGCGGTCGCCGGGGAAGCGCGGAATGCCGAAGTGCCCACGCAGATGCAGGAGATCAATCGGGCTCAGGTTGCCGGAAAAGGCGATCAGGTTCAGATTGGTGGGGCTCTCAAAGAGAACCACGGCGCCGGTCGCCTGCATGTGATGAAAGCTGATCCAGAGGTCGGTCGCGCCGTCCCTGGAGGAGGCCGATCGTGCCGTGACCAGATGCTGCCAGCCCATGGCGCCGTACTGCCGCCGGACAGCCTCGAGCAGACGCGGATCGTACATACCGGGTCCGGCGTAGTGGTAGCTATGCACGGCGATGCCATCCAGCCGGTTGATCGCTTCGGCCAGCCCAGGATCGCCCGGACCTTCCCAGAGACCGCTGGCAAGGTGCAGCATCGAGCGGTCGAAGGTGAAGTCGGTGTGGAAGGCCGCAGTACGGGCCAGTGCTTCCATGCTTTGCGGAACCCAGGTGAGAGAGCTCCCGGACGACGGATTTGTCGAGGGCGGATACGCCGGGGCGCTCTGTCGGGGGGCACTTTGTTGCGGATAGGGTGCCTGTCCGGATTGTGTGTTGTCCGGCGGATAGGGGGACGGTTTCTGCGGCGCCTGATTGGAAGGCCCCTGCTGATCCTGATTCTGTTGCTGCTGGTCGGGGACAGACTGGCCGCTGTATTCAGGCTGGTCCGGCGGCGGCGTGTGAGGCGCGTTGTCTCCGGAAGCCGTCGGTGGCGGCGGATAGTTTGGGTAGACAGGCTGTTGCGCCAGCGCAGGGATGGCGACGGAAAGCAACACGGCGGCGAAAACGGCGCGACAAGCCATAGTTCTCATGGGGACGCTGAAAGCCATGGAAAGTTGCGTCATTTCCCATCTCGAGCCTGTTTTTCACTGCCGGGAGCCGGCCGCCGGCGGCCCGTCGGTAAGGCGCATGCCTACGCGACGTGCCTAACTCTACGTGGCGCCTATTCGACATGCCTAAGCGACATGCCTACTCAACATGATAGTTCGGCGCCTCGCGGGTGATGATGACGTCATGGACGTGGGACTCGCGCAGACCTGCATTCGAGATGCGGATGAAGCGCGCCTTGGTCTGCAGCTCTTCGATGCTGCCGCAGCCCAGGTAGCCCATGCCGGAGCGCAACCCGCCCACCAGCTGATAGACCATTGATTCGAGCGGTCCGCGATGGGGCACACGGCCCTCGATGCCCTCCGGAACGAACTTAGCCAGGCGATTCTGCGTGGCGCGCTCGCGCTGCACCACATCGCCCTGCAGCCGAGCCTCGGGCGCATCCAGGTCGCGGGAGCTCTGGAAGTAGCGCTCTCCGGAGCCCTGCGCCATGGCAGAGAGTGAGCCCATGCCGCGGTAGGTCTTGAAGGACCGCCCCTGGTAGAGGATGGTCTCGCCCGGGCTTTCGTCCACGCCAGCGAAGAGCGAGCCGATCATCACCGTCGAAGCGCCCGCGGCGATGGCTTTGGTGACGTCGCCGGAATACTTGATGCCTCCGTCGGCGATGACGGGAATCTTGCGTTCGCGCGCGGCCCGGAAGCACTCGGAGATGGCGGTGATCTGCGGCATGCCTGCGCCGGTGACCATGCGGGTGGTGCAGATGGAACCGGGGCCGATGCCCACTTTTATGGCGTCCGCGCCGGCATCCATCAGGGCGATGGCGCCCTCGTAGGTGGCCACGTTGCCGGCCAGCAGGTCGGTCTCCGGATAAAGCCTTTTCATGGTGCGGATGGCCTCGAGCACGCGCGAGGAATGTCCATGTGCCGAGTCGATGGAGAGAACGTCGACGCGGCTCTTGATGAGCTCCGCGGCGCGTTCGAGGTAATCCCCGGTAGCGCCAATGGCAGCGCCGACACGCAGCCGTCCCTGCGCATCCTTGGCGGCGTTCGGATATTTGAGCTTCTTCTGAATGTCCTTGACCGTGATCAGGCCTTTTAACTCGTAGTCGCCATTGACCACCAGCAGTTTTTCGACCCGGTGCTGGTGCAGGATGTGCTCGGCCTCTTCGAGCGTGGTGCCGACGGGGACGGTGATCAGGTTCTCCCTGGTCATCACATCGCCCACCGGGATGTCCGTGCGGGTCTCGAAACGCAGGTCGCGGTTGGTGAGGATGCCGACCAGCCGCTTGCCCTGGGTCACCGGCACGCCGGATATCTTGTAGCGGCGCATGACGTCCAGTGCGTCCGAGATGAGCTGCTCCGGTCCAATGGTGACCGGGTCGACGATCATGCCGCTTTCCGAGCGCTTCACCTTATCCACCTCGCCGGACTGCTGCTCGATGGAGAGATTGCGGTGGATAATGCCGATGCCGCCCTGCTGCGCCATGGCGATGGCCAGGCGCGACTCGGTCACGGTGTCCATAGCAGCGGAAAGTAGCGGGGTGTTGAGGGAAATGCGCTGGGTGAGGCGGGTCTGGGTCGAAACCTGGGCTGGAACGACTTCGCTGTAAGCAGGAACGAGAATAACGTCGTCGAAGGTCAGTGCTTCCGGTACGGGGCTCTCAATCATAAGTGTCTTAGGACTGCCAGAGACACCGGCCGGATGGTCTGCGTTCGTTTTTACGTTGGACGAAGACAGCGGCGGATGTCTTCGCTTCATTGTAGCGCGGCCCGGCCGGGGACATTTTTGGAACCCCGCCGGGCCGTCCGGCGTATGGCATGACAGGAGTCTGGGAAACGAGGACTTGGGGCAACGAGGATTGGGGAGGCAAACGTGAAGGCTCGAGTTGGGCGGTGGACCCTGCCGCTGCTGGTGCTGTGCGGCGTGGGAGTGGTAGCGCGGGCAGAGAACAATAACTGCAGCGAGCGGCCCGATCCGAGCCACTATGTAGCCCAGAACGGAGACGTAGAGGACGCCCAGCACATGACCGTGGAGCGAACCTTCACCGGTCAAGGCCGGCTGGAATTGAATATGTGCTCTGGTGAGTTGCGTATCGAGCGCGGTCACGGCGACAAGCTGAAATTGCGCATCGAGACGCGCGACACTCCTTCGCTGAAAATGCGCGCCTATGTGAAGACGCTCGATGTGTCAGCCGATCACGCGACCATCAGCCTCGAGTTCCCGCACAAGCTGCACCCCGTCGTGGTGCTGGAGGTGCCATCTTCGGCGTCGCTGAAGAGCGAGATCAATCTGGGCGCGGGCAAGTTCTACTTCGATGCGGACGGAGTCAAGGGCGATCGCGAAGTGAATCTGGGAGCAGGCGAAGCCCACCTCACGATGGTTGGCGATCGCGACTACGCGAACTTCCAAGCAAATGTCGGGATGGGAAGCTTTCACGATCACCGGCCCGGCGGTGGCAGCTCGCACTTCATCATCAGTCGCAAGTACCAGGGCAAGGGCGAGGGCAGTCTGGAAGTGAACGTCGGAGCGGGTTCCATCGACGTCGGCCCAGCGCAAGGAGCGACGATATGAATCACAGCACGAGGGCCTGCTGGCCAGTGAAACTCTGCCTGACCGTGGTATGCGCCGCCGCTCTGGTTGGATGCGGACGAGCTGCATATGCTCAGAACTTCGAGCCGGTCACTCGCGAGGCCTCATTCGCGGCGGGCGGCGTCGTGATCCTCGATGCAAACGTTGGCGATGTGCGCGTGGCGCCGACAGACCAGGAGGGCAAGTTGCGCCTGGTGATCATCTCGCACAAGCAGGAGGACGCGGAGGCTGCACCGCACTGGGTACGCGAGTTCGCCGTGAACGGATCGCAGGCGAAGATCGTGCTCCAGATGCCGAAGCATGGGAATCACAACTTCGATGTGACACTCTACGTGCCCAAGCGCAGCGACCTGCGGCTGGATCTGGAGGTTGGTGATCTCACCATCGAAGGCATCACCGGCAACACCGATGCTGAGCTGGGTGTCGGTGACCTGAAGATGACGGTGCCCGACCCGCATGCCTACCGCGCGGTGTCCATGTCGGTCCACATCGGGGATGTGCACGCAGGGGCCTTTGGCCTTGAACCGTCCGGTTTCCTCGGCAAGAGCGTGGAGCGGAAGTTCAACGCCGGCAGCTATCGCCTGAAGCTGCACACCGGCATCGGCGATGTGAGCTGTGTGACGGCGGGCGGGGCATAGACGAAGGCAGACAACACCAGACCACCACAGACAACACCAGACTACGGCAGGATCTTCTGTGGTCTGCTTTTGTCTGCGGTGGTTTGTATGCCTACTGTTGTCTTTCTAGCTGGCCTGGCGACTGGCTCGCTTGCTGTACCATGAGCAGCATTCATTTCAAATCAAATCCAGGAACGAATTCCAATGAAGACGCACGTCTGGCTGGGGAAGATTGCGGCTGTAGCGGGGCTGGCGCTCTGCCTTACGGGAGTCCATGCGCAGGAGGCGCCGCCGTGCCCTGCGTTTGTCCGCGTCGTCGTCGGCAAGAATATCCCCGGGCCGGTGAGCGGTCGCCTGCTGGTCTTCGCAAGAAACGCGGCAGACGCCGGTAAAAAAGAGGCCGGCGCCAGGAAGGAAGTGGACGTCAGCGAGTTCCATCCAACGAACACTGCAGTCGCGGCTGTTGAGATCCACGACGCCGCGCCGGGCAGCGCCATCGAAGTCGATCTGGATCGCACCGCTTTCCCTGCGGCCTTCTCGACGATGCCGCGTGCCGATTACGAGCTACAGGCCGTGCTCGACAGCGACCACAATTACAACTACAGCGGCCGCGACCCGGAGGATTGGCAGGCTAAGGTGGTCGAGGCAAAGGGCTGGGAGCCCGGCGTGGGCAGTGAGCCTGTCCTGACGCTCAGCGAGCATCCGGAGGCGGACCGTAGCGCCGCGACGATCGCGAAGGCGATGGCGGAAGTAAAGCCGGGCGTGGCCGTGAAGGCAGAGTTCCAGAGCCCGCTGCTGACGAAGTTCTGGGGCAAGCCGACCTTCATCCGCGCCTGGGTGATGCTGCCGCCGGGCTACGGCGCGAAGGCGAAAGCCAGGTACCCGACGCTCTATTGGACGCACGGATTCGGCGTCAACCTGGACTACTCGCTGAGTACGGGCCTGGGGCTGCGCAAGGCCATGGTGGAGCACAAGGCGCCGCCGATGATCTGCGTGATGCTGGATGAATCGTTGGCCGAAGGCACGCACGAATTTGCCGATTCGGTGAACGATGGTCCCTGGGGCTCTGCATTGACCAAGGAGTTCATCCCCTGGCTCGAGTCGAAGTACCGCATGGACGCGCGGCCGAGCGGACGCCTCCTGAATGGCCATTCGAGCGGAGGCTGGGCAACGCTGCAGCTCCAGATGAACTACCCGCAGATCTTCGGCGGCACGTGGTCCACGTCGCCCGATCCGAGCGACTTCCGCGACTTCACCGGCCCGAACATCTACCAGCCGCACGCGAACATGTATCGCAAGGCAGATGGCAGCGCGTGGCCCATCATGCGCGACAAGGGACAGGTGCAGGCCACCATGGAGCAGCTCGCCAAACTCGAAGCGGTGCTTGGCCCGTACGGGGGCCAGATGACCTCATTCGATTGGGTCTTCTCCCCTAAAGGGCCGAGCGGCGCGCCGGAGCCGATGTTCGATCGCAAGACCGGCGATGTCGATCCGCAAGTCGCTGCCTATTGGCATGACCATTACGACCTGGCGCACCTGGTGGAGGCGAACTGGGGGAAGAATGGTCCGCTGCTCAAGGGCCGCATCCATCTATTCGTAGGCACGGCGGATACGTTTTATCTGGATGGACCGGCCCACCTGTTCGAGGCTCGGCTCAACAAGCTGGGGGCCGATCCGCACTTCACATATATCCCGGACAGAACGCATTTCGACCTGTACAAAATTGGCGGCGATCGCATGGGCCTGATGTGGCAGATCATGTCGGAGATGTATGCCGTGGCGCGGCCGGGCGTGGACGTCGGCAATCGCCACAAGGCACGGTTAAGCAGTCTGGTGGAAAAATCTTTACCGCGTGAGAAGGCTGTTGCACCGGCTCCGAAGGTTGGCATCGCGGGTCAGTAGGTCTGAAAGAGTGTCGCCGTGGAAAGTGCGTGGCGCAGGTACAGCAGGGTTATGATGCGTTGAACAGGGTCGCTGGCTGCGACCCCGGCGCTCGAACAGGCCGAGATCGAAGAGTTCGGAGGGCCCCGCCTTGTTGACCGACGAAGCGCTTGATGTTCTGGCGTTGAGACCGGGCGCGACTCCCTCCGAGATCAAAGAAGCGTATCGGGACTTGGTGAAGGTGTGGCATCCGGACCGCTTTGGAAACGATCTGCGGCTTCGGCAGAAGGCAGAGCTTCAGCTCAAGCTGATCAACGAAGCATACCGCATGCTGCAGTCCAATTCAGGTGTAGGTGGAATGGACGCGGCTGGAGCAGAGCGTGCCTCCAGTTCATCTCCTCGGAACACGTCGTCGTCCGGTGGCGCCTATAGACCGCGTTACTCCGCGTCGCCAATTCCACAGAACGGTCCTGGCAGATCCAGCGGCAATGGGTTGAACGTTCGTTGGATTTACCGCGGTCTGGGAATATCGGCGATTCTTCTGGCAGGCTACTTAGTCATTGAACATAGCCCGATGCAGGGTGCGGGATCGGCACGGGATTCTGCAGGTCATCAGTCTGCGGGAACGCCTACCCAGCAAACATTGGAAGCTTCGCGAGGGGCCCGGCCGAGGCGCGTCGGACGTTCGAAAGATCCGGGCCTGCCGCAGTTTCAGGTGCATTCATTATCTGCGGCTGAGACGGACCGGCTGGAGATGCTGTGTTCCAGGCAGAAGGAATTGTGGGGGCAAGTTGCGTATCAATCGTGCCTCAAGGCGCAGTTGGATGTGATTATCAATCCGGCGGGCAAGCCAGACTTGAGTGCTCTGCGTGAGGCAGAGCGAGAGTCGATCGAGAGCGTGTGTTCTGGAGCGAGGCGCCTCCGCGGGCCGGACAGCTACCACCGTTGCGAGACTGAGCAGCTGGCGAGCTTGGCAGCTGAACCCGCGCGACCGGACCTATCGACGCTCAATGATGTGGATCGACATTCGATCGAGTCGGCTTGTAGCAACGTGAAGAATCGGGAAGGTCCGGCTGCTTACAATCGCTGTTTGGACAGATTGATGAGGTCTCTGGCTGCCAAATAACAGCCTGCCGCGCTAACTATCCGTGGTTCGGCCCCGTCTGTTGGGCGTAGGATCAGCGCGGGGTGACGACGATGCAGACGCGCGCATACGTTATCGCAATGGTGGCAGGACTGCTGATGCCATCGCTCACGCTCGCCAAGGACAAGCCGAAGTCCACTCTGCCGACATACGTCCTGCAGGCGCGGACGGTCTCCGTCATCATCGATCCGGATGCGGGGGTGTCGCTGGATGATCCGCAGGCGAACAAGGTGGCGCAGAGCGATGTGGAGACGGCCCTTATGAACTGGGGGCGATTTCAGCCCGTTCTCAACGGCCCGAACGCGGACCTAGTCATCGTCGTTCGCCGCGGAACCGGGAAGGTGGCGAGCGGTACGGTCCACGATCCGCGACAGGGCAGACGGCCGGTAGCAATCGATCCTACGGACACCGGGATCGGCGTCGGGGTACAGCGTGGCCAGCCACCGCCGTACGCCGGCGACACACCGGATGCGTCGCAGGGCTCTTCGATCCCATCCCAGAATGGACCCCAGTACGGACCGATGACAGACGACAGTGCTCACCCACAGGTGGAGATTGGCAACTCCACCTCGAACGACAGCTTGCTGGTGTATCGCGGGCGCATTGAGAATCCGCTGGATGGCTCTCCGGTCTGGCGGTATGAAGAGAAGAACGCGCTCAAGCCTCACAGCGTGCCGGCGGTCGACGCCTTCCGGAAGGCTGTGGCCGAGGCGGAGCAGGCAGCGGCGAAGCAGCCCTGAAGCAGCTGATTCTGAGCTGTTCGGAGCCCCGTAGCGGCCTTAGAACGACCGGCGAGGTTCGCTGGGAAAGCGGTTGGCAAGCCGCGAACAGCGGCGTATCATAGCAACTAGACGAGTTTGCTTCGCACGTGAACACACCGGCGGAGGAGATGAGTGGGCGAAAGCCCACTTTTTCTTTGCAGCAAACG
>Ga0193743_1002637_pt1 | contig 12447 bp, 15 predicted proteins | sample L2c2metaG_FD_143038 | JGI IMG/M metagenome (GOLD analysis project Ga0193743, IMG submission 143038) | Soil microbial communities from a riparian zone of the East river system, Colorado, United States - L2c2 | ecosystem: Environmental > Terrestrial > Soil > Riparian zone | place: USA: East River... | reverse complement strand
ACATCGACATTGAAAATTCACCACCTCTTACACTTTGTTTTTTTTTGAAAATAATTACATTGCCCTGTTTGTCTTAAAGTGTGTGTTCATAATGCCAAGTTTGAGAGGATTGGAGCCAGCCGTTGTTGCAAAAATCAAGGTGGACGGTTGAGGGGAGTGGAAGAACATCCCATCCAATATAGTATACACTGCTGGCGCCGGGTGGTGTTTCCCCCGGAAAAACCCATTAAGAGACACATTTTGTGATTTCCAAAGGGTTTTTCCCATGGAAACACAAAAAGTGTTTCTAAAAGAAAAATCTGAGAAACACATTATGTGTTTCTTTCAGGTTTCCCATAGATAAATTTTTTGTTTTTCTCAAAATTTATCTTTTTGAAACATGATAAGTGTTTCTTTCTTTGTTTGAAACAAAGAAAGCATGTTTCCCATAGATAAATCTTGAGAAAAACAAAAATCTATCTATGGGAAACATGAAAGAAACACATAATGTGTTTCTCAAATTTTCCTTTCAGAAACACCCTTTGTGTTTCCATGGGAAAAACCCTTTAGAAATCACAAAACATGTCTAGAAATGGGTTTTTCTGGGGGAAACACCACCCAGTGCCAGCAGTGATACTTGTTTGGTTCCAGCCTCCCATACTATATATATTATATAGTTCAACATTCTCACTCGCTTCTTCTTCTTCCTTCCTTTTTTCCTTTGACACAACTGTTAGCGTATACCTTGCATCAAGAGATATTGGTTACTTGTTCTTGTCTCGTCCGATTTAGTGAGGCGGATCCTAACCACCTTTCACAGACTTTGCAAAAGTTGAACTGTAAATTCATGCAAGACCCTGTAGCACTACCCGCACTCGAAAACTCGAACACAAATAAACTGTTCTAGGAAGCTCGTTTTGGCTCTGCCGCACGAATTCCCCGTCCGCTATTTGGTTCCTCTATAGCGTGAGGAAGGCTTACAAAACCATTGGCCTGTTTTTTAAAAATTTATTGATGAGACATGGTGTCTTTTGTGCATTACAGCGACGGCTAGTCGATACGAATTGCACTATATAGTTTCCGTACAGCCCAATAAGATGCCAAGAATCCGATCGTTCCTGTAAGTATTTAAGTTAGAATCAGCGAAAATTCTACAAGGACTGGTATACCTGTGATCAAAAAATCGAAAATAGCAATTAGGAAAAGATATCCGAGGTACAGCACGACACTCGACAGCGAATCAAGTTTCAGCCGCGACGCCCAATAAAACAGTCCATATGCCAGGACCCAGAAAGCACTACCACCTCCGATAACAAACGATCTCCAATGCCACCTGCAATAAGATAAACATTTATAGCAAAAAAGGCTAGCATCAATCATACCTATACTCCTCTGCACATAACATGAAATAAGTGAAGAGAATTGAAACAGTCGCCGTTGTTAGTGTAACCACACCAGCGGTCAACGCCAGAAAACCAAACGCGTAATAGGCTCGTGATGCAAAAAGAGAGGATAGAACGAAATAGAGCTCAACAAAAGCGGCACCTAGAAACAAATGAGATACGTGACCAGATAAACATGAAACTACCTGCCGAAGGGAAGAATGCCACTGAGAAGCGCGGCTACCTGTTGACATGAATATAACTCGGTTCAAATACGGTATCCTTCAACAAAAAAAATACTCGCCCATGGGTGCAAGTATTTGGGTCCTGGGGGGATTTGACGGGGAATCTGATTCACTCTCACAGGATGGTGGATAGCCTGGAAGAAACAAATAAGAGTCAACCACGCTGAAGGGCACACAAAAGCTTACACCATACTTAGATCCGAAATAAGAGCCAATGGCAGACAGTGGTGCGGATATACCGAACCAAAGAACAATGATCAATAACATTGTGCCTTAAGGTGTGCGAACGTAAGACGAGAAAACACGTTGTCGAGGATGAACAAACCGAAAGGAACAGCCCCCGATGAACCGGCCGACAGGAGGAAGAGATTGAGGAGAAACATGATAGTGAAGATAAAACTTGATGTCCAAAGTCATCTTCTGTCTAAAAACATCGTGAAACTGAAATTACCTCGGTAATACTGTTGCGGTGAGAAAAGTATTTTTCTTGCGATCCATGCCACCAAGAGACGCGTATATACGGCTGGAGAAGTAACCGCCGATACTAATGAAGTCTTGTGAGGGAAGGAGAAAGGGAGCACATGATTCAAGGATACGAACCCTCCGAAAATAGTCCAACAGATCATCATAACCGTTGCCAGGGAACCACGATTTGAAGGAGACAAGAATCCCAATAGGGCAAACACTAAAGACAGTGAGTTATTTGCGAAGTTGTTTGTACTTGGAGCAGAAATGCCCAACCAAGAGTGACAGCAACCATAGCACAAAGCTGAGCTCCATTGCCAACCAGAATGGATAATATCAAAGGATTTCTGGGAGAACGGAAAACCTCCCCGTGGACAAGTTTCCATCCCCAATCTTCTTGGACATCTTCCTGAAAAAGATATTAGCTTCATGAAGCATAATGTGTCCAATTCATACTTACGCTGACATCAATAGCATTGTAACGACTGATCTGAAAGCGAAAGAGGAAGGGTTGGGTTCAGAGCCAGAGGAGTATCAGAAGAGACATACATCACGGGAAACACTTCGGATAAGAATCATTGATACCATAACGCACAGAAAAACTACGATGACGATCGAGTTTATAAGGCTAAACCAATGGATGCGAGGATCGAATATATGAAGGTAGTTGTCCCAGCGAGTAGCCTGTTCTTGAAATATTAAGCCTGGCCTCCTCTGTTGACATGATATCTTACCCAAGGTGTATCTGATTGCTGAATATGTGGGTCAAATTTAAACCTGAGAAACACGACATGAAAGGTGTCCTTACATTCCAGGATACTCGGTAAGTATATCGGACTGCCTGTTTCTGATTTTCGCTCAAAATCAAAGGGTTGTCTTCTTTGAACTCGCAGTCAGGAGTTTCAGTCTGGGCCCCTCCAATACTAAAGACGAATAAGCGTAATGCTGTCATATTTAAATAAAAGCCTTACCTTTTAGGCCACACAAGAACTCCCACCACGCGGTAAGTGTCGGGTGTAGGTTTATGGTATCTGTCGATTATTTAACGAGCGGACTAGTATTAAATGTAGACAGCAGACCTTAGAACAATCTCATAATGATTGTTCAAGGCAGATAGGTTTTGATGTTTGCCCTCGTTGTCACCAAGGTTGAATCCCATGTCGAAGAAGAGCTCATGGTTTCTCGTGTCAATCTTCATTTCCGCTGCGGGAAGTCCGTCAATAAGCCAATTAATGGCATAGTCTTCACGAATACGGTCATTGATGAATCTGGCTTCATCTCCTAAGACGTCTGGTACAACACAAAGAGTCCGACAAACGTCATTCTCTTTGAGCATATGAATCTGTGTAGTACACGTTCAATGGAAGAGAACAAATATCATAAAGGTACGCACGTCAAAAGGTGAATTAAAGATCCTGTCGCCAAATAGAATTGATCCCAAGGACTCTGGTTGTTTTACAGGCTCATCTTTTGGTCTGCAGAAGTGGAACTTGGGGTGATAGTAGTCGTCTGCATATTATCAATTATCTGGCAGGAATAACCGTATGCATCCCTTACAATTGATAAGAGATTTCTGTTACAAGGCGTCGGAGACGTGGGTGAGAACAGTAAATAAGAAAGCACATACTATCTTTGCGTTGTTTGCTCCCGAGAGCATGGGCGTCAGAGCATTTACGAAGAGGTCAACCCTTTCGCCGTCAATGTAATTGTGGGGAGCAGCGCCTGGCAAGTAGAATGCATGGATATAAGGGAGACAAGACAGCCAGAAGGCGGCAGCCAGTACAAAGCTGGACATGATCAAATGTGAACAGAGGAACGAAGTCGTCCGCCACGAGTCCCACACTAGGTTACATCATGCGCTTCGAGATCATTGCCAAATGCCCGACGACAAAAGCGCGTGTATCTCGTATGACCTTGAAGCGTGCGTCGTTCTACACAGCGAGCTCATTAATCATCCAATATTTATTCATTAGATGGGATGACTATGCTGCCCACTTTCATGCCAGTCGCAACTCAGGCAGCTATCAAAGGTCTAACCCCTCAGCAAATGGAGGCTCTCGGTGTCACTCTTATTCTCAACAATACATACCATCTAAATCTACGCCCTGGATTAGAGGTCCTGAAAGAAGCAGGAGGCGCGCACAAGTTCCAAAATTGGGATCGAAATTTATTGACGGTCACTATAACATTCATTATCTCTGGTCTTGTATTTCTCTTTATCTTACAATGGTCAACAGGACAGTGGTGGATTTCAGCTTGTTTCACTGAGTAAATTTACCTCGATAACGGAAGAAGGAGCACTTTTTTCTAGTCCATTTACTGGTGAACCTACAATGTTGACTGTATGTCGCCAAAACACACATTGCAGTACCCCTTTCATGTTTGTCAAAAGCCAGAAGAGAGCATTTCAATCCAGCATACCATCGGTGCTGACATTATCATGCAATTAGATGATGTGGGTTCGTCGATCGATTGCGATCTATTTCATTCTTCTGTATTCATTGGTTCTTTCTATCTAGTGCCAAGCCTAACAACCGGCTCACGAGTAGAAGAAGCTATGACACGATCTGTGAGATGGCTAGACAGATGCATTGCCCAACATGAAGGATCCGATAAGAAAGACTCTCAAAATTTGTTTGCCATTGTGCAAGGTGGTCTTGACCCATCACTTCGCGATCGTTGTTTGGATGCAATGATTGCTCGACGAGACGCCGTCGCTGGCTATGCGATCGGAGGACTTAGTGGTGGTGAAGAGAAAGGTTTGTAGTACAAGACCAATGCCCACCCATCATCTAATCAAGTTTCTCTCTTCTAGATATATTTTGGAGGATGTACGTACTTTGCATCCACCCTGGTACAAACGCATCTAAGGTCATTACAGAATTAAGCAGTGTGCTGATAAACTTCCTGAAGACAGTTTGTACATTATAAATTTCACCAGAGACTCCCGATCTGATTTATGAACAGGGCCCCGTTACTCAATGGGAATAGGCTTTGCTGAAGGTATTTCGAAATCATTCCTCTGGTGTACCCATGCTGATATGTACGAAAGACTTGCTTATCTGCATCGCCCTTGGGGTTGACATGGTGAGCTCGCTAATTATTGCCATTTCATGCAGATCAGTTTATTCTATATGCAGGCTGACTGCGTCTTTCCAACCCGTACCGCCCGATTTGGCGTCGCATTAACTCACAAAGGGCCTTTGAACCTAAGTGCATGCTTATCACTCCAAAGGTCGAGACATTTGCTGACTCACTTTTGAATAAGAGCTGAGCAAACATGCGAAGGACCTTGCGACGTTAGATGAAAACTGCCCTTGTCCCACATGCACGGAAGGGACATCACGAGCAATGATTCATCACATTATTACTCACGAAACGGCTGCGGCCCATGGTAAACTCCATTTAGTTTATCATTTAAATCGCTGAAACGGGTTTCATTGCCTTAGCCATTACACTTCATAATATCGTCTTTCAGGCGCAGGTTATGGGTCGTGCAAGAGAGTCCATAATTGCAGGCACATTTCCAGAGTACCTATGCTCCTTTTTCGCGCAGTACTTTGGCGGAGCAGCATACCCAGAGTGGTGTGTTAATGCACTACGTTCAGTCGGTGTTGACCTGCTCAAGGACAACCCAAATACAAAAGTCATTCCAGGAAGTGGAGCTAAATGGGAATTTTCTGATAACAATGTGTAAAGCATAACACAATGGATAACTGCGCCTAAGTACTATCGTTTTCCTTTTTTGCCCCCGTGACGACTCGGGCGGGCATTCTTAGCCCTCCTCCTCTCCAGGAGGCCCCTATTTTTTCTGATTTGCTCAGATGTTTTCAGCTCTGTCTTAACATGTCCGTAAGTTTTTCCACCACGACGAATTGCCACCTTCTTTCCACGAGCAGGACTAGATGTGTTTGTAGATGATGATCCATTGGCTTCCTCCTTCTTCTGCTGTCGTAGTTTGCGTTCGTAGTCATTGCTGAGTTTATCTAGAGGTTTTGGGCCCATAATCCTATTGTGTTTGAACCTACGAACCCCGGGGTTTGCGTGTTTTTTTTGAGCAACAGTCGAAGAATTCTCGGCCTCCCCAATTTGCGGCAAAGCAACTCGACTCTTAGACTTCCATTCGTCAAAACGGCCACTGCGAAATGTTGCAGGTAAACGGGTGCCATTTTCTGTCCGCACCATCTTGACATTGTCTGCACCAACCCCATCGCCTTGAATAAATTTCTTTTTCTTCTTGTCCCACGCCATTTTCGTATTCTGCATAGCCTTTCCCTCGTCGTTGGTGAGATCAAAAGTGAGACTCTGGGCTTGCTTAACGAATGAAGAGGCACCGTCTGTAAGCGAGTAACTGGAGCCAAATAATTAGTTAGATCAGATGCGATAATGTAATTTTCGGAGATGTGTTACCCTTTCTCTGTCATGGCGTCCTTTTGATAATGCGACATATAGAACTCTTCATCACGGAAACTTTTGCTTTTACCTGAAGCGCCGAAGACTGCCTGACCTACTAGTTAGATTTCATTCCTGTTGATGAAGAGATGGATATCTTACTGCTAAGGTTTCTTCATCAGCCATCTCAACATCTTCACTCACGAAAGCAACATTGTCATCATCTGTCTTTGGATCCGCCATGGAATTCGCAAGGGCCTTTTGAGTTAAATTTTTAAGAGCCATACGGCGCCCTTTCATCATCAAAGTTACATTTTCGGAACTGGCCTTAGACCCTGCTTCGAAAATAGTCTCTCCAGGCCTGAAGGCATTGACTGAACGAAGAAGATTCTTCCTCGCCTCTTCCTTCCTTCGCTTTTCGTTGGCATCGGCGCCTCTAAGAAGGACGGGGTGTATCCCAGAGTCTGAGCCCGCAAGCAGCCATTTTGGGTCCTTCATCATCTCCTTCGCTCGCTTGTAACTCGGCGGGCTGGCCTTTCCCTTGCTACGCTCATACATAGCATGTCCTCGCTTCATGACATCTCTAAGAGTCGGTAGAGCATGGTTCGCCGCATCAAGTGACCTGATGTATTCGACGTCTTCGTCGATAGTATCACGCAGGAAAGTACCGAGAATCAAAGACTCCGTATATGCTTGGTCACCTTGCTCTGTCACGTCATTTAATAGTGGCCGTCCCAGGAACAGCTGGAGGTCCAGGAGGAAGGGCAGTTCAGAATAGGTGATAAAGGACCATGCCCAACCTTGTCGTCCGGCCCTTGCTGTTCGTCCAACACGATGTATAAAAACCCGGGCACCTTGGGGAAAATCATAGTTGATAACGTGTTCAAGTATAGGAATATCGATTCCTCGAGCGGCAACATCAGTCACGACCAATATGCTCGTCATCCCACGTCGAAACTGATCCATTTGGAATGAGCGCGCACTTTGGTCCAAGGATCCATAGATGTGCGACACGTGATAACCAGCAGCTGTCAGAAGGTTAAGCAAATATTCGACGTGATGCTTTGTCGCAGCGAAAATGAGTGTTTGATGAGGTGAAGTAAATTGTTCATGGCTGAATTTGGCCTTCTTTTTCTTGTCCGCAGTATCTTGCTCTACATGGGCTGAGCCAAAAGGCACTTTGATGACATCTCGTAGTAGGCCGAGCAGACAAGCGTCCTTTTCCGCTTGTTTTACCGAGAAGAATGCCATTTTCAGGTCAGAGCTTATTTTTGTTTCGGCATCTAGTCTAACAAGCTTAGGGTCCTGAAGGCCAGCTTTAGCAAAATCGACAAGGGATTTGGGTAATGTAGCAGAGAAGAGGATTGTTTGGCGTGAGGGTGGAAGACGTTGAAGAATTTCATTCAGTGCCACTTCAAAGCCCATCTCGAAAAGACGATCGGCCTCGTCGAATACGACATGTTGTATTGATTTGAGGTCTAGATTCATCTCAACAATGAGATGAAGCAAGCGTCCGGGGGTTGCAATAATACTGAAGTTAAATCAAAAGATTTTGAACTAAAGTGCCATGGAAGATGGAGACAAAAACGTACACATCTGGATTACTCGTAATCATCTCAAATTGTTCATCTAGGCCTTCGCCTCCTACTACAAGGCCCCATCTTAGATTTTGAGTTCTACTGGAATCGGCTTGTGGTTTGTCGCCTGCATGTTCTCCAAGACCGTTTGAGAATCCTCTAGCCAACTCCTTGCCTACTTTCATAACTTGGAGGGCCAACTCGCGTGTGGGAAGTAAGATCAAGGCCCTAGCACCGAATGTGGTTGAGTGACGGGCACCAAGCCTTTGGACAAGAGGAACCATATATGCCAAAGACTTTCCTGAGCCAGTACGTGCCATGCCTACGAGGTCTCTTGGAGGATTGCTTAGAAGAGCAGGTATTGAAAGTCGTTGGATTGGAGTGGGTATCCGGTATCCCTGGAGAGTCAAGGAACGCAAGAGCGAGCGGTGAAGACCTTTATAGATATCAGAGATCCGAGGTGTACAGCAAGATAAAGCGATTGACCCATGCTTTGAAAACTACCACCACCAACCTCCCCTTTTGCCATTTTACCTTTTCCTTTAGCATCTTTTATGACCTTGGTACCGCCTTTTATATCTCTTTTGAGGATAGATGATTGAAGAAAATCTGATATATCTTGATGGTCATCCAAGGCTGGGGACGGCCTTTGCCTTTTGCCTATGAGAGCTGGAGAAATATCTGGTGAATGGTTGCGTTTGCTCGTTTGCATTGTTAAGTTGAAAGGCAAGAACAAGCCCCGGGCCGGGTGACCCAATCTCTCCAAATGACCACCAGTTCAAATGATTTATCAATATCTGAGCTCTCACTTTCAGATCAAACCTTGAAGCCATTCACTCTGCTCGCAACCCCAGAACCTGAAATAGACCCAGAGGAGCCAGTCGTCCAAGAGTCTCAAAGTCAAAGACATTCCGCTAAAGCTCGCGAGGAAAAGCTACAAAGTGATATCTTCATCCTCAAAAAACTAAATGCCTCTTTTGAGTTGTTCGACGAGGCTCTACAAGACACGGGCTCCGCTAACCAAGTCCTTCTCCATTTTATCCGCAACTCACATATCTCTTATCATTGATTTTTTTAGCGCCTTGCTGCTCAGCTCGAGCAAACTGATGCACTTCTCGACAAATATGTGACCATCTTGTCCCGCTCTGAAGATTGCTCTCGTCTTATATTCGACGAGAACTGGAAGGGGGCCGAAGCCGTACGCATTGATATCCCTTGTTCCCGTTCATCTCTTTGATTATTTTAAGTAGGATGAGGAGGTCCTCGAAGAAGAAGAACGCCAAGCTGAAGAAAGGGCACGCCGCGAGGCCGAAGAACAAGCAATTCGAGCCCAACAAGAACAAGAAAGACTTGAACGAGAAAAGCAAGATCGTTCAAAGGCTGAACAGAAAGAGCGCGTTGAACGCGACAAAAGTGTGAGAGCAATTCGCGGTGTCGTACGAGGCGTACGAGGAAATAGAGCTTCGACGCGTGGAACGCGGGGGACTTCCAGTGGTCCTCCGCGAACAGGTTCGTTTCAGATTCATGATTACAGTGTCTTTGTATAAATTATTTGACAAGTGGACACTTATACCAACACAACTCGCGGGGTGCCCAAACGACAACCGCCAGCCCCGGCCCGCGCAAGTGGTAGTAGCATTGCTCGCGGAACATCTCGACCGACGTGAATTCGAAATAAGTTGCACACGTAACATTGCGCTGTCCCGAATCATAAGCAGCTGCAACAAGTTCACCGCGCATCCACTCGCCAGACGCGTTAGCTCAGCTCCGGAACCGTGATGAAGGACCGAAGAAGATTCAAGCTTTCAAACCTGGCACTGATGGAAGCATAGTCATAAATACTGTAGTATATGCACTGCCAACCTCGAATATCTTTCACTAATATCAACAGGAATAATTGCGCCTCAATCTAGTCCAATTGTTAATTTACTTCTGATTTGGAAATCCCAGTTTAAGACCTCCGTGTTCAACTAATGTCAACGATCCTCTTTTTGCACTGCGCTCCGACTGGAGTGGAAAAGCAAACTAGAACCGGGTGCTTCAAATTCATGAAGCCCTGCAGGTAGTTGGTCTTGCTTGAGTGATGGGGAGGGTCGCGCAAATGATATATAACTGGAAAATTTTCAGTCTTAGCTGAAACAAGCTTGAATGGCTTACTTCGATCCCGAGGTTTGACTTAACATTGGAGAGCGTGGATCCTTGTCTTGCTCGTGAACGACGTGTACACGACGCACTGGCGGTGAAAAAAGAATACTTGAATCACTTACAGAGTCCCTACTCTGCGGTGAAATAGTGGACATTCTCGGAGTGCGCGTACGGTACATGGACGAACCCGAAGGGCTGCCAGGATTTGCCAAAGGGCTGGATTTGAAGCTTATCCCTTGATGGCTAGGACTGGGTGCACCTTTCCTAAAATTATTCAATGAAAGATATTCACTGTCCAGTGGCGAAAGCGGTTGAGGTTTAGGATATGATGCGAGCCACGAAGGTGTCTTCACAATAGCGCGAGGGCGGCGTGAGGGCTGCTTCAGGCTCGGCGACAGTCCAGTTGGGTTTGATTGTGGAGTCAAGACTCGAGTATCTTCTTTGAATACTCGAGTCTCGACTGGGACAATCTCAGTAGGTTTTTTACTATTGATATAAGGTCGATCAGAAGTAGTGGGGTGACTAGTACTATTGTGTGCTGGTTCCGATAAATTATATGAGACTGGACGCAGATTAGTTGAATTTGACCCAGGTTTGAACAGTGATGTTTTCGAGTTCGGAGAGAGTGTCTTGGTTGATGGTATTGTGGAAAAGCTTCCATTTGGATATGAATTGCTGGTAGTGCTGCCAGAGGAAAACCTTGGAGTGGACCGGGCGGAGGTGTGTTGGTTAGCGCCGTTGCGGCGGTCACCAACAATTTTGGTGTCTCCTTTGGAGGATGCCAGAGAAAAAACATGTCTTGCTTCCTCTTCAGAACGGAAACTTTGGTGCACTGCATCAGAAACACCCTTTACAAGGGGCCCAGCTTCCACCCTACGATATTTTGTCAATATGAGTAAGGTGAGTTCACTATGAAATGGCTGGGCACCTCACCAATTGGGGAAGACTCCAATATCTTTACCAACAATGACAACATACCATTTGCGTGCCATGGTAAGTATTATCGAAACACAGATAAGATTGAAAACACTGGGCAAAGGACACAAGTGGCGCCTTGACTCACTGGCAAGCCATCCTAAAAATACTTGATGTCCTAATTTACATGTGCAAGCTGACATAATAAATGGATATCTTTGTGCTACATAGCTGCCCACTCACTTGTATCTTTGTTCTCCTGAAGCCTTGTATTGCACGTAAAGCCTCCCTCTGCTGATAGTATGAATTCAAAGGCACTTTCGAGTTCCTCTCTTTCGAAAATATTTATCTATTTATACCTTGAAAGCTTATTTTGAGGTTAATATTCTGCAGTGATGATTTCTCACAGGCCTGCTTTAGCAAAAGTTCCCTCTTATGTTTTTCAGGGACTAGCCACACTTCCCGGTGGTGTGGAGGTCACGTACACCGACAGTGGCCGATATTTACAGTACATCATATTTGTTCATGGAAGTGCATTCAATGTCCATTATTTCATTTAATGGGATTATCTTTTTACAAAGATGGATTTGAGGATCTGCACAGTCTCAGGCCCAACATGCGGACTATGGTTTTTCAGCATCTCAATATCACGATATACAGATGCAGAAATCGATGACTTGAAAGATGGACGGAAGATCTTTCTTGATCGTTTGCCATCTGGCTCTTCTCGTTGCTCATTTTATTCAATATATCGTATATATACACAAAAATCACAAATTAGCATAGGTCGCAAATCTGGAGGAATATAACTTCTCCATGGGGTTGCAACAGTAATCCCACTCTTCGTCGAACCTACAGCCATCTCGAATGATTTGACCGCCTTCCTGTACCGTGGATAGGCAACCAAGCTTCTGTTTTAGGCTGTATTTGTAGCTGCTTGCCTAAACCTGCATCAGCCCGCCTCTGCCTGTTGGTGTAACGTAGTCAGCTGATTAATATTACCAATTACCAGCTGTAAGGTAGCGGTCACCAGGAACTAGTGTTTGCCACGGCTGAGCTCAGGCATGTGAGCCGCTTACATCAGCTCGACCCGGCTAACGAGAGCCGAAAGCTAATTACCAAAAAAGGCAACCACATATTAATCTCAAGTCCTTCGTCTCTCTGGCCTCTCGGGATGCCTCTAACTCCCAGCATTCATCAAGTACAGCGGTGTTTGAAAGTCCAGTCCCAAGACCGGAAAAAGACCGAGACTGGACCGGACCAAGACTGGAAAAGACCGGACCAGCAGTCCAGTCTTTTGGTTTTTGAGAATCAAAGACTGGAAAAAGACCGGTCTTTGCAGTTAAG
>Ga0193743_1002636_pt1 | contig 12453 bp, 10 predicted proteins | sample L2c2metaG_FD_143038 | JGI IMG/M metagenome (GOLD analysis project Ga0193743, IMG submission 143038) | Soil microbial communities from a riparian zone of the East river system, Colorado, United States - L2c2 | ecosystem: Environmental > Terrestrial > Soil > Riparian zone | place: USA: East River... | reverse complement strand
AGGCCCTGCTAAAGTGGGATGCATGTCTATATACCAAAAATCAGAGTGGAAATAATAAAATGATGAAAAATAGTGAAATGATGAAAAAGATGGAGAATGGTGAAACAGTGATAGGAATGCTATGTCACGTGATCATCGGACTCCGGTATCGGAGCCGCAAGTGAACTCCATCTTGGGCTAGTGACGATGAGGAGGAATATACAGAGGTGACAGAGAAATATTGGAGGAAATGTTAGATGAAGTGGAGCGTCCCCTAACAGTCATGGGTTTTGGTCACCACAAGGACTTGGGAGGATTTGAGTCAGCACCTTTTGGCATCCTTTGGAGTATGAGTTTTTTTATTATATGTTCCATTCTGCTACCATATGCTCTCCTAAATATCTCCTTATATGTTTATGTCTTTATCTGTATAAATACTTGAGCTGTGGTATGTAATTTGCCAGTTTGAATATCAACTTAGCAACCTTACGTCTCTTAACTTGCTCTCGTCTGCCTTATGCTTCTTCTTGGCCTAACTCCGGACTCTCCTACTCTGTCCAGAACTCCGAAATTTGAGGCAACCATCAAGAGAGTGGCGCAACCTATAAGTTAAAGCCAATGCCTTGCATGACTTCAGACCCAACATCTCCATCCAAACTCCAAGCTTAACACTGATGATGGCCGTCTCACCCATTGTTCAGTATCACTTTACCACCAGCCAACCTTGCCGGACCTTTATTGGACCTCCATCAAAATTCACCTCTATACTGTTGCCACCACCAACCATCATTCCTATCATCACTATCACCAACCAAAGCTGTTAGGAGATGCTCCGCTTCGTCCGATGTTTCCTCCAATATTTCTCTGTTACCTCTGTATATTCCTCCTCATTGTTGCTAGCCCAAGATGGAGTTCACTTGCAGCTCCGATAGTGGAGTCCAATGGTCACGTGACATAGCATTCCTATCACCTTTTCACCATTCCCCATCTTTTTCATCATTTCATTATTTTTCATCATTATATTATTTCAACTCCAATTTTTGGTATATAGACATGCATCCCACCTTAGCAGGGCTTTATCCTTTTCTTTTAGGATCCCCTGCTAGGTGCACTTTCCTGTCGTATTTTATGTTTATATATATGTTTAGGATCCCCTGCTAGATCTCGACTAAGTCATTCCGCAGTTGCCCTAACAAAAGCCACATGACGCCCACTGCAGCACCAGGGCCCCACAGGCTCCACACATGTTCCATGTTGCACACCTATCACACCATGCACAACACATGCTCTAGAGGTCATGAGTTCTGGCCACCAAATGGGATCCTGGGGATTTGAGTCAGCATCCTTCAGCAAGCATTGGAGTATGATCCTTTTGCAATATGTTCCATTTTACTACATACAATACAGTATGTTCTATTCTATAACTCCTTTTATGTTTATGTCAGTATCTGTGTAAATATTTGAGTTGTAGTATGTATTTTGCTAGTTTGAATATCAACTTAGCAACCTTGCTTCCTTGCCTTGTTCCTTACTGTCTTAAGCTTCTCCTTGGCCTAGCTCCAGATCTCAATACTCCTCCAGAACTCTGAAATTCAAGGCAACCCCATCAAGAGAGCGGCACAACCCATAAGTTGAAGCCAATGCCTTGCCTGACTTTAGACCTGACATCCTCCATCTGGTCTCCAAGCTTAACACCCCCACATCCCCTCACATCCTCATACAGAATGGATGTTGCCACATTACGAGCAACAATGACATCAATCACTGCCACATCACCAAACGGCAACCACACCACCACCTCAACATGTCACCATGGACAACAGCAACCACAATTACCACCTCACAACAACAGCTATGTCATTTTGAAACAATATTTGTATTTTTTTTACCTGATAATCTGCTTTTATTTGTGTAGGTGCTCCACTACCAAAGACATTCACTGAGGAATGACAGGAAGCAGTATTACTTTCCATACACTGTCTTTTATTTAATGTCAGTTGTTCTTTTAATTGATATATATTTTTTCATAAATAATTGACTCTGTGGTTGTTAAGAGTGAGACTGAGTAGAATTATTGTGAAATGTCTATGTATAATATGGCTTAGAGCTTCAGAAGAGCTTCAGTAGGCTGCAAGGAGACTACTGTAGCACTGCACAGCACTGTGCAGAAGATACACTGTCACTACAGTCACTACAGTCACTACAGTCACTACAGTCACTACAGTCACTACAGTCACTACAGTCACTACAGTCACTACAGTCACTACAGTCACTACAGTCACTACAGTCACTACAGTCACTACAGCCAACTACAGGCCTCTGCACAGTACTACTGTAGGCTGTAGTAGTGACCCTAGAATTTGCTGATGTAGATGAGCTGCACATAAGGGCTTCAGAAAAAAATGTTGATGTGGTGATGGATGAAGGTTGGGAGGAAAGGGAAGAGAGAGAAGATGCTGATGTGATGGAGTTATGAACAAAGATTCTGCTGCATTGCTGTCAGACCACATTCCCAGCTGCCATCCTTGATTTAAGATGATAGTCTTCTTAATTTATATTCTAATACCTATTCCTTGTATCTTACTAGCTATTTGTAATGATTTTAAAGACATTCTCAAGGAAGATAACTGTGATTAAATTTAGAGCCTCAGGTTCAGCTAACTCAGAACATGAGCAAACTAGGGTTCAGCTATGGACCACTACAGAATGCTCTATATCATCAAAGTGCCATAACATGGGTCCCCATCTCTGTAGTGCCCTTCAGACACTATGGAGCACTCCATAGTATCACCTAGCAGGTCTATAGTACTCTATAGCACTTTGTAGTGAGCTCATGTTTTAAATACTATTGGTTTTTTATTATAGTTTTCAATCCTTTTTCTTACTCAACACCAAGTACATTGGAACAATAGGAGTTTATTGAAAGAATAAAAAATACAGAAGACTATAGTCTATCCACACATATCCTAAATTATGGCAGTCACCACCATAGAGAAATATTGTGAAAGAAATGCCAACATGGTGACATAGTGTGTGGCAGGCCACTTCAAAGGCCCTTGTTGGCTGTTGTTGACCTGCACTGACCTGCAGTGGCTGTTGTTGGCCTATGTTGACCTGCATTGACCGTTGTTGCCTGCATTGGCCATTGTTGGCCCATGTTGGCTCACATTGGCTGTTGTTGGCCTGCATTGACCAGTGTTAAGGCTGGACATGAGTAGGGGTCCCACACAAGTACTTGTGAGTATACTCATAGAAATACTTGTGGGAAAGGCAACTCATGAATCAGAGTTACTCACAGGGACAAATCGTCACAAGTATGAGTTCAGATTTTCTGGTGATGAGTACTCGTGGCAAGTACTTGTGGTTTTGTTAGTCTTACAGTATTTCTTGGACAAAATTTGCATGTATAGTGCCTTTACAACCTTTTATTCACTAATATACAAGGGAGGAGGTCCAGATGACATGGGAGAAAGTCTATTTTAGGATTGAAAACCATGATGCAAATGATCCCACCCACCAGCGGCTCATTCTGCTTTGTGTCGGCTCAGTTTCCCACCCAACCTTTCCAGCTCATATCCAAATCTCGCTAGCTGAGGCTGGATTGAGCTTGTTAAGATCATAAGATGTGAATCCAATAGAAACAGGACTGACAAGAGACAACACACACACACAGAAAAAATTATTTTCAAAGTGTATTTATTCTGTAAAAGACAAGGTATAATACTTTACATGTTACTACATAAATTAAGAGAGAGGGAGCAATTTTACAGCTCTCTGGACATCCATTGTGCCATGTCTCCACCAAGAATCCTCAGTGCCATCAACAACCACATTTGGATGCATTTATTTTCAGCATCCCTGTGACTTGTGGGGTGTTTGTCAATAGATGTGGTGAGGCTCTGGTGTCGTGTTTTGGGCTTACAGGAGGGTGCAGACACGATGGGATCCCGCTGCTTTGTCCAGTGCAGGAGAGTGTGAAGATGATGTGGACTGCGGTGGAATCCTGTTAGGGCAACGGTGGCTGCAACTTAGTCGAGGTCTAGCAGGGGATCCTAAATATATATATAAACATAAAATATGACAGGAAAGCACACCTAGCAGGAGATCCTAAAAGAAAAGGATAAAGCCCTGCTAAGGTGGGATGTGTGTCTATACCAAAAATCAGAGTCGAAATAAATCCTTGATGAAAAAGATGAAGAATGGTGAAAAGGTGATAGGAATGCAAAGGTAGCTACATCATGTGACCATCGGACTCCGATATCAGAGCTGTGAGTGTGCTTTGTCTTGAGTTAGCAACGATGAGGAGGGATGTACAGAGTTGACAGAGCATTATCGGAGGAAACATCGGATGAAGCAGAGCATCCCCTAACAGATCCTGCCATCCTCATCCTGGGTTCAAAGGGGCTCAGATGGTATAGATAGGATGAGGCTGGCGGTTGGATTCACCACCTTGTCCTGGGTGCAAACAAGCTTGCAGGAAGGGCTCGCCATGCTCCCACTTTGTCCTCCTCTTCACCACCCTACTCACCCTCACGTCTGGGCCCATATTCAGTGTGGCTGGTGTGGATGTGTTCATGGTCACGTTTGTGTTCCAGCTGGCTGGCATGGATGTAGTTGCGGCCAACCAGGTCTGTCTTCCTGGTGGTCTATGAAGTGGTAGCAGTGAGAAAGAAGGGAGACTTACCAACTGAAATATAGGGATGTTGGGCCTGAGTCACGATGTTCACCGCCACATGCCTTGTGGGATAGTATATGTGAGGCAGGGCTGCAAGGAGAGAGCATAGAGTGAGGAGCCCAAGTACAGGCAAACAATGATGGTGGTGGTGAAAAATTCATCATGATTGTATTTAAAAATTCAAAATAATGATGAGCAACACACCTAGGTAATGGTGTGTCACCCTTCACATGCCGTACTCCTGGTTTGTGAGTGTGTGTATAATCTTGTACATCCTCACATTCTAGAAGCATGTAAAAGTGTACATCAGACATAGTCAGCCAAGATTCCTTCCAATACATAGTCAATGTCACAGTGGGTGCTCAAATATAAATGATGCCAAGATGTGTGAATGCTATCCCCAAATCTTCAAGTAAGGCAAGTATTCACTGATGTGCTACATATTTTACATATTCCTACTTTACAATCTTTCTAATATGAGCCTTTAAATTTAGCTTTAAATTTTGGGTCACTGCATTAGATTTATCATTTTTCTGCATCATAATTCAGATGCTACAACCCAATTCAGATGCTACAATCCATGTAATTATGAAGCTCAGAATTCTGATAAGTACACGTCAGATGCTGTCAGATGCCGTTTGATTTGGTATCTGACAGCATCTGATACAAGAGCATCAGAAGTCTGAGCAGCGTCTGTCTCTGCTTAATCAACCTTCTATTATGGCATTGAATGTCAACTGTCATAACCCCCATCAAGCCCAGCGGTATATAGGTTCAAATGTGGACGTATGACATTCTTACTTTCTCATCCCTCTTCCCTCTCTCTGAAAATTTGCAATCACAAATGTAAGCACCCCCTGTCTAGTGTCCAATGCTCAGCACTCAATGTTTGCACCATGTTAACACCACGTCAAGCACCTCTGTCTGGTGTTCAATGGTTGATGTTTACAGGTAGAGTCAACATCTATGAGGCATAGTATCTTACTGAAATTCAAATTAGTCTCACCCTAGCCATTGGCTGCATTCGTCTCCTTTGCATCCTTATCAGCACATAGAGCTGCCCTCCATTTTTCAATCTTTAGCCGTCAGGTGGCATGATATTGGCAGTCATGATTGCACACAGTGAGCATTGGTACTACCATTTTCTCTCTGTAAAACTGATCAGCTGTTTGGATTGCCTAGATCTGGGTACTCCTGCCAACCTTTACACTGCTGAATTAGGACAATGAATGATAGGAATGATTAAAAGTGAGTTTGGCTATCTCGTTTTGTTTAAACGGCTTGGAATAATCTTTTATGGCATGTACAGTTCATCATAGACCCTAAAACTGTTGAATAATCTATGGATAATGCTTCCATGTTGTCTGATTTATGTTCAATCATGCCAACACTGATCCATTCTCTTTTTTCTTTTTTGCAGTTTGTTATCATGAACATGAAAGGCATTGCAATCACTGGTAAACGTGTCCGCAAATGCTCAAAAGCTTGGAAGCATATTCACAATCTCCCCACAGACACCTCATCCTCTGATGTCAATCAATCAACTGAACCTTCTGACAAACACTCCTTACTCTGCTGTCACAACCATCAAGCTTTATTCCCATGCTCTGCAGGGGAGAACTCTCGAAAAGTAAAACACAGAAATAAGTAAGTAGCTGAATACCCCCCCCCCCCACACATACGCATAGGACCCACCAGCCTTAAGTCTGCCCTAAACGGTCCAATGCTGGGCAAGAGTGTGCCTAAGAGAGCACAAATGCCAGTAACACGTAACAGAAGTCAAGGAATTACCTCAGTGAACATGACATCGATGACCAACAACAACAATAATAACAACAACAGAACACCCTCCCCTCTCATAGATTACTCCCAGCCAGGACTCATCAACAATGTGGTGGCAGGAAGAAGATTCCTAGAAAAATGTTTGCTATTCATCCCAGAAGGACACCCAGTGATGATCACAACACTAGTGGCCACCTTGCACCAGATCGCGGCAATCGACAAGATACCGAAAGAGGCAGTCCAAGCCATTCGATCAGCCACTTACCTGTTAGATGAGATGGACGAGGGGGCAATAGCCTCAATGGCGAGGGACGCGGTGAATGACCAGCTTACCTATATAAACAATGAGCTTAAATCTATGACAGTACACTTTCGAGCCATGCTGGAAAGCAAAACAGAGAAGTACATGGCGGCGATTACAGCGTCCACTAAAAATATTGCGGCCAGCCCCCACAGGTCTTACAGGGATGCCCTCACAGGCGGCAACACAATACTTTCCAACTCGGACCCCAGAATCATTGCAAGAGAAGGCATCAAGGCCCGACAAGTCCTGTTTGACTTCCCAGCTGACTCGGAGATCAGAGAGCTTAGCCAGAACGACGTCCTCTCAAAATTCAATGAAGCAATCGTCTTAGCCGGCGGCAATGCCATGGACCATAAGCTGAGATCGATAGAGAGATTGGTCAATAAAGGACTACTCAGAGAGTTTCTAACAGATGAAGGAGCTAAGTGGTTTTCTCAGCAAGAAAATATTTACGGATTCATCATAGCACTCGGCTCCCTAGGCAAAGATCTGACCGTCAAAAAGTGAAACCTCCCAGTCATCGCATACTATGTGCTGCTTCATCTCAACACCAGTAACTGAACCAACATATCCAAAATTGAAGAAGTAAACGGCATTCAAGAAGGCGACCTGCTCCGTGTTCAATGGGCCAAACCACCAATTCGTCGAAACGCCAACCAAACTTGCGGTCACCTCATACTCACATTCTCAAATCCAGACGTGGCCAACAGGGCAAAGACAGGAGGACTAGTCATCTGCAACAAGAGAGTATCGGTATCCAAGTACAAAAAGGAGCCCATCCGGTGCCTCAAATGCCAGGGCTGGAACCACATCGCCTCCAAATGCATCAGAAAGATGGACTTATGTGGAACTTGCAGCAAGGAAGGACACAGGACAAGCGACTGCGAGGCTACAGGTAAACAGCATTGCATCTCATGCAACACCGACGACCACCCAAGCTGGGTGCGACACTGCCCTACTTTCATAAGAAAGTGTAGGGAATTTGACCAGAAACACCCTGAGAATGGCCTACCCTTTTACCCATAGCAGGAACCATGGACATGGGCACCCGAACTGCCAAAACCAGATCATCAGACAGCCAGACCAATACTGACTCAACAGATACAAATTCAGCAAAAGGCAGGCTCTCAGCAACTCCGCCAACAACAGATTAGATTTGAAAAAATCTCTAGTCAAGGCAATGGATGCACTGGGGGCGGAGAACCCCATCTGGCATGAGGTTCACAAGAGGGCCCGTCCTATGCTGAACCACCACTCTCACCATTCTCTCAGATAAACGACAGGGATCTGTACGGAACCCAAGACCCACTAATGCACGCGGATGATAATCCTCTCCCTCCTTTTAATGAATATAGAACACGAACCACCATTAAACAGGCTAAGAATGCTTCAACTCAATCTAAACAAGTTGCACAAGGCCCATCTCGACTTAATTAATGGACCACTAGGTAATAATTGGGACTTAATTTTAATACAGGAACCGTACATTACACCACTTGGGCACATCAGAACCCCTAATGGATACACAACCATCTCCCCCCAAGACCGGTTTCTTGACAACTCAGACCAGCCACGATCTGTGACCTGGGTTAATAGCAAACTATCAACAAACAACTGGAAAGCACTGAACATACTGGGAAACAACGACATCACAGCGCTCCAGATCAAAACCCAGGAGGGGAAGCTAGCATCTTCAACATATACAATGACTGCATGCACTCAAGGACACTAGCGAAGCTAAGACAATACCTCCAAGCTGAACGGCAACAGATTATGGCCAACGACAGAGATCTAATGCTATGGGGCGGTGATTTCAATCAACATCACCCACTTTGGGACAATAACAAGGACAAGAGGCTATTCACACTGCAAGCGACGAGGGAAGAAGAAGTCCTAATCAGCCTACTGGCAGACGAAGGACTGGCGATGGCTCTCCCAAAAGGCGCCCCCACATTGAAACATATGGTAACGAATTTATATTTGAGGCTGGATAACGTCTGGTGCAGTGAAAGACTGTTGGGATACATTCTGCGCTGCGAAGTGGATAGTTACCTTCAACCACCTTGCACTGATCACTTCCCCATAGGTACAATAGTCAATATCCCCCAAGAACGCACCAGGGTAACTCCCTCACGCAACTTCAGGGAAGTGGACTGGGACGCCTTTCAGAACCGGCTCCAAGAAAACCTTGAAGACATACCCCTGCCAACTCATATCAGAATGCTGGAAAACTTGCAACAAGCAGCAGCAGACCTCACCACGGTCTTGCAAAAAACAATTCAAGACAAGGTCAAACTCAACAAACCGTGCCCTCACTCCAAAAGATGGTGGAATAGGGACTTACATCAGCTCAAAAAGAGTCTAAATAAGTTAAGTCAAACTTGTATGAAGCAGAGAGTGGTGCCTAGCCACCCAAGCCATGAGGAGAGGAGAAAACTGTTGAACGAATACGGAGAGGCAATAATAAAGGCAAAATGTCAGCACTGGATGGACTACCTGGAAGAAGCAGCTGACCATGAGCTGTGGACGGCAAACAGATACCTCAGGGAGCCGACAGGCGATGGGGGAAAGACTCACATACCAACGCTCAAAGTTAGAAATGAAAGGGGAATTGTAAGGGAAGTCAACATGAACAACGAAAAAGCAGAAATTTCCTCAAAAGTATTCTTCCCCCTTAAGCCAGGCAGCTCGTCGATTCCTGAGGATCCCCAATACCCCCAGCCAATGCCAAACCCTCCCCCAATCTCCAAAGCTCAAGTACGCCAGCAGATCGAAAGGCTCTCGCCTTACAAGGCCAGCAGACCGGATGGCATCTCCAAGATGGTATTACAGAAGACAATAGACCTATTGGAAGACTATCTCCTATACATCTATCAGGCAGCCTTACGAACAGGCACATACATGGATGCTTGGAGAGAATTCACCACTATAGTCCTACAAAAGCAGGGTAAGCCTAGCTACGAGGCCCCAAAAGCGTATAGGCCGATAGCTCTCCTCTGCACAATGGCCAAGGTTTTCACAGCAATAATAGCCGAGAACATAAAACGGATGGTGGAAAAGGTCGGTTACTACCCGACAACCACTATGGAGGAAGACCAGGCAGAATGACCACAGACACGGTACATGTGCTGGTTGACAAAATCAAAAAGGCTTGGAGAAAGGGTAAGGTGGTGTCAATCCTCTTCCTGGACATCGAAGGAGCTTTCCCCAATGCGGTAACGGAAAGGTTACTACATAATATTTGCAAGTGAAGAATTACAGAAGCCTATGTCAAAATAATCCAGCAGTTGCTAGAGGGCCGTCGGACGAAGCTCAAGTTCGACGACTTCATCTCGGAGACTATATGGATCAACAACGGTATAGGACAAGGAGACCCCCTCTCTATGATTCTATATATACTATACAATGCTGATCTACTAGAAATTGCCTCAAGCCCAGAGGAAGAGTCACTAGGCTACGTGGACGATGTTATGGTAATGGCAGAAGCTGAGAACCTTGACAAAATGGTAGAAACCATCTCAGACTTCATGAATCACGAGAACGGTGGCTTTGATTGGTCGGATAATCACAACTCCAGGTTCGAGATCAACAAATCGGCAGTGGTTCACTTTACTAGAAAGCGGATAATCAGCGAAGACAAACCAAGGCGCCAAATGCCATTGCCACACCCTGAACTAGTACTCAGAGGTAAACCCATCAAGGTCTTACCGTCTTACAAATACCTAGGTATTCATGTGGACAACCAACTACGCTGGACAACTCAATCTCGTAAGGCAATCGCCAAAGCAACAGCTTGGATACTCTTGTTCAGGCGACTAACCAGACCAGCCTCAGGACTTTCAGCAAAGCATATGAGACAACTGTATCTGGCAGTGGTGGTTCCCAAGATGATGTATGGGATAGATACCTGGTACACACTGCCTAGTAAGGAACCAGGTAAAAAGAGGAATTCAGGGTCGTTTGGCATTTTGAAAGAGTTCGCTAAACTCCAGAGGATCGCCACACTAGCAATCAATGGAGCTCTTCGCTCGTCACCAACTGACCTTCTATATGCCCACTCAGGCCTCCTACCGATGGGCCTCCTATTGAAGAAAATCTGTTACAGGGCCATAGTCAGGATCAGCATGCTACCGGCCTCCAACCCAGTGAGCAAGCAGCTAGCATCATACTATCATCGCCCCGCCAAGATACACCCAACAAATATTCAAAACCTATTGAAGATTTTCAACTACAACCCGAAGGTAGTCAAGAAGATAACCCCGCACTCTTGACATGTCAATCATTGCCTCCCGTTCACTACGAACATCCCAGTAAGCAAGGACAAAGCACTAAGACAAGAATCGGTGGACAGCACAGACATCCGAATTTACACCGATGGCTCAACAACAGACAGCAAGGTAGGGGCAGCGGCAGTCATGTACTGCGCAAGAGGCAATCCAGTCAAGATCTTACGGTACAAACTGGGGTTAAGCAGCAAGTACTCCACGAAAGACGCGGAGGCGGTAGGATGCATACTGGCATTATGGCTACTGAAGGACGAAAACCAGCTAAGTCACACAGCAACCTCTATTTACATGGATAGTCAGTCATTTATCCAGTCAATAGGCGCAAGAAGAGCGAAATCAGGTTCTTGTTACGACTTTGACCGATTCAGTCTTTTACAGACGTGATCAGTAACAGTCGTTTAACTAGTTTCAAGTTCGTTCGTTTAATCTGACTATAAGAATGCTTTGGTACAACCAAAGTATTGTCTTAAGTCGAGCCAATGTTCTTAGCGGATCAAGAATGTCTTTGTATTCGAACAAAGACTAGCTAAAGTTACATGATACTTAGCTACAGTATATATAGAGTAAAACATGCGTGTAATGCATGGTCAAAGCATGTACTACATGTGTTTGATAAGGAAGTGAAAATATGATGCGCAGCATCAAGAATGAAAGACATGCGTCGCTAGCACGTTATGCATGGAAGAAAGTAAAAATAAATGAACATGCATTCATAGCATGTTGTTCAAGAAGTGATTGTAAAAAGTAAAAATAAAATTGTATGTGTTAAAGATGAAATCGTAACACTACCCTTGCTAGCTTTGAAGATCCTAGATTCGAAAGTGTTCACCCAAGGTTGGGGCAGTTTTCGATGAAATGGCTGAATCTTTCGCACCAAGTGCACACTGTTTCTCTGCAGTCAAGCATAACATGTCCTTGAAGGCCGCATCAGTGACAGATCATGGCGGGGGCTCCAGGGACGAAGATCGTGTCGCAATTGTTGAGATATGCAAGTTATCGACCCATTGTTCCCTCATATACCGTTCATTATCTTATTTGATACACTCATTATTTATATTACATAATCACGGTCATTTCGTAGTCACTCATTTTTGTTTACTAGTCTCAACTTTCTATCTAATCATCCCCTAGTTACTTTGTTCTAGGTACATAGTATTAATACATCAACTTTCTATAAAGGTTGAGACTTACTTTGTTCTAGCTGCGAAACAGCTTTAACAGGTTATGGGCCCCGCGGACACAATGTCTAGCTTGAAGATGGAATCCAATTCCGACTCCACAAATCTAGTGGTACCTAAGCTCCATGACGACGGAAGCAATTGGGCTGACTACGAACCTCGCATACGACGAGATGGGATCGAAGGGAATATGGAGACACGTCGAAGGCACCGCGACTGCACCTGTACCGTACATGATCCTGAATGGTT
>Ga0193743_1002635_pt1 | contig 12460 bp, 15 predicted proteins | sample L2c2metaG_FD_143038 | JGI IMG/M metagenome (GOLD analysis project Ga0193743, IMG submission 143038) | Soil microbial communities from a riparian zone of the East river system, Colorado, United States - L2c2 | ecosystem: Environmental > Terrestrial > Soil > Riparian zone | place: USA: East River... | reverse complement strand
CCCAGGTCCACCTGATGCACGAGGAGCGCCCCACCGTCCCTCCCCGCGCCCACCTCGCGGTGGTGACCCCCGACTTCGCCGCCACCCTCGCCCGCCTGCACGAGCACGGCTTCGAGACCCGGCCGGGCCGCGAACACTGGGGAGCGCCCCGGGCCCACGCACTCGCCCCCGGCGGTCACCGCGTCGAGCTGATGGCCGCTCCACCGGATCGGCACACGCGCTAACCCTGACCTGGCAAGCGCCCCCTGCTGTCGCGCAGCGGGACGACCTCAATGCCGAGCTTTCCCGCGGTCTTGGCCACGGCGGCGTCCGAGGTGGCGATCTCGTCCTCACGACCGGCGCTCGCCAGCAGCAGGCAATCGGCAAGCGAGAGGGCGGCGCCGTCGCGCGCGTAGTGAGCGGCGCGAATCTCACCCGCCCGCTGTGCAATTCGGATGTCGATCGTGAGGCTGAGCAGCACCTCGTCAACCAGGGGATCGACGCGCTCGAGGAATTCGCGCCGCGATATGGCGTGCCGGCGCATGACCCTGTCCAGCACCTCGGCCACACAGGGCGCGGGTATCGCACAACTCCGGGACCGGAGGAGCTCGGCGACCTGGTCGGCCGCAGGCTCGTCGAGCAGGAGAGAGATCAGCGCATTGGCATCGAGCAGGATCAATCCAGATCCGGGCCGAACTTGCGTTCTTCGGATCGTCGTTCCTCTTCCCGGTCCAAACGCTTCATCTCGTCCGAGGATGGGCCCGAGGAGTTCTTGAAGGCGCCACGGGCGGCCTCGATCGGGTCCTCGACGGCGGGGCGCAGGATCAGGTGATCGCCACGGTCGTCGGCGACGACGACGCGGGTGTTCCAGCGCTGACGCACGGCGGCGGGCACGGAAACCTGCCCTCCAGCCGAAATCTTGAGCCTTCTCATGGTCATGACAATAGACCATGAAGCTAACTCAGCGGCTCGATTCGCATTCCACCGAGGTAGCCGCGGCCAGGAGTCGCCAGGCAGGCGTAGTCGCCCGGCGAGCTGACGTAGAGGAAGCCGATGCAGGCGCCGATCGCCCGCTGGCCGTAGGCGTTGGGGTGCAGCGACTCGCGGCTGGAGCCCTGGACGAAGGCAAGGCGGCGGACCCACTCGGCGCTCACCGGCGAGGGGCCCTCGGGGCCGACGCGGCGGGAGCGGCGGTCGCAGAGCTGATGGCCGTCGAGCGCGTGGCGGAGGTCGAGAAACTCGGCTCCGACAGCCGCCGTGGCCCGTCGCATTGCCGCCACGATCGAGCCCGTGCCCTCCCCGGCCGCCCAGTCGGCGTCGGCGCTCCAGACCGGGCAGCCGCCTTCGTTGAGCCGGCTCCAGCCCTCCTCGGGGTAGCGGATCCAGCGCCCAGCCGGGAACGGCGACGCGTAGCCCATCGTCACCAGGCGGTAGTCGGGGCGCCGGTAGCCAGCAGCGGCCAGCGTTTGCCGTACCCCGCGCAGCGCCTTCACCAGGCCGTGCTCCATGGCAGGAAGGGACGTGTCGACAGCGGCCTGAGCATCGCCGCGGCAGAGCACCGGGTCCTGCTCGGAGCTGCGTGCCCAGTCCAATGCGCAGCCTGCCACCAGCTTGCCAAAGCCGACGTCGTTGGCGCCAACCGTGAGGACCACCATCCGCACGTCGTTGCGCCGAGCCACGGCGCCCAGCTGATCGGCCTGGGGCGGCTCGCCGAAGTGCGCCTGCCCGCCGCTCGCCGCCGGCCAGACGTTTGCCAGCCTCGCCCCCGAACAGGCAAGGTTGAGCTTCTCCGCGACCGCGACTGGGGCGCTGAGGATCGGTGCCACGTCGGAGCGATGGCAATCGTTCTCCTCCGAAGCGCCATAGATGCGAGCAGGGTCGTAGTTGCAGCTGCCCCAGCGATCGCAGCCGAAGGCGGCGCGGTCGGTGCCCGATCGCGTCCCGAACGGTTCCGAGCCGTTACCCAGCCAGCGGCCACCCTCGCCGGAGATGAAGCTGTCGCCGAGTGAGACGATCGCCGTCGGCGCCGAGCCAGGGCTCGCACTGGCGACACTCACCACGCCAAGGCCCACCACTGCCAGCCCAACGAAAACCGCTGCAATCTCCCTCCCCATCTGCCACCTCCCGTCCAGGCTGGCGCCGACCGCCGGCTGGGGCGAGCAAAGCGCCGGGCCGCAGCGCCGTCAAGCGCCGGGCGCGACTCCTTGCAGAGTCCGCTGAAACGTTTCCTTTCGCGCGTCTTCCGTGAAGGGAGCTAAGCGGCGCGGCCGTCGCGCTTGGCGGAGAAGAGATCCATGTCGGCGAAGCCGAGCAGGTCCTCGACGGTAGCCCCGTCGACGGGGAACATCGCGAAGCCGGTCGCGGCGGAGACCGGCCGCTTGGCGTCGCTGCCGAAGCCGCGCCGGGCCACCCTGGTGCGCAGCCGGGCGGCGACTTCCTCGGCCTCTTCAGCATTCGCCTCGGGAACGATCACCGCGAACTCGTCGCCACCCTGGCGGAAGACGGAGTCCTCGGCGCGCACCTCGGCGCGCAGCGCCACGCCGATCTCGGCCAGCAGGCGGTCGCCCTCGAGGTGCCCGTAGCGCTCGTTGACCTCCTTGAAGCCGTCGAGGTCGAGCAGGACCAGTGCGAACTCGCGCGAGTGGCGCCGGTGCCTGGCGATCTCCTCGGCCAGTCGCTCGTGGAGGCTGCGGTAGTTACCGACTCCGGTCAGCTCGTCGCGGCGTGCCAGCGCCCAGAGCGCCTGATGGCTTGCCCGCAGCCGGCGCGCCAGCAGCAGGATGCCGGCGCCGACCAGCGCCAGGCAGCCCGCCTCAACCACAGCAAGAACCAGCGCCTGACGCCGCGAGAAGGAACCGAGCGCGAGCGGCAGCAGCAAACCGCCGGCGATCGCCACCAGCGCGGCGACGAGAAAGCCGGCGCCGATCGGGTGCCGGCCGCCGTGGTCGGATGCACGATATTGAGCCATCGTTAAAATTAGGTAGAACCTTTGTCCATACCCGCAGGATATGCGGCTAACCCCGCCCCGTCTCCGCTCGTCACTACGATGCCCCGGTGCGCTATCCGGTCGAGCAGTTCACCGCGGAGGAGCGAGCGGTCCTCGCTCCTCACTTCACCAACCTGGATCGGCCCGTGTTCGCGCTGGTCAACCTGCCGGAAACCGTGAAAGGCGCGCTTTTTGCCCGCTATTCGCGCTATTCCGGGACCGTTAGGCGCCTCTACCTGGAGGAGTTCGCCGCCGACGCGCCAGCCACGGGCCGTCCCTTCGACGACGAGGAGGGAGCGCGGGCGGCGCAGCTGTACGAGCGGGTCTTCGTCGGCTATGGAGACGACTCGATCGCCCAGGTCGGCGGCGCCCACGTCGCCTGCGAGTGGGTTTCCAACATCCTCACCAAGCTGCTCCAGCGCGGCCGCCTCGCCGCCTACCTCGAGCAGTCGACCCGCTACATCCCCTACGACAAGCCGCTGCCCGGCGGCGGTGGCTACCGCTTCTACCGCGGCGATGAACTCGGGCCCGAGTTCAGCCAGGCGATGGAGGAGCTGTTCGGGATCTACTCGCGCTCGCTGACCCAGGTCGAGGCCTGGGCGGCCGAGCGTTGGCCGCGCGGCGACGGTGAGCCCGAGGGCGCCTGGCAGCGCTCGATCCGCGCCAAGGCGCTCGACCTGCTGCGCGGCCTTCTGCCGGCGGCGACGCTGAGTCACGTCGGCATCTACGCCTCCGGCCAGGCCTACGAGCAGCTGATCCTGCGGCTGATGGCCTCACCGCTGCCCGAGGCGCGCGAGTACGGGGGGATGATCCTCGCCGAGCTGAAGCAGGTGATGCCGAGCTTCGTCTCCCGCGTCGATCGTCCCGACCGCGGCGGCGAGTGGGTCTCCTACCTGGAGCAGCGCCGCGCCCAGACCGAGAGCTGGGTCGCGCGGCTCGGGCTCGACCGCCGCGAAAGCGGCGAGGACGCGCCCTCGGTCGAGCTGATCCACGTCGATGGCAGCGAAGAGAGCCTGCTCGCCGCCTGCCTGCTGGAGGCGGCCAGTGTCCCGGAGACCGAGGTCCTGGCCCGCATCGACGTCCTCGACCGCTCCGAGCGGGCGGAACTGCTGGCGGCGTTGGTGGGCGAGCGGTCCAACCGTCGCCACCGCCCCGGCCGCGGCTTCGAGGCGCTGCGCTACCGCTTCGAGATCGTCTCCGACTACGGCGCCTTCCGCGATCTACAGCGTCACCGCATGCTGACCTGCCAGTGGCAGCGACTGGGGCCCGACCTCGGCGCCGGCGTGCCGGACGAGGTGCGGGAAGCCGGCGCCGGCGGCGAGTTCGAACGAGCGCTGGAGGTATCCCGCAACGAGTACGAGCGACTGCTCGCCGCCGGCCTGCGCGAGCAGGCCCCCTACGCGCTCAGCCTCGCCTACCGAATCCGCTACACGCTCGACCTCAACGCCCGCGAGGCGATGCACCTGATCGAGCTGCGCTCCGGCCGCGAGGGTCATCCCACCTACCGCGCCGTCGCCCAGGCGATGCACGAGCGGATCGCCGCCATCCACCCCGCCGTGGCGGCGACGATGAGCCATGTCGACACCTCCGCCGAGCCCCGCCTGGAGCGGATCATGAGCGAGATCCGCACCCACCGGAAGCGGGCGGGCGTGGGGCGGTCTGAGTAGGGGATCCGCTTAACTTTTTTGTGAATCGGCTGGGTCGTCCGAGGAAGACCAGGGCAAAAAAGTACAAGACGCTTCGCCCCTACTCAGACCGCCCTCCGGCGCCTAGCTGGACTAGTCGCGCTGCTTGCGTTTGCGACGTCCGTCGCCAGGGGAATCGCCGTTGCCGTTGCTGAGCGCGGGTGGCTCCGGCTCCTCGGGCGGTTCGGTTGCTTCCAGGCTTTCGGCGGCTTTCTCGCCAGGAGTCGGCCAGGGAATGGCTTCGCCCGCGGCCCAGGCAGGGGGACGGCCGCCAGGAAGGCGGCCGAGCAGGAGTAGACCGAAGTAGAGGAACCAGATCATCGTGAACTGGACCAGGAGCAGCAGCGCGGCGACGCCAAGGGCCATCCCGAGAGACCCCCAGAAGCGGGTCAGCAAGCCGGTTCGCATCGCGTAGAGGCAGCTGTAGAAGAGGGCGACGGCGAGGCCGAGGCGACCGCCGAAGCCAAAGCCCACGGCGGCGCCGTGCGTCGAAGCTTCGCTGACCGCGTTGCTCGCTTCGTCGTCGGCAACCTTCGTCGCCGAGCACTGTTTCAGCGCCGCCGCCTGCGAGCCGCCGCCGAATTCTTCGCCAAATTCCTTCGCTCCCATGTCCTTCAGTTCGGACTGACAGTCTTCGCCTGCCGCCTTGGCGGTGATCCCGGGCTTGGCATTTCCGGCGGCGAACTGCGTTGCCGCATCGTTGGTGGCGACTGCGTTGAGTACCGCTGCGACGGAGAGAAAGAGGGGCGCCGCAATGACCACGCCAATCAACTGACGGCGCATTTTGGGGCTGCGGGCCGCCGCCGCTTTGAAGAGGACGACCAATGGCGCCACCAGCAGGAGGAAGCCCGCCGCCTGGAGGATGGCGGCGAGGGTGACGGAGGAGCTGTGTTCGTGCGCGGAGCGCAGCAGGGCGGCGTCGCCGTCGCCGCTGACGCCGCCGATCGCGAACGCCGAGGCGATCACCAGGGCCACCCCGACGAGCGTCGCCAGGCCGGCCGGAACCAACCGGCGGCCCTCCCACTCCAAGATCTGTCCCCTGTCGTGCACTGTCTAGCCCCTCTCGTGGAAATAGAACTGGGGCAGCGCCCCTTCGATTACGTCCTGCGTCATCTTCTGTGCCACCTCGAGATCGCCGCTGCGGACGGCGATGTCGTCAAGGGTGACGATCCCGGCAAGCACGTCGCCGGACACCACCGGCAGGCGCCGCACACGGTGCTGGACCATCAGCGCCGCCGCCTCCTCGAGCTCCATCTCTGGCTCGCCGCAGACCAGCGGCCGCGAGGCGTTGTCGGAAGCGGGCGAGTCCGGCGAGACGCCCGCGGCAAAGACGCGCAGAGCGAGATCGCGGTCGGTGATCATCGCCACCGGGCTACCCGCCGGGTCGACGACGACCACGGAGCCGACGCGGTGATCGCGCATCAGACGTGCGACATCAACCGCGCTCGTCTCCGCAGTGGCGGTGACGACGCCGGCGGTCATGATCTCGCTGAGCCGCACGAGTCGTACGCTACCGCGCATGAGCAATGCACAGCACACCCCCGTCGTCCCGCTCGAGGCCGGTGCCGGCCCCGAGAACCCGCCCTGCCCCGCCTGCGGCGAGCCGCTGTTCGGCTGGCTCTCGACGCGACGCGGCCTGCGCGGCCCGGTCAGCCGCTGCGAGAGCTGCGGGCTCGGCGTGATCGGCGCCCCCGGCACGCCCGACGAGGTACTCCACGAGCTTGGCCGACACGGCGGCGGCGACAACCCGCGGATCGCCAACCGGGCCAGCTTCGCCGCCTCGCTCGGCAACGCCGGCTGGGCCGGGCTGGAGCCCGACGCCCGCTACCTGTTCACGGTCGAGGCGGTGCGACGCCTGGTCTCCCGCCGCGACCAGGTGGTGAAGTCGCGCCGCTGGGCACCCGCGGCCGGCCTCGCCGCGACCTGGCAGACGCTGCTCAACAGCGTCACCTTCGGCCGCAACGTCGCCCTCGGCACCTTCGGGCGAGGCGAAGCCGCCCGGGCAAAGCACCGCTGGCAGCGGCGGATCGACGTCCTCGCCAGCATCGTCCTGGCGATCCCCGCCCTGCTGATCGCGATCCCAGTCGAGCTGGCCGGTGGCCTGCTGGGCCGCGGCGCCGTCATCTCGCTGCGCTTCGAACTTCTCTAACGCCCTCCTGAGGCCGCCGGGCCAAGCAGTTCAAGGACGCAGGGAGCGAAGCGTGCTCCGCACGTGAGCGACCGAGGACGCCGAAATGCGCCGGCCCGGTGGCCTCAGGAGAGGCCTTCGCGGGCCTCGCGGACCAACGTCACGGACTCCGGGAAGAGGACGCGGATCGCGTTGCGGACCTGCATCGCCTGCTCGTCGGCGCTGCCGGTCAACTCGAGGCGGCCGATCGAGGCGACGGTCATCTCCACCGCCAACTTGATCGCGTTGTCGGCCCAGGCGACGCGCTGGGAGGACTGCATCTGCTCCGAGAGCTCCTCCATACGGGCACGGAACTCGTCGGGGTCGCCGAAGAGGTTGAAGGGGCTGCCCTCCATGCCCCCATGTAAGCAGACCGGCGACACCGTTGGTGCAGAGTCCTGATCTTTGACGCGCCACGCGTGCGTCGGGGCGCCCTAGCGTCGAACAGATGTGGCAGCGGGAGAACCGTGAGAGGGGATCGGCGAGCGTCGAGCAAGCGGGCCTGGCTGCCCTTGTCGCCCTGCTGGCACTGGCGGCGATCGCCGCGGTCGCAGCTGGCGGGAAGGTCGACGCCGGCCGCGGCCTGGCAGGCGCAATCGGCAAGCGCCTCGCCTGCGGACCGCGGCTTCCCGATGCCTGCCGCCACCACCCGCTGGTGACGGCCTATGGCTGGCCGCTGGCGCGGACGGCCCGGGCGCTAGCGCCCGGGCCGGTGGCCAAGCCCGGCCCCGCCGGTCTGCCGCTGGTCCCCGTCGACTTCCGGCGCTGCCGGCGTGACAGCTGCGCCGTCGCCGCCGGGCCCCACCTCACCGCATCGCGCCGCCGCACCACCGCCTTCACCGAGGTCGTCGATCGCCGCCGCAGCCTCGGCTGGGTCGAACTCGTCTACTGGCTCTACCGGCCGACGCTCGGCTGGGAACGCCTCGTCCGTCGTGCGGACCAGGCCCAAATCGACGCCGCCAGCGGCGTCCGCGTCCTGCTCGGCGACGACCCCGCGCTTGTCCCGCTCGAGACCCTCCCCGGCCGCAACCACTACGAGTTCCCCGCCGGCGAACGCCCGCCGTGGCAGTGGCACGTCCCGGGGCTCTATCCAGGTTGGTCCAGCTGAGCTGGCTCAGTCCCGCGACGGTTGCCAGACATCCCCTTCGGTCACCCGCTCGAAGCCGATCCAGAGGGAGTTCATCGCGGTGGCGACCACCTGCTCACGGGGGACGCCGGGGTGCTCGTACCACCAGATCGCAAGTCCCTGGAGGACACCGCGGAGAACGACCCAGGCCATTTCCAGCCCCTCGCCGGCAAGCGATCCGGCTAGACCCTCGGCCCCCGGCTCGGCGGCGAAGAGGGGCATCACGGCGGCGCGGCTCTGGGCCGCCACCTCGGCATGGATCGCCTCGATCTGGGGGTCGCCGGTGGTGTCGCGGAAGAGCATCCGGCCGGCGAAAGGGTGGGCCTCCAGGTAGGCGAACCAGGCATCGATCGAGCGGGCGATCCGCCGCTCGGGGGGGTCGACGCCCGGCAGGTGCCGCCCCCAGACTTCACGCAGCTCGGCGAAGTGGCGCTCGAGCAGGCGCCGATAGAGGTCGCGCTTGGAGGCGAAGTGGTCGTAGACGACCGGCGGCGTCACCCCCGAGCGCCTGGCGATCTCGTCGATCGAGGCGCCCTGGTAGCCGCGTTCGGCGAAAACCTCGGTCGCCGCCGTCTCGATCACCTGGCGCCGCGCCGCCGCGCTCATGCGCCTGCGCGGCAAACCCTTCTTGCTCGCTTTGGTTGACAACCTAACGCTCCCTAGGTACTTTGCCGATGACTTCCTAGTCACCACTAGGTTAACCACGTAGGCGGAAGGAGAAGTCGGATGATCGTCTCAGTCCATATCGCCAAGGTCGGGGCCCGCAACGTCCCTGGCACCCTCCGCGGCCGCCCGGCCCCGGCCCGAGTGCCGGGCCTGCGCTACGCCGAGACGACGGTGACTGCGCCGCTCGGCGCCAGCCTCCTGCCTTCCCCCAACCCCGGTGGCGCCGGCCTGATCGCGACCTGGGACGAACGACGCTTCCCTCGACGCCTTCGAAGCCCGGCACCCTTTCGCCAAGCGCTTCGCCGGCGGCTGGCACGCGCGGCTGCGGCCGCTGCGGGTATTCGGTGCCTGGACGGAGATGCCTGGCCTTCCAGAGCGGGAGCTGCCGGTCGACGATGACGAGCCGGTAGCGGTCCTGACCCTGGGCAAGCTGCGCCTGCTGCGGGTGGCGCCGTTCCTGCGCGCCAGCGCCAGGGCGGAGGGCGAGGTGCTGGAAGCGCCGGGAGTGCTGGCCACGATTGGCCTGGCCCGGCCGCCACGCCTGGTCGCGACCTTCTCCCTATGGCGCAGCGCCGCCGAGATGCGCGACTGTGCAGGCCGCCAGGGCGGCGCCCATCCGGCAGCAACCCGCGCCCACTCCGAGCAGCCCTTCCACCACCAGTCCGCCTTCATCCGCTTTCGCCCCTACGCCTCAGGGGGCGACTGGGACGGTCGCGATCCGCTCGCCGGCACCACCCCAGCTCCCGCGGTTCCTTAACGACACATTGCCTCGCTAAGGAACCACGCTCGGGCGGCGGGCATCAACTGCCTCCCGCCGGCGACGCCCTCGCGGCCTCCTCCTGCCCAGCCTCCTCCTGCGCTTGGCGGATCAGCCCGCGCCAGTCCGTGGTGCGGAAGACGAGCAGGATCGCGGCGAAGCCGAGCACGACCGACCAGGCCGCCATCGCGATCTGGGTCCCGACCGAGAAGGAGAGGACGGCGGTTCGGGAGGGGCCGGTCAGAGTCGCGACCAGCAGCGCCTGCTGGGCGCCGGCGCCACCGGGGGTGAAGGGAATGATGTTGGCGATCGCCTGGACGCTCATCACCAGCATCACATTGCCGACCGAGCCGCCGATGCCGAAGGCTTCGAGGAAGAACCAGAAGGCGGCGAAGCGGAAGACCCAGCCAAGACCCTGCCAGGCGGCGACCTCACGCAGGTAGCGGCGCGGCTCGGCGAGGATGATCACGCCCTGCCTGACCCGCGCCCAAAAGCGCCGCACCCGGTGGGCCAGGAAGTAGATCCCGACGGCGAGCGCGATCAGCAGGCCGAGCACGGTGAAGCCGAGCATTTTCGGGTGGTCGGCCCAGAAGGAGATCTCGAAGGCCGGCAGCTCTGGGATCTGCGGGATCGGGGGCAGCAGACCCTGGCTGATCGCGTAGAGGAGGACCAGGATCCCGACGCTGGTGTCGAAGACGGTCTGGACCAGGAAGGACGAGGTCACCGCCGGGTAGGAGGAGCCGGGGATCTGGCGTTTGACCAGGAAGACCTTGGTGACGTCGCCGGCGTGGGCGGGTATGACCGCGTTGATCCCGGCGCCGGCCAGGTAGGCAGCGGCAAGCGGCAGGTAGGGGATGCGCCGGTCGGGATAGGAGGCCCGCAGCACGTTGCGCCAGGCCCAGGAGCGCGCCAGCTGCATCGCCAGCAGGCAGAGCAGGGCGACCATGAACGGCGTCCAGCGGATTTCCGAGAGGTGGCGGAAGAATTCCGCGGCACTGTTGAAAAAGAAGGTGAAGCTGGATCCGAGATCGGCAAACGGCATCGCAGCTACACTAGCCCGCTCTTGCCGGAGACCGACACGCATCTGCCGCCCCATGTGCCCCGCCGTGACCCCGCCGATGAGGCGATGTGCGCGCGTGCCCGCGAGCGCTATGCCGGCGACCGCAAAAGCCGCTTCCGCCGCCGCCGCAAACGCCACGCGCAGCTGCCCAACTTCATCATCATCGGCGGCCTCAAGTGCGGCACGACGAGCATCCACCACTACCTCGGCCTGCATCCGGAAATCCAGATGTCGAAGCCGAAGGAGCTCAACTTCTTCGTCGAGGGGCTGAACTGGGACCTCGGCCTCGACTGGTACGCCAGCCGCTTCGATGACCGCTTCAAGGTCCGCGGCGAGTCATCGCCGCACTACACGAACCTGCCCCGCTTCGAGGGCGTTGCTGCGCGGATACACGAGAACTGCCCGGACGCGCGCCTCCTCTACATGGTGCGCGACCCGATCAAGCGCATCCTCTCCCACTGGGTTCACGCCAGCGGCGCCGGCTATGAGACAGGCGACCTGGTCGAGGTGCTCTCCGAGCCCAGCTCCTCTTATATGAACCGCTCCAAATACTGGCTGCAGCTGCAGCCCTACCTGGAGCTGTTCGACCGCTCCCAGATCGAGATCGTCACCCAGGAGGAGCTGCAGTCAGAACGCGAGGAGACGATGCGCAAGGCGTTCGCCTTCGCCGGCGTCGATGAGACCTTCAGCTCCGAGCAGTTCGACCGCGAGTGGGAGAAGTCGGGCGCCAAGGAGGGCGACAAATATCAGCTCATGGAGAAGCTGATCAAGCTGCCGGGCTTCCGCTCTTTCGACCGCAACTTCGACCGCCTGCCGGAGTCGATGCGCTGGATCGTCGAGAAGGTCGTCCACGACCCCGAGAAGCCGCCGGCGCCGAAGCCGAAGCTCCCCGACGACCTCTTCGAGACGATCCGCTCACGGTTCGGTGAGGACGTCACCGCGCTGCAGAAGTTCGCCGGCCGCGAGTTCGCCGGCTGGCACGACTACAGCTGATAGCCGTCGAACAACCGGCCTGAGGTGAGGCCCACAGGGATGCAAACGGCAACCGCACGACTAGGCTCAGCCGATGCAGCGGCTGATCCCAGACCCCGGCCCGACCACGGTCGACGAGCAGCTCGACTCCTACCGGCCCTGGGAGGAACCGCGCGAGGATCGCCCGCTGGTAGCCGTCAACTTCGCCGCCACGGTCGACGGGCGGGCAACGATCAGCGGCGTCTCCGGGCCGATCGGCTCCGCCACTGACACGGCGATGTTGGTGGGCCTGCGCCGCCGCTTCGACGCGGTGATGATCGGCGCCGGCACGATGCGGGCCGAGCGCTACGGCCCCCTCGTCAACGACCCCGGGCAGCGTGAGCGCCGTGAGCGGATCGGCCTTCCCGGCGACCCGCTGATGGTGATTGTCAGCGGCCGCTTAGACCTACCTTGGGACGCACCGCTGTTCACCGCCGGTGGCGGCCAGGTGCTGATCTTCACCGCCTCGGAGGCGGAGCCGCCGGAGACCGCGACCTCGCTGCAGGTCGTCCGCCACGACGGCTTCGTCAACCTCGCCGAGGCGCTGCGCCACCTGCGCCGGGAGTGCGAGGTCCGGGCCCTGATCTGCGAGGGCGGCCCCGGCCTGCACGGCGAGTTGGAGGGCGGCGGCGCGGTCGACGACCTCTTCCTGACGATCGCGCCCAAGCTTGCCGGCGGCGAGGCGCCCCGCATCGTCGAGGGCGAGCTGCCGAGGGTGGTCGACCTCGAGCTGGCCTGGTTGCTGGAGGAGGACGGCGAGCTCTTCGCCCGCTATCGACGGCGCTGAGCTAGCGTTGGCCGGGCAACCATTCGACAGGAGAGGACGCCGATGGACTTCACCCCCAGCCCCGAGGTAGCAGCGCTGCGCGAGCGCGTCCTCGACTTCATGGACGCCGAGATCTACCCGGTCGAGCGCGAGGTGATGGAGGCGCTCGACGACGAGGTGGGTCCCGGAGTCCCCTACCCGGCGATCCTGGTCGAGATCCGCGAGAAGGCGAAGACCGAGGGACTCTGGAACCTCTT
>Ga0193743_1002633_pt1 | contig 12468 bp, 12 predicted proteins | sample L2c2metaG_FD_143038 | JGI IMG/M metagenome (GOLD analysis project Ga0193743, IMG submission 143038) | Soil microbial communities from a riparian zone of the East river system, Colorado, United States - L2c2 | ecosystem: Environmental > Terrestrial > Soil > Riparian zone | place: USA: East River... | reverse complement strand
CCTGTGCGATGCCAGCGAACGACTGTCTCCGGCTGTACGAGAGGCAACACACGCTTCCATCCTGACCAGAGTCGGCACATCAGCACTCAGAACAACTTGTCTGCCATAGCAAGTTTCGAGAGCTGACGCTTTCTTTGAGAACGGCGAGTTGCTGCCGTAGAACAAGGTTTTCCAGGAGAAGATCGCGGCGAGAATGAAAAGATCGGGTGAACAGAAGGAACAGGAGCCTCAGTAGACGCAGCATCAAACCAGTTTTACACAGAGACCCACCAAAACTAGAACAACCCATCTGCCTGATTTAACGGCAGATCGCAATTTTAGCGAGCGAATGCAGAACTTGTGCAGAGGTTCCTTAGGTGCGGGCTTTTGTTTGTGTGCTTAGTCCTCAAATGTCTGCAAAGAGGAGTTCATATTTATCAAGCTCAGTACCCAGATTGATGTATTCCTTCTGCTCCTTGACGCTTAGAGGCTTGTTCTGAGCAGCTTGTTCAAGGGCAGCAGACCTATCCATGAGGCTTTGCATGTGAGCCGCAATGGTGACAATGCGGTCAGTCAGAGCTTTGAAGCTTATAGAGTTGAGGTTTTCGGGGATGAGGGAACCAGGATTAGAGGCAGTTGAGTTGTTCATTGGGTGAGACTCCTTTGTGTTTCTGTTTTCTGTAAACACAGATTCACACCCAATCTGAGGAACCCTGTCAAGCATAAAAACATTGATAGCAGCAAATAAACATTGCACTTGGAAGAAAAGGCTTCTGGCGCTCTAAACGCTATTCAAAGGCAGTTGCATACTGTGCGTCTCCATCAGCCGAATGTTCATCTCTTCTGAAGGCAGGACACGCAATAGGTGCAGCGGAGGACGCTCTGACGGTGTCAACCATTCCTCATATTCTCGTGGCTCAAGGATGGCAGGCTGCCGGTCATGTATCGCAGCCATACCCTCATTAGGCTCAGTGGTGATGATGGCAACTGTGGGCAGTGCGGTCCCATCCTTGGAGTTCTTCCAAACACTCCAGATCCCAGCCATACCAAATGGTTCACTCCCTGGCATAGTGATTTCGTATTTGGGATTGTCTCTTTTCTGAATGCGCTTCCATTCAAAGAAGGAGTCAGCAGGAACAATACATCTCCGTTCCCCGAATGCTGCCTTCCATAGGCCGTTCTTCAGGAGAGAATCAGACCGCGCATTGAACACGAATTTGGTGGGAAGCTTGAATCCCCAGTACATCGCGTCAAGGCTTCGCTGCCCCTCATCATTCACGCGGACGACAGGCTGAATGCTGCCCGGTGCGATGTCATCCTCAGCAGCGAAATCAGTCTCGTCCAGACCTGCCTTGACGTGGAAGGCTTCGGCTATGCGCTGTTTGTCAGAACGGCGTTTGTAGCGGCCACACATGAGCTACACGACCCTGCAATCAATTTTCATACGAACCGGAGGGCGGCATAATCTACAACTTTTGCGCGTCTGCCCACCCGCGTTGCCACTCGCGAGTTTCGCCTTCGCATGGCCTTCCATCTGTGCCTGCCGCGAACCCGAGTGCGTACTCCTCAGACGTGGTGTCCAGATCCGGCAGTTCGTCACGCGTGTCTTTGTCTGGTTTGGTTGCCATGATCCGGTTGGATGCCGATTGGATAGTGGAGGGCTGCATAGTCCTAATCCTCCAGCAACTCCGTTATTCGCTCGATGGCGGCTTTCCAACTCTCGCGCTGTTCGCTGCTCAGCCTATTGAGTGCATCGATTGTGGCTTTAGGAGCGCCTTCGGTCTTCAAGTATTTCGTGAGGATGTCGATGTCGTCATCGAGCCGCTGAAGGTTCTCGTGCTGAACGGACGCGATACGTTCAGTAACTTCGCCTGCGTTGAGTGTGGGGCGGCCCTTGGCGGCAGGTCGGGTGGGCTGTGGCATTCTATCAACGAACCTTAGGGTTGCTGTCTTGACGCGAAACCGTTCGATGTTCGTTCCTGGGAAGGAAAGGTCCACCTCGCTACCGTCGGGGCTTACGCGGGTGACGATGTAGGTGGACTCGGAGCGCTCGGGTATGACTTTGTCCCCGACCTGCGGAGCCAGCGGCGACTCATGTGGGATAGCGTGTGCAGCGACTTTGGGAGTTCGTTTGGGTGCCATCGGTCAGCAGCGGGCTCGCGTGGCCTATTCTGGCGAATCTGTTGTAGGATGTCCAGTTTCTGAGCCTCACACTGGCTGATCTCAAAGAACGAACCCCAGGCGGAGCGCGCCTGGCTGAGGGTAGTTTGATAGCACCTTGTCAGCTCAGATGACAAATGCTCAGTCGAGGTGGCCTAGGTCCTTAGCGATTGCCAACGCCAAGAAAGCGTCTGAGCCTAGACATCAGACCGGTTCGCTGCTCTTGGCGATTCTCGTTTAATTCTTTGATCCTTCGGTTGATTCTGGGTGCTACCCCCAGTTGAAGACCATAAGCTCATTTCTTTCCCTTGGGCGGAAAATGGATTACTTTGCCGGACTCGATGTGCCGGTGGGCCATCTCGATCACCCATGCATCCTGAATCGTCTTTTGACCCAAGTCGCTAGAAGCTTCTTCCCATCTGAAGAACGTACGTGCGATGCCGCGCTGGTCGGTGACGACGTAGGCTCCATTGCGTTTTTTCCTGATTGAAACCACTTTTTCGTACATGGTTTCACCTCGTCATTGACTGAGATGCCTGCGGCTCGCAATAGGAGGGCCGCCCTTCAGCTTGGCGTACTACTCCGCTGTGACGTAAATAAAGGGCGGATCGTGCGCGTTGACACTCTCTCAGTCATTGAAGCGCCCACCGAACCCACCCTTCACCTGCTCCAATTCATAGCGGTTCGGGAACTCCACCGTCTCACCACGGTGAAGCCTGTCGGCAATGTCCTTCGCCAACTCTGGCGACACGATCTTGGTGAAGTCTTCTTCGTAGGTGCCCACGTTGACCGACCACCACTTGCGCGATTCCCTTTCAGAGGCGGCCACAAACGTAACGGTCTCCAAATATCCCTTGAACTCTCCTTCGGTCAGAAGGGAGGGAACTGCGACGAGTTTGTAGAGATATCGCATAATCATTTAACACTTGAGGGCCGAGTTTATTTCTGATTCAGACGCTCAGGAACCTTCCTAAAGACACGGTTGTAAATCTCATGAGCTAGATCCACCGATTCATCCACGGCGTGGCCTAGTGGGAATCACGCGCACATTCACCTGTTTCTCCCCGGCCAATCGAATCCCAGCAATCAGGCAGGCACCGAGATAGACCATTCCTCGGTTAATTCGTGGCATGTGGGCATCAGGGTCGAACACAGGATTAGCATAGCGAATAAAAAGCGAATCATTAGCGTATAATATCCACATTCATGGATAAAGCGATTACTCAGATGTTCGTGAAAGATATGCACGGTGGTGTGGCAGGGGTCGGCAGGCAACTGCCGCCCTATGCCGATCAAACGCTCTTCACTTTACTGAAACGATTACTTCCGGTTTGCCGACCACTCGGGAGTCGGCCAAAACACGGGCAATTCTAAAAGCCGGATTGGGGTAAATCCGGCCAGGCGGGGCTTGTCAGTTGGATGGTCCAGATGGGGCCGCCCTGATAGAGCGGGCCTTCTTCTCTCACGAACGCGGCAGCTTGCCCTCCGATGACCCAGATATGAATCTCCGGCGGCGGCTTGCCGATCAGCGGCGCTACCACTCCGGCGACCCCTCCGAGTTCGATCTTCAACATGAAACGCATCGCTTTGCGACGGGAGCCCACGAGCGAGAAAGGTTCTTCGCCGTGGGGCGAGATCGCTACTTTCACGAGGCGCGGCTTCGGGGTAGCCACGACCATGGACACTTTCGTCTCCGGCGTCTCAGGCCGGATGTTCTTTATTATCGAGAGAATCAAGCCGTTGACCAGATCGGGCGGCAGATCAAGGTGTTCGCTCTTGACCTCCTCCTTCCCATCCTTTCCGGTCGAGCGGACGGTGACCTGGCCGCTTGGAACGTCGATCGAGAGATCCATCGGCTGCGGGAAGGAAGGTCCTTTCTGAATATGGTGGTCGCTGATGAGCTGGAAGTTACCGCGTTGAGAGAAAACTGTAGTTTCATCATCGATCGAGCCATCCTTGAAACGGAAGAGCAAGCGGGCGGTAACCCGATCGCCGTGGACCACCTGGAAGAGATCACCCACCGCAACCACGCAGCCCTCTTTCGAACGCACCGCGAGAAAGCCGTGGACGGTTCCCTCCACATGCCGGACGGGTATGGGTTCCGCTGACGCACCAGGTTGCAAGGCACAGATCAGTAATGCGATACATAACCAGCATCGGAGACGTTCTGTCGGAGCGCTTTTCATGTCTCCTATGATGAATGCTCACCCGCGAGTGTTTCCTGCGGAAAACGCACTCGCACATGGGCTGGATCGTTACCGGCCGAACCATGCGCAAGGACTCAGCGGAGCTGCCGCCTTATGTTCCTGACCCTCGCAAAGACAAATTCCACCCGTGGATCGGCCGTGGCCAAATGTGCGGTCATCGTCTCTTCCCCTTGCTATGTTGACATCCCCCGCTGCTTAAGACGAGACGATGCCTACCGCGTTAAGTCACCACTGTATTCGCTGAGCTGCAACAGTTCCCCATCCTAGCCGCCAACCACAGTACATCGAGTGGGCGAAGAACTCTTCCATAGGGGTCTATTCCCGAGGTCTATTTGATTCGGTAGCCTTCAAGATGGCAGAGTTTCTCGCAAGCTCGAAGTGTATCGTTACTGAGCCCATTGGAAACACTCTCACCGTTCCCTTGGACCACGTCGAGGTCTACCGGCACAAACGAGGAGTGCATAGCTCAATGCCAACACCTTCTCAGCAATCCAAAGGCTGTGAGGGAGCGACGTGAGGAGTCTTGGCGCTACTACCAAGACTATGTGAAGCCACAAGCCGTGATAGCGAGGCTGATGAAACCAGCAATCGCATAAGGTAGGTCGATTCGGTGAAACACCCTCAAGCAGTTTGTCGAGGACAACCTCGACATCAAGGATCGTGAATACGTCCACACCGGCTACGGCAGGGGCCCAACACATCACTGTATCCCAGGATTCCGGTTTTCACTTCCCGATGAATTTACCTTAGGGCAAAGTCCCGAGGACGGTGACGGCACACAACCGTGGATCTTACGCCTTCATGCGACCAGAACAGCCCACCGCAACTTTGGTCTGCCCGGCCCGGCCTCTTTTGTACCAGTGGAGAAGCGACGAAGCCGGAACAAGAGGAGCTGTGTATGGCGCGAGGCAAGAAGCGTACGGCAGACCAGGTGGTGAACCCGCTGCGCCAGGTTGAGGTTGGGGTACCAAGCGCAAAACAAAACCTCTGAACGGCTCAATGAGAAATGAGGGTAGAATCGTTCTCAATCTTTGCATGGACTTTGCACACAGCCTGAATGTACCTTATGTCCTCACTGCGCCTCTGGTTGCCTGAATTCTTGGCCGCAGTGCTGTGACTCAATCTAATGTCAACGGTAGAAGCTGAATGGCTTCCCTCGCAGTGACCTGCCCCGTTTCTAATCGATTCACCTTTGAGACACCATGAGACCGACTGCACGTGTAGTAGCGGGTATTCTTCGTTCCTGTACGGGACTTCTGCTGATGTACTTACTGAGTAGCTGCTCCGGAGGGTCGGATGGGAAAACGACGCTTCCGAGCACACCGACCACAGCTGTGAAATATGGGCTCGTCCAGGGAGGGCTTGCACCCGTAAGCGGATCATCGATTCAGATGTACGCCGTGGGGACGGCAGGCGATGGGTCGCCTGCCACAGCACTCTTCTCGACAAGTGTAACGACAGATACGGCTGGGAAATTCGACTTTGCGGACGTATACAGATGTCCCTCGGCTAGCTCGTTGGTGTACATGGTGGCGACGGGTGGCAATCCTGGATTGGCCTCCGGCAAGCTTAATCCACAACTGGCTTTGATGGCCGTGCTAGGGCAGTGCGGCCATCTAACGGCGACTACAAATGTCACGATCAACGAATTGACGACTGTGGCCTCGGTATGGTCTCTCGCTCCCTACATGAGTTCACCGGACGCGGTAGGTTCAGGGAGCAGCGACACAGCAGGTCTTGTCGCCGCGTTCGCTCTAGCGTCTGAGCTAGCCAATACGGCAACCGGTATGGTGCCAGGCGCTACTGTGCCCGTGGGTACGACGGTTCCTGTGAATCAGATCAATACCCTTGCCGATATCTTGTCCAGCTGCGTCGACTCTGTCGGTGGAGTTGCGGGAGACGGCTCGGCCTGCGGCAACTTGTTCCAGCATGCTGCGTCACCGGGCGAGATTGCGCCGACAGATGTCCTTCGTGCAGCACTGAGCATCGCGAATAATCCAACGCTGAATACCGCTCAGCTGTTTGCGCTGCTTCCTTCGCCTCCTCCGTTCCAACCGATTCTGTCTGTTGTACCCGCTGGCTATACGATTCCATTGACGACACAGACCGGGCTGTCGGTTTCCTCCACCTCTCTCGCTTTTCCTGCCGCATACCTTTCCTTTGCAACGACGCAAAGCGTAACGCTTACGAACCTAGGGACGGCGGTGGCCGATCTGTCTTCCATCTCCATTGTTGGAGCGGCTAACGGTGACTTTATCGAACAGAATACGTGTGGCAGGTCATTAAGCGGCGGAGTCAGCTGCGTTGTCTCGCTCACATTCACACCGTCTGTGACAGGCGCGGAGCACGCCACGCTGCAGATTTTGAGCAACGCCCCGAACCCGTTGATCACCATTCCATTGAATGCACAGGGACTGGCGGATTCCGCCGTCTCTTTCACACTCTCGCCTACTTCATTGAACTTTACCCAGGCCGGAATCCCGCAGACGATAACGATGACCAACAACGGAGCAGGAGCTGTGGGAATTGGAAGCATCACGGCGACATCCACCCTGAGCAACCTTACAGAGACTAACACCTGTGGCGCTGCCCTTGCAGCGCAGGCGAGCTGCGCGATCTCTGTTCAGATTGGATCGTTGGGTCTGACCACAGGTAGCGGGGCAGTCACCGTGACTGCTGGTGTTGGCTCTAACGTAAGCACTGCGACCGTACAGGTGGTCGAACCCGGTAACAGTGTGAATTTCTCAACGAACGCAGTGAGCTTCGGTGATTGGGCACGCGGGGTCACCAGCCCAGTAAAGACTGTCACCGTAAACTCTGGCAACATGAATAGTGCCGCCCCGCCGCTCAGCGGCAGCATCACCGGGGTGAACGCAGCTGACTTTTCTCTTCCACAGGACAATTGTTCGAGCGGCACCTACCAGTGTCAACTCACCATTACGTTTACTCCCAGTGGACTTGGTGCCCGAACCGCGACGCTAGTGACTGCATACGGCAATGTTGTACTGAACGGGACGGGAATTACGGAAGGGCCATCGTTTACGATTGCGCCTTATCCCGCCGTCACTGAATCGCTGGGTGTGAGTTCGCCGACTGCCTCACTTGCGGTGGTGAATAACGGAAGCGTGCCGTTGCTGCTGACGAAGGCCGGGATAACTGGAACAGCAGCGGGCGATTTTGCGGTAACCAATGGATGCAGCAATGCCCTCAGCAGCTCGCAGAGTTGCACTCTCTCTGTCTTGTTCACACCGACACAGCTTGGAATGCGGATCGCGACGTTTACGCTGACGGACTCCACGTCGGGCATCTCCAATACGGCAACTCTGAGCGGGATAGGTGTTTCTACACAACCCGTCATCACACCGAACCTCCTCAACTTTGGAGTAACACAGGTTGGGATAGCTAGTGCTGCTCAGACTGCAACGGTAACCGCACCAAACGGAGATCCGGTGAGCGTGTCTGCGATACCGGACGGGCCGGGAAGTGAATTCTCGCTTTCAACTGGTACCTGTGCAATGCGTACGCCCTGTCAGATCAGCGCCACGTTCACTCCTTACGGCATAGGCAGCCAAACCAGTGCTTATTCTGTGACGGACACTATTACACAAAAGGCCACCACGTTGACCCTACAGGGAACAGGAGGCGTGTCCTCACTCTCCATATCTCCGACGTTGCTTGCGTTTGCTGCGACCAATGTAGGGGCAACCTCGGTTGCGCAGTCGCTGACACTGACCAACACAGGCACTGTACCGCTGACCATTGTAGGGACAGCTCTTGCTGGAGCCAGCCCTGATGCCTTTGCCATAGCTGCGAACACATGCAGTAGCGTCGCAGCCGGAGCGAGTTGTGTAATCTCAGTCGATTTCATGCCAAAGATTGGGGGCTCGCTGAATGCAGCCTTGCAGATTGCAAGCAATGCTCCGAACTCACCGGTCAGCATTCCGTTAAGCGGAACCGGCATAGTCATTAACCCGCTCATGGTCGATGCGGAGTGGCCGTTCAACGATGGAACTGGAACGACTGTCGCTGACATCACCGGAAATGGTCATGACGGGACTTTCTGCGCCTCTACAGCTACCCCATCGTGGGGTCCCGATGGTATCCATTTTCTCAATTCAACGACCTCAATATCTCCGGCTCAGTGCGTTACGACCAACGTAAAAACATGGACTTCAATCTCAATTGCCTATGAGATATATGTCGGACTTCCAACGACGGGCACTGGAGGCTTGGGTACGCCTTATAACAATTTCCCCTCTATATTCGGAACTACTATCACCAACTCTGGAGTATTCATCATGAGTGGATGTATTGGTGCCGGTGGATTTCCTGCAAATCTAGGAGCCTTTATGCCGTCTATTTACAAGGCTGGTGCTGCGAACACATCCTGCGGCTCTGATGGATTTGGACAAAGACACATCCTTACTGTAGTGGCTGGCTCGCCGGATGCGTATTACATCGACGGCCAGCCCATCACTCTCGCATTGTCAGGCAGTTCAGCTACTGCCATTCCCGCAACCGGCGTTTACGAATTCGGATCTGGTCCTCTTGGAAACAATAATGGATTTCGAGGAACGATCCTTTATGCCGCTATGTCTACATCGGCGTGGACACCGGCACAGGTTATTCAGGAAAATAACTATATTCAAGGAAAAATTACTCAGCGCCCTCTCACCAAGTGGCCAGTAGGTACAGCACTGTTACCGCAGGTGATATTGCCAGGCGACTCTCTTTGGTCTGGTCGGTTCGGAACTGGAGTGTGGACTAGCGTGTTATCCCTGAATAGCCCCTATGTGGTCATCAATCGGGGTGTCAGTGGTATTAATGTCTATGACGTCGATAGGCTCGCCGAGTCTACATGGTTGAGAGATGCGTCTCCCAATGCAAAAACCTATATCCTTTTCGATGGAGGTTCTAATGATATTGCGGGCGGGGCATCACCGGAAAATATATGGGCTTCCTATGTATCGCTTGCCGCAAAAGCTAAAGCGACTGGAGCGATTCCCATCGCCAGCACCATCATCTCCCGAAGCGGGTATGACGCCAATATTGCCGCCGCAAATGCGATTATCCGGGGACGGTGGAAACAAGCTGGCTACGCCGCCCTCCTAGACAACTGGGAGCGTCCCGAGTTTGCAACTGGAAGCTACAGCGACACTACATATTATGTTGGCGATGGCGTACACCTTACGGGGGGAACCAGCTGCACGAACGCTACTGGATCTGGCCTGTTCTGTCTCGGTGCATCCAAGATTATCAACACCCTGGACGGTTCAACAGCGGCCAAACCAGATATCTCGACCTCTAATGTCTACGTCGAATCCGATGCCAACAACTACATCATCCAGACTCCTACGGCGTCAGCAACGCATCAACTTGTCGATTGCTCATGGATTACTGGCATGACCAAAACCGTCGTAAATGGCTCTTCGTCGCTCTCTATCACGATGGGCACCTCCGCGAGTCAGACGATCACCGGTCAAAACGTCGTAGCCCCAAACAGCAGTGCCATATTTACCGCCGTGCCTTCGGGGGATAATGGTGGCTGTTACTGGGTTTCGCACTGAACAGACCGGGGGAATTGAACGCAGACGCGGTGCGCTCTCGCAGGTCATGCGGGCTAGTAAATGGAAGGTCACTTTTCAGGAAGACGATCGAACTGCTGGCATCGACAATCGCCCAAGAAGCCTCGGCTGCAGTCGACCTGGAGACCACTCATGCTGCTCTTGAGGACATTCCTCAATGAACCCGCTGGGCGAGACGAACTTCGCACCTACGCGCGTCCTGCTAATCGAGCCAGTCGCAGAACCCGGAACTAGTTGATGGCTTCGTCTTCACCATCACTGGATTTGTCGAGATGCAGTTCTAGGTAATAAGTGACCCAATCTGTTGTTATGAGCCTGTATGCTTCCTTGGGGTCGAGATTGCCCGCTACGATTTGTTTGCAGACGTAGATTTCGAGCGCGTCTTTCTCGTGATAGCCGAAGTTTCTTGCCTTTCCATTTGTTGTCGACAGGCTGATACCACAGATTCGTGATGTCGTTTGAACCTCCGGCGCACATCGGATAGAGGTGATCCACCTCGCCGTCCTGAATGTGCCTTTGATCGGCGGAAACGTTGTACTCATCGTAGACATGCTTGTGAACCGGTCCGGACACGTTGCGATGACTCTGCGAATACGTGCAATCCGGCTTGCCCTTCGGAGAGGGACTGGTGTAACGAGCAGTCAAGTCGTCCACAGTAAGTGTGTCAGCCTTCCCTGTAGTGAGGTTAGGATCAGGATATAAGTTGGCAGGCCCAACCCTCTTTATCACAAGGGACATTCGTCCCCCGCCTGGAACTGCGGGTGCAGTTGCAGTGGGTAGCGTGTTTGCTATGTGTGTGGTGTGGGTGCATCCCGCAGACTCGCACAAGTTTCGCGCGTCGACTCAGGAAGAAGCCGATGCCAGCTATGTGCGTATGGCTAACGATCCAATGACAGGGGCGAAGCTGCGTGAGTTCCTGACTGGTTTCGGACTGAGCCAAGAAGCCAAGCAAGAAGTCATCAAAGCCACGCTGGGTATCAGGACGCAGTGAAGGATATGAAGGATTCGTATGATGCTTTACAGGACGCAGGCGGCGATATCACTCACTAAACATAAACGCCCCCGCTGGTTGGTCTGGAGGGGGCTTCTTCATTGATGCCAAAGTTGTATGTCTATAGCGGGTTTGGGTTGATACTCTTCCACGCATGAAAACAATTGCTTTTCTGCTACTTCTTTCTGCCGCTGCCTTCGCTGCGCCTGTGCGCGTCCGCCCCACTGTGACGAAACGGGGAACCTATAGACCTGCGCACGTCCGCACCTCGCCGGATCATACCCAGCGCAACAACTACTCAGCCAAGCCAAATGTGAACCCGTATACGGGGAAGGTCGGAACAAGAAGGCCGAGAAGGTAGACGATGAAATTCATTGCCTGCCTCCTGATGCTTAGTTCAGTTGCCTTTGGTCAAGCAACACAACGGACAAAGGTAAAATTCAATTGCACTTGCGATGATGCAGTAGCTGCACGATATGCAACAGCTTTCCGCGATCTTCTCGCTGCGAGCCCGCGTTTTGTTGAAACTTCTTTAGCATCAGAACCCACAAGAGAAGGTTCAAAAGCCAAGACGTACCACTGGGTTATCTCCGTTCTTTCGATTGATACAGACAATCCTGAGCGAGGCATTGAAATTGCCCTTAGTGTGATTGTTACGCTTGATGACTCAGTGTTTAGTCATACCATCCAAACCTGCGGATCTGCAGCCGCTTCAAATTGCGCAGCCAGAACCCTGTCAGAGTTTGATAAAACTATTCATTCGTTTCAGTAGGTTGATAAAACTGTTCCGCAATCGCAAACCTTTCACTTACTGTTAAGCAGTTCGGCTGAGTTGTTGCGAACATTGCCAACGTCGCGGCTGACCTCAAACCTCTCCATTTCCTCTGAGGGGAAAGGTCGCAGCAGGTCAATTGGTGGACGATCTGTTTCATCACGCGAGAGCCAACGGTCAAAGTCGCCAGGGTGCAGGATAACGGGCATACGGTCGTGTATCGGAGTCATGACTTCGTTAGCCTCGGTCGTGATGATGGCGAATGACTGGAGCCACTTATTATTTGCAGGATCTTTCCATGCGCCCCTTAAGCCCGCGAACGCCATCATATTTCCGTTACTCAGATCGAAGGCGTACGGCTGTTTATTCTTGGGGTCGATTCGTTTCCACTCATAGAATCCGGAGGCGGGAATGAGGCAACGGCGTCTTTTGAAAGGCTCTCGATAGGTGCGTGATGTTGCGACAGTCTCACCACGAGCATTGATCGTGGATAGGCCTTTGAGGTCTGCGATGCTCTTCGTGAAGAAGGGGACCAAACCCCAGCGGAGCAGCTTCATCTCACGCTCGCCTGTGTCTCGATTATTACGGATGATCGGCTGGAAGGTTGTGGGCGCGACGTTGTAGTCCCCGGCGGCGGAGCGAAGTCATCAACGTTGGCCACATGGAAGGCCTCGGCGATGCGCTGCTTATCGGATCGGCGATAGTAGCGGCCACACATGAGTTACACGACCCTGCAATCAATTTTCATCCGAGGAGTATTTCCAACGAGAAATG